>Ga0213875_10000504_pt1 | contig 32687 bp, 38 predicted proteins | sample BarmaccomBMRX_R8_FD_160105 | JGI IMG/M metagenome (GOLD analysis project Ga0213875, IMG submission 160105) | Root-associated microbial communities from Barbacenia macrantha in rupestrian grasslands, the National Park of Serra do Cipo, Brazil - RX_R8 | ecosystem: Host-associated > Plants > Roots...
GCTCTCGGGAGACAACTGAGACACTCCCACAGCCTCGATGGCCGCGAGGCACGCGAGGGGCGCCGGCCGTTTCTCCCGCTCCTGAGCCGAGCCGCCGGAGAGGTGCGCGCGGATTTCCAACAGTCTGCGACGGTAGCTTCGATGACCTTGGAGCGCCTTGCGATCGATTTCCCAACCGCCGTGCTCCTGCGAAAGCAGGAGCCGTAGCCGATAGCGAAGCGCCCCCGAACAGCGGGGCTCCTGCTTTCGCAGGAGCACGGATGCGCTGCCCGAACCCATGTGCTCCGGCGCAGGCCGGAGCGGTGGAGACGAAACCATGACGTTTGACGCCGGCACTCCGGTCCCCGGGCCCCCGCAAAATCGTATTTTGCAGGGCGCCCCAGCGCCGGAGCACGGGCTCAGCGCGACTTTTCCTCGGCTTTCGCGCGCTGCCACAGCGCCTCTTTCTCCTCGAGACTCAGCGCCGCGAAGCCCGCGCCGCCGAGCTTTTCCATCGCCGCGAAGCGGCGCTCGAACTTGGCGTTGGCGGCGCGCAGCGCGGCCTCGGCATCGAGCCCAAGATGGCGCGCCCAGTTGACCACCGCGAAGAGCAGGTCGCCGATCTCTTCCGCGCGAGTGGCGCCGTCGGCGGCATCGCTCTCGGCGAGTTCCTCGGAAACCTTGGCGCGCGGACCGTCCGCATCGGGCCAATCGAAGCCGACGCGCGCGGCGCGCTTCTGCAGCTTCTCGGCGCGGAGCAGCGCCGGCAGGCCGAGCGCGACGCCGGCCAGCGCGCCGGCCGCCGTGCCACGCTCGGCCGCCTTGATGCTCTCCCAATCCGCGATGACGTCATCACCGCCATCGTGTTTCGGGCCAAAGATATGCGGGTGGCGGCGCTCCATCTTGTCGGCGATGCCGGCGAGCACGTCGGCGAGATCGAAGGCGCCGATTTCCTCGGCCATGCGCGCGTGGAACACGACCTGGAGCTGGAGATCGCCGAGCTCGTCCTTGAGCGCCGCGAGATCCTCGCGGGCGATCGCGTCGGCGACCTCATGGGCTTCCTCGATGGTGTACGGCGCGATGGTCGCGAAGCTCTGCGCGCGATCCCAGGCGCAGCCGGTTTCCGGATCGCGGAGGCGGGCCATGATCCCCGCCAGCCGCGTGATACCGTCGCGCACGCGCGTCACGTCCTCAGCCATCGCTCACTCCGCATCCAGAGGAGATCGCCGGCACGGCGGAAGGCGATGCGATCGAAGCCCCCTCTCGCACCACGATCTCAGTCTGATAATATACATTATGTAAACTCGGGAGAGCTATGGTCGTGCTTGGGCATGACCGGCTCCACATCAGCGCTCCACCAGCCGCGCGACGGCCCAGACCGCCGCGAAGATCGCGATCCACGCGAGCGCGAGCAGAAGCATCCGGCGTGTCGACAGCTGCCGCGCGAGCAATCCGCGGCCGACGAGCACGAGCCATCCGAGCAGGACGACCACCCCGGCGATCTGCACCATGCTCATGGCCGCCGATGCACGGCCGCCCTCACGCGAAGCTCAGCTCCATGCCGTCGTAACCTGGCTCGACGCCGTCGGGCAGCTCGGCCTTGAGCGCGGCATAGTCCATGCTGTTGTCCATGTGGACGAGCACCGCCCAGCCCGGCTTCAGCCGCCCGATCCAACCGAGCGCGGTATCGAGGCTCGGATGCGTCGGATGCGGTTTGCGGCGCAGCGCATCGACGATCCAGACGTCGACGCCCTTGAACAGCTTCGCCATGTCGTCGGTGAGCGCGTTGAGGTCGGTCGAATAGCCGGCCGAATAGCCCTGCCAGTCGAAGCGCAGCCCCGCCGAGCTGATCGCGCCGTGCGGCTGGTCGACCGCGCGCACGCGGATGTCGCCGATCGTCACGTCGTCGCCGAGATCGTGCATCTTCACCGTCGGCGGATAATAGCCTTCGAGGCCTTCGAAGGCGTAGGCGAAGCGCCGCTGCAGCGATGCCGACGCCTCGGGACGCGCATAGCCCGGGACAGCGGCCCGCGTCCCGATCGCGATCTGGCGGAGATCGTCGATGCCATGGCTGTGGTCGGCGTGATCGTGCGTCCAGATCACCGCATCGACGCTGGCGACGCGCGCGTCGAGCAACTGCTCGCGCAGATCCGGCGATGTATCGACGAGGATGCGCGTGCGATCGGTCTCGACCATGATCGAGGCGCGCCGGCGCCGGTTCTTCGGCTCCGACGGATTGCACGTGCCCCAGTCGTTGCCGATCCGCGGCACGCCCGACGAGGTGCCGCTGCCGAGGATGCGCAGCCTCATGCCCGTGCCTTGGCGAACAGGTCGAAGAAGTTGCGCGAGGTCGTCGCCGCGAGCGCCGCGACGTCGATGCCACGCAGGTCCGCGAGCATCTTCGCAGTATCGGCGACGAAAGCCGGCTCGCAGGGCTTGCCGCGGTTCGGCACCGGCGCGAGAAACGGCGCATCGGTTTCCACGAGCAGCCGATCCTCGGGCAATCTGGATGCCGTCTCCTGCAAGTCCTTGGCGTTCTTGAACGTCACGATGCCCGAGATCGAGATGTAGAAGCCGAGCGCCAGCGCCTTGGCGGCGAAGTCGGCGCTCGCCGTGAAGCAGTGGATCACGCCGCCGAACCCGCCCCTCCCCATCTCATCGGTCAGTATTGCTGCCGTTTCTTCCTCGGCGTCGCGGGTGTGGACGATCAACGGCAGCCCGGTCTCGCGTGCCGCTGCGATGTGGGCGCGGAAGCTCGCACGCTGCCGCTCGCGATCGCTGTGGTCATAATAATAGTCGAGACCGGTCTCGCCGATGCCGATCACGCGCGGATGCCGCGCCTGCCCCACCAGCTTGGCGGCACCGACATCGGGATGTTGGTCCGCCTCGTGCGGATGGATGCCGACCGACGCCCAGACGTCCGGCTCGCGCTCGGCGGTGGCGATGACGTCACCCCATTCGCGCTCGCGCGTAGAGATATTGAGCATCGTCGTGACGCCGCGCGCGCGGGCATGCGCCAGCACCTCGGCTTGGCGCTCGACGAGCTTGGGGTAATTGAGGTGGCAGTGGCTATCCACGAACATGGGGCCGCAGATAGGCGCTGCGCTGCAGCGTGGAAAGCGCTTTGCCGCCCTCGTCTTCCGCCTTCTTCCGTTAAAGTTCAGAGTTCCAGCCGCGGAAAAACGCCCTGCGGCTGCGGCAACACGGTGCCCGGCGCGAGCGGCCGATCGAGCGCGGCGAGATCGCGGGCGTCGGCGTGCTGGCCGAGCTGGTCGAGCAGCGCGTCGGCAGCGGACGGGATCGCCCAGCGCGCCAGGATGGCGAGCTGGCGGACGGCCTCGGCGGTCGAATAGAGGATCGCGTCGGCGGCTGCCGGATCGGTCTTGCGCAGCGCCCAAGGCGCAGCCTCGGCGAAGAAGCCGTTGGCGTCGCGCACGCCTTCCCAGAGAATTTCCAGCGCGCGATGCAGCGCGAGATCGTCCATCGCCGACGAGATCCCACGAAGCAGGCCAGCGCTGTCGATCACCGTGTGCGACGCCCCCTTCGCCGGCACCACGCCGCCGCACTGCTTGGCGATCATCGAAAGGCAGCGCTGCGCGAGATTGCCGAGGCCATTGGCGAGATCGGCGTTCACGCGGGTGACGATGGCATCGTGGCTGTAGCTGCCGTCCTGCCCGAAGCTGACTTCGCGCAGCAGGAAGTATCGCAGCGCATCGACGCCATAGAGCTGCGCCATCTCGATCGGATCGACGACGTTGCCGACCGACTTGGACATCTTCTCGCCGCGATTGAGCAGGAAGCCGTGCGCGAACACCTGTTTCGGCAGCGGCAGGCCTGCCGACATCAGGAAGGCGGGCCAATAGACCGCGTGAAAGCGCACGATATCCTTGCCGATGACGTGCACGTTGGCTGGCCAGTAGCGCTCGTAATCCGCTGTCTTGTCGGGATAGCCTAGCCCCGTGAGATAGTTGGTAAGCGCATCGACCCAGACATACATGACATGCTTCTGGTCGTTGGGCCCGGGGCTATCCGGCACCGGCACGCCCCAATCGAAGCTGGTGCGCGAAATCGAGAGATCGGAAAGCCCACCGCGCACGAAGCTCGCCACCTCGTTGCGCCGCGTTTCCGGGCGGACGAAATCGGGTTCGCGGTCATAGAGTTCGAGCAGCTTGTCCTGATAGGCCGATAGTCGGAAGAACCAGCTCTCCTCGACCGTCCACTCGACCGGCGTGCCCTGCGGCGAGAGCTTCGCCCCCCCTTCCCCTTCGATCAGCTCGTCCTCGCCATAAAAGGCTTCGTCGCGAACCGAATACCACCCCTCGTAACGGCCGAGATAGATGTCGCCGCGCGCCTTCATCGCCGCCCAGAGCGCCTGCGAGGCGCGGTAGTGATCCGGCTCCGTCGTGCGGATGAAGCGATCGTAGGAGATGCCGAGAGCATCGTCCATATCGCGGAAATAGGACGACATTTCGTCGCTCAGCGCGCGCGGCGTAGTGCCGAGATCGCGCGCCTTCTGCGCCATCTTCAAGCCATGCTCGTCGGTGCCGGTCATGAACCGCACGTCGCGCGCGGCGAGACGATGCCACCGCGCGATCGCGTCGGTCGCGATCGCCTCATAGGCGTGTCCGATATGCGGGCGACCGTTGGGATAGGCGATTGCGGTGGTGATGTAGAAGGGGTCGGACATCAGGGCATCTTCGTTGCGGGTTGGATGGTTACCGTTCGTGCTGAGCTTGTCGAGGCACTGTCCTTCCCGGTCGAAGAAAAGAGCAGCCCTTCGACAGGCTCAGGGCGAACGGAGACCTTCGCGTGACGGCTCAGCGCGGCGCCAGCGCCGCGAGCAGCCCGGCGAGCTCGAAGACGGTGGCTTGGGGATCGAGCGAGAGGCGCACGGCGCTCCCGGCCAGGGTGCGCGCCTTCTCCCACAGCGCCAGCGCGTCGGCAAGCGGCTGGCCCTGCCGCCCCCGCGCGATCCGCGCGATCAGGCTCGGCAGCCGCTCGAGCAACGCCTCGTAGCGCGGCTGCGCGGCCTTGAGCGCGAGCGATTGCGCCAGCGCGGCACGCTTGGCGTTGCTCGGATCGCCCTCCCGCGCGATCGCTTCCATCGCGGCATCGAGCTTGGCGATATCGAGCCCGGCGAAGCGCAGCGCGCGGCCGGGTGCGCCCTCGCCGGCCTCGGCGACCGCAGCGCGTTCGGCGGCATCCGCATCGGGCATCGCATCGGCGAGCGCCGCGGCCATCGCGCCCTGCTCGAGCGGGCGGAAGCGCAGCAGCCGACAGCGCGAGCGGATCGTCGGCAGCAGCCGCGCCGGCGCGTGCGCGACGAGCAGGAAGACGGTGCCCGCCGGCGGCTCCTCGAGATTCTTGAGGAGGGCGTTGGCGGCAGGCGCCTCGAGATCGTCCGCGGCGTCGACGATCACGACGCGGCGATCGGAATAGGTCGGCGTCGTCGCGAACAGCCGCTGGAGGCCGCGCACCTGATCGATCGCGATGTTCTTGGCAAAGTCGCCGGTCTTGTCACGCCAGGCGCGTTCGAGCCGGGCGAAATCGGGGTGACTGCCGGCGGCGAGCAGCTTCGCGATGCGGTGCTCGTCGGGCAACGCGAAGCCCGCGAGCGACGGATCGGCGGCACGCCCGAGCAGATAGCGCGCCGCGAGATCGGCGAAGCGTGCCTTGCCGACGCCCTTCGGGCCGGCGAGCAGCCAGGCGTGGTGGATACGGCCGGAGCGCTCCGCCGCGACGAGCGCGGCGATCGCCTCGTCGTGGCCGTAGAGCGCGCTCACAGCAGATCCGCGATCGCGGCGACGAGCCGCGCCGTCACCGCCTCCGGTACGCCGCGCGCGTCGACCACCGCGAAGCGCTCGGGCGCGGCGGCGGCGATCGCGGTGAAGGCACGCGCGACGGCGGCATGATAGCCCGCCGGCCGCGCGCCGAAGCGATCGGCGGCGCCGCGATCGCGCGCCATCGCGCGGGCCTGCGCCTCCGCCTCGGGAAGCGTGAGCAGCAGCGTGCGATCGGGCAGCAGCCCACCGCTGCCGACCGCGTGGAGGCCGAGCAGCGCGTCGGTGGCAATGCGATCGGCGCCGCCCTGATAGGCGAGCGAACTGTCGAGGAAGCGATCGCTCAGCACCCAGCGGCCGGCGGCGAGGGCGGGCCGGATCGTCTTCTCGACATGATCCGCGCGGGCAGCCGCGAACAGCAGCGCCTCGGCGCCCGGCCCCCAACGGTCTGCGCTGCCCTCGAGCAGCAGCGTGCGGATGGCTTCGGCACCCGGGCTGCCGCCGGGTTCGCGCGTCTCGACCACGTCGATCCCGCGCGCGCGCAGCGCCGCCGCCAGCGCGCGCGCCTGCGTCGACTTGCCGACCCCCTCCCCGCCCTCGAGAGCTATGAAGCGCGCGCTCATGCTCGGGCTCTACGGGGCCGACCGCAACGCGGCAACAACCGAACCGAAGCGCTTGCCGCCGCTCCGGCCTTCGCCGGAGCACGACAGCGCATGACGCAGCGGCACGTTACCGGTGGTGCGGCGAAGGCCGACCGCTGGCGGCAAGGAGCGTTTGCGGCTCCTGCTTTCGCAGGAGCACGGTCGGTGCCGCCTCAGATCAGCGAACGCAGTCCCGCCGCGACGCGGTTGAAGAAGCCGGCCTTGCCGACGTCGCTCTCGGCGACGAGCGGCATCGTCTGCGCCGGCCCCTCGGGCGTGGTGACGACGAGATCGGCGATATGCTCGCCTGCCTTGATCGGCGCCTTCAGCGGCCCTTGGTAGACGACTGCGACCTTCATCCCCTCCGACACGATGCCGGCGGGCACGGTGACGGCGAGATCTGTCGGCGCGACCAGGCCGACGCTGCCGGCGCTGCCGAGTTGCACCGTCGCCTCGGAAACATGGTGCCCCTTGCCGAACAGCGGCTTGGCCTTCCAGGCGTGCAGCCCCCAGTTCATGAAGTCGACCGACTGGGTGACGCGCTCGTCCCACGACTTCATGCCGGCGAGCACCATCACCAGCCGCCGCCCGTCCTGCTGCGCCGATCCGGTGAAGCCGTAGCCTGCCTCGTCGGTGTGGCCGGTCTTGAGGCCGTCGGCACCCGGCACCCGGCCGAGCAGCGGATCGCGGTTTTCCTGCGTGATCGCGGTGCCCGCGCCCATCGTCTTGCCCCAGGTGAAATTGGGCTTGGAGTAGAAGGCCTTGTAGAGATCGGGATAGTCACGGATCGTCGCCTCGGCGAGCGTCGCGAGATCGCGCGCCGTCACCATCGTGACGTCATTGTCCGGCCAGCCATTGGCGGTGCCGAAATGCGAATTGGTGAGGCCGATCCGCTTGGCCTGCTCGTTCATCAGGTTGACGAAGGCGGGCTCGGTGCCGGCGATGCCCTCGGCGAGCACGATGCAGGCGTCGTTGCCTGAAAGCGTGATGATGCCGGAGAGCAGATCGGCGACGGACACGCTCTCGCCAGGCGAAAGGAACATCGTCGAACCCGCCGCCGGGCCATGCCATTTCTGCCAGGTCTCGGGGCGTACCTGAAACTGGGTGCTGAGCTTGAGCTCGCCGCGCTTGATCAGATCGAAGGCAACGTAGACGGTCATCATCTTCGCCATCGACGCCGGCGGCATGCGCTGATTCTCGTTCTTCGCGAACAGGATCGCGCCGGAGTTCATGTCTTGCATGAAGGCGATCGGCGCGGTGGTGTCGAACGGCGGCGCGGCAGCGGCGACCGGCAGCGACAGTGCCGCGGCGAGCAGCGGTGCGAACAGAACTGACTTCATCTTGGGGACCCCTCTAAGCTTACAGAACCAAAGGATTGCGGACGCTCAATATTGTGACATCTGAGACAGGCTGGCGCTGGCTGTCGCGCTGTTCGTGAGCCGCGCGCGCAGCGCCGCGATCTCGTCGGCACGGGCGTCGGGCAGCTCGGACGCCGGCCGGCCGGCGCGCAGCCGGCGGCGATCGGCCTCCGACGGGAAGACGCGCTGGACGGCGACCGGCGTCGTACCCGCGCGCCGCATGCCGAGCCGGTCGGCGGCGGCCTGGGAGAGATCGATCAGCCGCTGGCTGCTGAACGGCCCGCGATCGTTGACGCGCACGATCATGCGGCGGCCGGTGTCCAGGCAGGTAACCTCGACATAGCTCGGCAGCGGCAGCGTGGTGTGCGCGGCGCTGATCCGCTTCGCCTCGAACCGCTCGCCGCTGGCGGTGTTGTTGCCGCCATGCTCGTGGCCATACCAGGAGGCGTAGCCCACCGCCGAATAGGTGCGGTCGTCGGCAGGGACGTACCAGCGGCCGCGCACCTGATAGGGGCCGCCGAGCTTCACCGGCGTATCCGAATAGATGCGCGGGCCGGCGCAGCCCGCAAGCCCGATCAGCGCGGCGAGCGCGAGCTTATTGCGAGACGGCATCGGCGAGCAGCCCGACCGAGAGCGCGTAGAAGTTCGAGCAGTTATAATCGAGGATCGCGCGATAATTGCCGAAGGTGAGGTAGGCGGTGGCGCCAGGCCCATCCGGCTCGATCAGCGCCGCCATGCGCTGCGGATCGACCCAGCTCGCCGACACCGGCACGACGCCGAGCCGCTTCCACTCCGCCAGCGTCATCCAGCGCGACAACCGCGCGAACACCTTCGGGCAGCGCGGCGCCGCCAGCCTCGTCGCGATCGCGGCGCGATCGAGCGTCGACGGCACACTGACCGCGATCCCCCACGGCTCGCCCGGCGTCCAGCCGGCATGAAGGAGATAGTTGCCGATTGAGGCCAGGGCGTCGGCGCGGTCGCTCCAGATGTCGACCTTGCCGTCGCCGTCGCCGTCCTTGCCGAGGCGGAGATACATGCTTGGCAGGAATTGCGGATAGCCGGTCGCTCCCGCCCAGCTACCCTTCAGCTTCTCGCGCGGCACGCCCTCGTCGAGCAGCTTGAGCGTGTCGATGAACTCGGCGGTGAAGAGATCGCGGCGGCGGCCGTCATAGGCGAGCGTCGCCAGCGAGCGCAGCAGATCGAAATTGCCGGTGAAGCCGCCATAGTCCGTCTCGTTGCCCCAGATCGCGACCATCACGGATTCGGGCACGCCGGTCTCGGTCTCGATCCGCTGCAGCTGGGGCCGCACCGATTGGTAGGCGTTGCGGCCGCGCGCGATCCGCTCGGAAGTGACATGCTTCTCGCGATAGGGCGCGAAGTTGATCGTGCCCGGCGTGGACGAGGTCGATTGCCCGGGCTGAGCATGATCGAGTTCGATCACGCGCGGATTGTAGCTGAGCGTCGGCAGCACCGCGTCGAGCGTCGCAGGCCTGATACCGGCACGCAGCGCCTGCGCGCGCAATGTCTCGACGAAAGCCGGAAAGCCGGCGGCTGCGGGATCGAAGGATGCACCCTCTGCGACGGCGCCGGGCTGCAACGTCTGCGCCAGCCCTTCCGGCGCCGAACCCGGCGCGACGCCCCCCGCGAGCGCCGCGATCGCCATCAGCCATGAACGCATCACAACACAAACGCCCCCTACCCGCGGCACCTTGATGACATAGCTCGATCAAAACATGAATCTCGGCTGGTCGCAGCGCTTGCACGCAAAGGCGCGGACGGCGATATGCGGCCCGCTCGGCATACCGGGCGGGTGGCCGAGTGGTTTAAGGCAGCGGTCTTGAAAACCGCCGTGGGTTCACGCTCACCGTGGGTTCGAATCCCACCCCGCCCGCCAGACTTTCCGCAGCGCACCACTGCGTCTGTAACGTAGTTGCTTCAGTCGACCCGGGAACGCGCCTCCTACGAACTAGCGTCATATCGGCTATGCCGATCACAGAAAGTTGTTTTTTCGCACTTGCCTTGATGCACCGCACAATTCATAAGGATCGCGCCTTTCAGGCATCCTCTCCTAAAACTTCGGGCCGGCCTTCGGGTCGGCCCTTTTTTGTCCGCCGCCCGCGATGGTGCGTTGGCAAATCATTTACCTTGGCGTGCGACGATCCCTGCCGTGATCCCGAGGACCAGGCGGGGAAAGAAGATGATGCAGGCCGAATCGCAGACGAACGCATGGAACGACGGCTTCGAGCAGCGCCGTGAGGCGCGCCATCGCGTCTCGCTCACGGCGCAGCTCCGCTACTTCCGCGAGCAATCCGACGTACGCGTGCTCGACCTTTCGAGCGGCGGCGCGATGATCGAGGCCGATGCCCCGCCCGCGCGCGGCGAGGAGGTCGTGCTGGTCCGTGGCGCGGTGCAGGTCGTCGCGACGGTCGCCTGGGTGAAGGAGCATCATTGTGGGCTCTGCTTCCATCGTGCCGTCGACAAGCGCGCGCTGATGGCACCGCTCGCCGCCGCCTGAGCGGATTGCAGCCAGCCTCGCCGCGCGCATCGGCTCGACGCACCTGAACCTCCGATAAACGACTCACTGGATCGGCAGCGCGCGTGCTGCTAGTCTCGCCCTGCCGCAGACAGGGCGAAAAGCCCGCAACGGGGCAGCAGGAGAGCGATGCGCCGGCTCAAGACCGGCACACGCCGCTTGGACGCGGTGGTTGCGGTCAAATCGGCAGGCGAGATGCTCCGCCTGACGGTCCCGTGCCGGAGATGAGCACCGGCCCGCAGCCACCGCCGCTTCCGCCCATCGACGAAGCAAGACCCGTGCTTCGGCGGAATCCGGAGCGATATCGGCAGGCGCCGCGTATCGGCCTGCAGCGCTCCGGCTTTCGCCGGAGCACTTGGCTGCGATCGAGCAGCCAGCGCTTGCGCCCTATTTCTTACCGAGCGAGAGCCCGCCGAAGCGCTTGTTGAAGCGGGCGACTTGGCCGCCGGCGTCCACGAGGCGGCCGGTGCCGCCGGTCCAGGCCGGGTGCGAGGTCGGATCGATGTCCAGCTGCAGCGTGTCGCCCTCGGCACCCCAGGTCGAGCGCGTCTCGAAGGTGGTGCCGTCGGTCATCTGGACCTTGATGGCATGATATTCGGGATGGATGTTCTTCTTCATCTGATGAAATCCTGTGAGGGCTGGTTTCCGACCAGCCGAGGAAGGCGCGCGCATAGAGGCTGCGGGCACATGAAGCAAGGCTTCGTAGCACTACCCTATCGCAACCGTTCGTCCTGAGCGCAGTCGAAGGACGTGCCGCAAGCCCGGCCCATAGTCGCACGTGCTTCGACTTCGCTCAGTACGAACGGTGCTATTAGAAGACGTTCAGTCCGCCGGCGGATCGGCGATCATCGCGGTGAAGTTGGCCTGCGCCGCAACCTTGCCGTCGACGAGCGCGCGTCCGGTGAACTTGCACACCGTCGCACGCTTCTGGACGAACTCGACCTCGAGACGAAGCAGGCAGCCGGGCTCCACGGGCACACGGAACTTCGCCTCGTCGATCGCCATGAAATAGACGAGCTTGCCCGTGCCGACCAATCCGAGGCTCTCGACGGCGAGCACGCCGGCGGCCTGCGCCAGCGCCTCGACGATCAGCACACCGGGCATGATCGGGCGGCCGGGAAAATGCCCCGCGAAGAAGCCCTCGTTGATCGTCACCGCCTTGATCGCAGCGATCGAGCGGTCGGGGATCAGCTCCTCGACGCGGTCGACCAGCAGCATCGGATAGCGATGCGGCAGCGCCGCCATCACCCGCCGGATATCGAGCGGGCCGATGGCGGGCGTCGCCGTGTCCGTGCCCTCGGTCACCGGCCCTGCGAGGAGCCCTTGCCGCGCACCGGCGCCGCAGCCGCGCCGGCCGCTGCGCCGCCGCTCTGCTGCGGCAGTACGATCGAGACGGCCCTGAACGAGGCGTCGAGCGACTGGATCACGCTGGCGGTAATGTCGCTGGCGGGATCGGCGGCAAGCGCGCCGCCGCGCGGCAGCACGAGCGCGGCATGGCGCTGCGCGCGGATCTGCTCGGCGATCGGCACGACATGATCGATGATCTGGCTCTGGACATAATTGCCGACGGCGTTGACCTCGTCCTGCAGCCTGCCGAGCGTCTGATCGGCCTGCTGGACCGAGCCGCGCGCCGTATCGAGGCTCTGCAGCGTCGCCGGCGGCACGCCGGTGCCGTCGGGCTTGGCGACCTTGCGTGCCGCCTCGACCTGGGCGTTATAGGTCGTCGCCGCGCTGTTGAACGCCGCGCTCGCGCTCTGGATCTGGCCCTGATACTTCGCTTGAATCTGGGCGTTGCCACTCTTGCCGGCGGCGCTGTCCGACATCACGCGCGCGATATCGACGGTGAGCACGCCGCCCGCCGCCTGCGCGAAGGCGGCCTGCGGCACCAGCGCCGAGGCGGCCGAAACCGTCGCGGCCAGCGTGGCCGCCTTCAGGAAGTTCCTCATCAGAATTGTGTCCCTACGTTGAAGCTGAAGAGTTTGGTGTCGTCGCCCGGCTGTTTGAGCAACGCCTTGGCGATATCGACGCGGAACGGCCCGAACGGCGAATTCCACGAGAAGCCGAAGCCGACCGCCAGACGCGGCTTGGGGCTGTTGCCCTGATAGACTTCCTGGAACGGGAAGATCGTGGTCGTGACTGGCACCGAACTGGCGCTCTTCGTGGTCGTCGTCGCGGTGAGCGTGCTGTCCGTATAGTAGAGCTGATTGCCCTTATTGTCCTTGACCGGGATCTGCCGGGCGACGGTCAGCGTGCTCGTTGCCGGCCGCTTGACGTCGAAGTTTGCGCCGGCATCGACGAAGATCGACGGACGGATGCCGAGCTCCTTCGCGCCCGAGCCGAGCGGCAGCTCGAGCTCGAGATGGCCGAGATAATAGGCATTACCGCCGATCGCGTCGTCGGTGTAGGTGTTCTTCCCCTGCACGGCGAGTGGGTTGACGGCGGTCACGCCGTCCGCCTGCAGCACCAGCGGCTCGCGCGTCACCCGCGGGCCGATGCCGCGAATGTCGAAGCCGCGAATCTGCGGCTCACCCAGGAAGAAGCGGTCGACGAGGCGAACGTCCTGGCCGAGGCCCTTGATGTAGCCGCCCTCGCCGTGGATGTTGAGGACGAAGCCGCCGAGCGAATAATATTTGTCGCCCTGCACGGTCGAGCGAATGTAGCGGACGTTGCCGCCGAGGCCGGCGAAGTCCTGACTGAACACGAAGCGTTCGCCCTTGCTGGGGCGGATGCGATTGTTGAGATTGTCGAATACGAGGCTGTAGCCCGCCGACGAGATCGTCCGCTTGCCGACCGCGTCGCAAAGATAGCGGCCCGCGATGACCGGGTCGCAGCCGAATATCCCCGTCGTCGGATCGGTGTCGTAGAAGGTGTTCTTGTCGAGCGAGACGTTGTCGAAGCTCAGGCCGTAGCGGAACGCCGCCGACCAATATTCGGTGATCGGCACGCCCAGCCGGATTTGAAAGCCGGTCGTCGTCTGATCATAGGTCGTGTTGCGCGAGTCGCCGACATAGTTGAACGAGTTATAGTCGCGCCGGAAGATGTCGAAGCCGAGCGCGAGGTTCTTGTCGAACAGATAGGGCTCGGTGAAGCCGAGATCGACCGACTTCGAATAGACCGACCAGCTCGCCGAGGCGCGGACTTCCTGGCCCTTGCCCATGAAGTTGTGCTCGGTGATCGAGGCATCGACGATAAACTTCTCGAGGCTCGAATAGCCCGCCGAAAGCTGGAGCTCGCCGGTCGACTTCTCCTGGAGGTTGGTCTCCAGCACGACGCGATCCGGCGACGAGCCGGGCTTCTGCTCGATCTCCAGCTTGTCCTGGAAGAAGCCGAGGCTCTGGATGCGATCGCGCGAACGCTTGACCGCAAAGCCGTTGAACGCATCGCCTTCGGTCAACCGCATCTCGCGGCGGATGACCTTGTCCTCGGTGTGCGTGTTGCCATTGATGTTGACGCGCTCGACATAGACGCGCGGGGAATCGGCCACCTTGAAGGTGACCGACATGGTGAGCTTGTCCTCGTTCCGGTTGAAGTCCGGCTCGGTGTCGGCGAACGCATAGCCGAGCAGTCCGGCGCTTTCGTTCAGCGAGTCGACCGTATCCTCGACCGTCTTGGCGTTATACCAGTCGCCCTTCTTGATCTTGATTAGGCTGGAGAACTGGTCGGGCTTGAAGTCGCGGATGTCGCTCTCGAGCTCGACGTCGCCGAACTTATAGCGAGGCCCCTCCTCCACCACATAGGTGATGATGAAGTCCTTCTTGTCGGGCGTGAGCTCGGCGACCGCGGAGACGACATGGAAGTCGGCATAGCCGTTGGTCAGGTAGAATTGCCGCAGCTTCTGCTGGTCGTAGGCGAGCCGATCGGGATCGTAGCTGGTGCCCGACGAGAAGATGTGGGTGAGCCCGCTCTCCTTCGTCGCCATCTGCGCGCGCAGCGTCTTGTCCGAAAAGACGTGATTGCCGATGATGTTGATGCGGCGGATCTTGGACTTGTCGCCCTCATGGATCTCGAACACGACGTCGACGCGGTTCTGGTCGAGCTGGACCATCGTCGGCTCGACCGTCGCGGCATAGCGGCCCTGACGGCGGTAAAGCTCGAGAATGCGGTCGACATCGGCGCGCACCTTCGAGCGCGTGAAGATCTGGCGCGGCGCGAGCTTGATCTCGGGGTTGATCTTGTCCGCCTTGATCCGCTTGTTGCCCTCGAGCACGATGCGGTTGACGACCGGGTTCTCGCGCACCGTGACGGTGATCGCGCCGTTACCCTCGTCCTTGATCTGGACGTCGGCGAACAGCTCGGAGGCGTAGAGATCCTTCAGGACCTGATCGAGCGCCTCGCGATTATAAGGATCGCCTGGCTTGAGCTTGATGTAGGAGCGCACCGTATCCGGCTCGAGCCGCTGCGCGCCGACGACGTTGATCGTCTTGATCGTGCCGGTCGCGGGGCTGGTCAGCGGCGCGTTGGTCGCGTCGGTCGGCGCCTGCGGCAGACCGAGATCGCCCTGCGGAACGGCATTGGCGGACGACTGGCCGCCGCCGCGATGATGGCCGCCGCGCTGCGCATCCGCCGGACCCGCGATCATCGCCAGCGCGGTGCCCAGCATGAGCGCCGTCGTCGCCCGCCTGCGGCGGTTAAGCTTTACTGAGGTCACGCCTACCGCCCTCGCCCTATCCGGCGACGCACACATCGCGTCGCCTGCTCCCCGTGCTGCCCCTGCCCCATGCGCGTCAGCCGATCAACCCGGCAAGCCGCTGCCACAGACCTAGTGAGGCCAGATCATTCAACGTTACGAACGCCATCAGCGTCAGCAAGAGCGCGAGACCGGAACGGAACGCCCACTCCTGCACGCGCGCGCCCACCGGCCGCCGCCGCACCGCCTCGACGATGTAGAAGAACAGATGCCCGCCATCGAGCATCGGGACTGGCAGCAGGTTGATGAATCCCAGATTTATCGAAATCATCGTCATGAACAGGACGAAATCGAACCAGCCGAGGCTCGCCTGCTGGCCGGCGATGCGGGCGATGCCCAGCGGACCGCCCAGTTCCTTGGTCGACCGTTCGCCGACGACGATCTGCCGAAGCGTGTCGACCATCATGCCGACCGCGTTGAAGGTGTAGCGGACGGACTCGGTCACCACCTCGACCGGACCGAGGCGCACCATTTCGCCACCGGGGCCGGCGGCGATGCCGAGCTTACCCGCGCGCGTCTCGTTGCCGAAATTGTCGCGCAGCACCTCGGCATCGGGCACCGCGAGGATGTCGCGCTCGGCACCGTGGCGCGAGATGCGGAAATCGAGGGTCTCGCGCGGATGCAACGTGACGATCTGCGCGATATCCTCGAACCGGACGATGCCGCGGCCGCCGATCGCGAGGATGCGGTCGCCAGGCTCGAAGCCTGCGCGCACCGCCGCCGAACCCGGCACGATGCTCGCCACGACGGGCGGCGTCCGCGGTTCGCCCCAGGTCGCGAAGATCGCCGCGAATACGGTGATCGCGAACAGGAAATTGGTGGCCGGGCCAGCCAGCACGATGATGAAACGCTGCCAGATCGCCTTGGCCTGGAACGTGCGTCGCCGCTCCTCCGGCGGCAGCGCCAGCCAGTCCGCGCTCGGCTGCGAGGCGCCGTTCATGTCGCCGGCGAACTTCACATAGCCGCCCATCGGCAACCAGGCGACCTTCCAGCGCGTGCCGCGCTTGTCGGTCCAGCCGAACAGTTCGCGACCGAAGCCGATCGAGAAGACATCCGCCTTCACGCCGCAGGCGCGGCCCGCAATGTAGTGGCCGAACTCATGAATGAAGATCAACGGCCCGATGACGAGCAGGAAGCTCAGTGCCGAGAAGAAGAACCCTGGCGATTGCGTCACGCGGCAAGTCTCTCCATCGCTTGCTCCGCCTGCCGCCGCGCTTCGGCGTCAATATCGCACACGTCGTCGAGCGTGGCGGGCGCCGGCGGATCATAGCGTTCCAGCGTGTTGCTGACGATTGCGGCAATATCGAGGAAGCCGATCCTGCGCGCCAGGAATGCGGCGACTGCGGCTTCATTTGCGGCATTCAACACGGCAGGCCGTGCGCCGCCTGCGGCAAGTGCCGCCCGCGCCAGCGCCAAAGCGGGGAACCGAACCTCGTCCGGCGCCTCGAACGTCAGCGTGGCGACTGCTGCCAGATCGAGCGGCGGGCACGGCGTCTCCATCCGCTCGGGCCACGCAAGCGCATAGGCGATCGGCGTGCGCATGTCCGGCGTACCGAGCTGCGCGAGCATCGAGCCGTCGAGATACTCGACCAGGCTGTGCACGACCGATTGCGGATGCACGATCACGTCGAGCCGCTGCGGCCCCACCGGAAACAGGTGGTGCGCCTCGATGAGCTCGAGCCCCTTGTTCATCAGCGTCGCACTGTCGACCGAGATCTTGGCGCCCATCGACCAGTTCGGATGTTTGACCGCCTGCTCGGGCGTCGCGCGGCGCATCTCGTCGCTCGTCCAGGTCCGGAATGGCCCTCCGCTCGCGGTGAGGATGATGCGGCGAACCCGCGAGGGATCTTCGTGCGGAAAACATTGGTAGACGGCGTTATGCTCGGAATCGACCGGCAGGAGCGTCGTACCGTGATCACGCGCCGCCCGGATCATCAGCTCGCCGGCGGCGACGAGCGACTCCTTGTTGGCGAGTGCCACGGTGCGGCCTGCGGAGATCGCCGCCATCGCCGGCTCGAGCCCCGCCTGGCCGACGATCGCGGCCATCGTCCAATCCGCGCCACGCGCCGCCGCCGCGACGATCGCGTCGGGACCGGCGGCCGTCTCGACCTCGCTACCGGCGAGCGCATCGCGCAACGTGCCGTGCAACGCCGGGTCGCCGATCACCGCGAGCTTCGCCTGCGTGCGCAGCGCCGCGGCGGCGAGCTTGCCGACATCGCGCTGCGCAGTGAGCGCGGCGACCTCGAACTTCTCAGGCGCGCGCTCGACGAGATCGAGCGTCGAGCGGCCGATCGAACCGGTCGCGCCGAGGATAGTTATGCTGCGCCGTTCAGACATAGCCCACCAGCAGCAATCCGGCGACGACCGACGCCACTGGCACGACGCCGTCCAGCCGATCGAGCGCACCGCCATGGCCGGGCAGGAGCTTGCCGGAGTCCTTCACGCCCGCCCGGCGCTTGAGCCAGCTTTCGAACAAATCCCCTCCCTGCGCGAGCAATGCGAGCGACGATCCGAGGGCCGCCAGACGAATCGGCGTGTGCAGCCAGGATGCGACGGCGAGGCTGACGATCAGCGCTGCCGCCATGCCGCCGATCAGCCCCGCCCACGTCTTTTTGGGCGAGAGGCGCGGCGCGAGCTTCGGGCCGCCGATCGATCGTCCGGCGAAATAAGCGCCGATATCGGTCGCCCACACGATCATCAGTGTCCAGAGTGTCAAGTTAGCGCCGTCATACTGATCCCGGATGAACAGCAGCGCGAGCCCCGGCACGCCGGCATAGACGATCCCCGCCGCGCCGCGCCAGCCGGCGAACGGCAGAGCGAGCAGCGCCGCGATCGCGAGCAGCACACCGACCGCCGGCAGCGCCGCTATCAGCTGGTGCCCCGGCTGCGCGAGCACGAACACCGCCGTCAGCAGCAGCATCGCGCCGAGCCGAGGCCAGCCGGACACGCCGAGCAGCGCGCAGAACTCCTTGAGCATGATGAGCACGGCGGCGGTGGTCAGCGCCCAGAAACAATAGTCGCCGAACGCGATCGCGAAGAGCGCCAGCGTCATCAGCGCGAGCCCAGCGACGGTTCGGACCAGCAGATCCGATCGCGGCCCGGAAGCGACGGCGGTGCTCACAGACCGCCATAGCGGCGCATGCGGCCGGCGAAGCTCTCGATCGCGCTCGCGAGCGCGGCGCCGTCGAAATCCGGCCACAGCGTGTCGACGAACAGCAACTCGGCATAGGCCGCCTGCCAGAGCAGGAAGTTTGACAGGCGCTGCTCGCCGGATGTGCGGATCAGGAGATCGAGCGGCGGCAGCACGGCGGTATCCAGCCGCGCCTCGATCGCCTCGCAATCGATCGCCGCCGGATCGAGCCGGCCCGCGCGCGCCTCTTCCGCGATCGCGCGCACGACGCGGACCATCTCGTCCTGACTGCCATAGTTGAGCGCGATCGCCAGCGTCAGCCCGTCATTGCCCGCCGTCTGCCGACGGGCGTCCTCGAGCATCGCGACCAGATCGCGGTCCAGCCGCACATAATCGCCGATGATCACGAGGCGGACGTTGTTGCGGTCGAGCTCGCGCAGCTCGGCGCGGATATAGCTGCGCAGCAGCCCCATCAGGTCGGCGATCTCGGTCGCCGGACGCCGCCAGTTCTCGGAGGAGAAAGCGTAGAGCGTGAGCGCCTCGAGCCCCATCTCGCCGGCCGCGCGGACGGTGCGGCGGACCGCCTCCGCGCCCTGCTTGTGGCCCGCCAGCCGCGGCAGTCGGCGCGCCTTCGCCCAGCGGCCGTTGCCGTCCATGATGATCGCGACATGGCGCGGCATGGCCGCGCCGCCGCCTACGCCCTCGCTCGCCGTCGCGCTGGAGGCCGGCGCTGCGGTCACTTGCCGAGGATTTCCTTCTCCTTGGCCGCCGTCGCCGCGTCGATCTCGGCAATCGTGGTGTCGGTGAGCTTCTGGACCTCGCCCTCGTGGCGCTTGCGCTCGTCCTCGGAGAGGCCGTGCTTCTTCTCATCGTTCTTGAGCGCGTCCATGCCGTCCCGGCGCACGTTGCGGACCGCGACGCGGGCCTTCTCGGCATATTGCCCGGCGAGCTTGGCGAGCTCCTTGCGCCGCTCCTCGGTGAGATCGGGGATCGGCAGGCGCAGCGTCTGTCCGTCGACGATCGGGTTCAGCCCCAGCCCCGCCGACCGGATCGCCTTGTCGACCGGGCCGACATTGGACTTGTCCCACACCTGCACCGAGAGCATCCGCGGCTCGGGCGCCGAGACGGTCGCCGCCTGGTTGAGCGGCATGTGCGCGCCATAGACTTCGACCGTGACCGGATCGAGCAGCGAGACCGAGGCGCGGCCGGTACGCAGGCCGCCGAGATCGTGCTTCAGCGATTCGACCGCGCCGTGCATGCGGCGCTCAAGATCGCCCTTGTCATATGCGGGTCCGGCCATCGCTCACTCTCCGTTCTGGACGATCGTCGCGGTGCCTTCGCCGGCGAGCACGCGGGCGAGGTTGGCCTGTTCGCGTATATTGAAAACGACGATCGGTATATTGTTGTCGCGACAGAGCGCGACGGCGCTCGCATCCATCACCTTGAGATCGTCGGCGAGGACGCGGTTGAACGTCACCGTCTCGTAGCGTCTCGCGCTCGGCACCTTCTTCGGGTCGGCATCGTAGACGCCATCGACCGAGGTGCCCTTGAACAACGCGTCGCAGTTCATCTCGGCGGCGCGCAACGCAGCGGCGCTATCGGTGGTGAAGAACGGATTGCCGGTCCCGGCCGCGAAGATCACGATCCGGCCCTTCTCCATGTGCCGTGCCGCACGACGGCGGATGAAAGGCTCGCACACCGTGTTCATCGGGATCGCCGACTGGACGCGGGTGTCGACGCCGATCTGCTCGAGCGCATTCTGCACCGCGAGCGCGTTCATGACGGTCGCGAGCATACCCATATAGTCGGCGCTGGTGCGATCGAAGCCCTTCGCGGCAGCGGCGAGGCCGCGAAAGATGTTACCGCCGCCGACGACGATGCAGAGCTCGTGGCCGGCGTCCTTCGCCGCAGCGATTTCGCCCGCGACACGCGCGACGGTAGCGGGATCGATGCCGAACTGGCTCGGTCCCATCAGAACCTCGCCGGACAGCTTCAGGAGGATGCGGTTGAAGCGCGGGCGAGGCATCGCGGAGCGGCGTTTCCGTTCAGGCGGGCGGTTGTGCGGCGCACCTTAGAGACGGCGGCCAGTTGTAACAAGCGCGCGGACGCCAGCTATCCACAGGAGGCTGCAGCGTTTCTGTCCCGGATCAGGGTGAAGAAGAAGACCCTCACCCAACCCTCTCCCGCTTGCGGGAGAGGGCTCGCCGCCACGCTTCCGCGAACCGGCTCCTTTTCCCGCAAGCGGGAGAAGGCTGGGATGAGGGTCTTCTTAAATCTCCAATGTGACGTTCAGGAAACCGGATCGATCTTCTGCGGCACGCCGCTCGCGGCAGCGACTTCGGCGGCGAAGTCGCTTTCCTTCTTCTCGATGCCCTCGCCGAGCTGGAAGCGGACATAGTCCTTCAGCACGATCGGCGTGCCGGCATCCTTCGCGGCCTTGGCGACGACGTCCTGCACCGGCGTCTTGTTGTCCATGACGAAGAGCTGGCTGAGCAGCGCCGCTTCCTTCTTGAACTTGGCGACGGCGCCTTCGACCATCTTCTCGATGATGTTGGCAGGCTTGCCGCTCTCGGCGGCCTTGTCAGCGGCGATCGCGCGCTCGCGATCGACCGTCGCGGCGTCGAGATGCTCGGCGTGGAGCGCCTGCGGACTGGCGGCGGCGATGTGCATCGCGAGCTGCTTGCCGAGCGGCTCGAGCACGTCGGCCGGCGCGGTGCTCTCGAGCGCGACGAGCACGCCGATCTTGCCGAGCCCGGGCGCGGCGGCATTGTGGACATAGGGCACGACGACACCCTCGCCCACGCTCAGCGTACGGACGCGGCGCAGGCTCTGCTGCTCGCCGATCGTGGCGATGTTGCTGGTGAGCTTCTCGTCAACGGTACCGCCGCCGGGATAGCTCGCCGTCTTCAGCGCATCAACGCTGTCGGCACCGCTGAGCACGATCTGCGCGACGTCCCGCACGAAGCTCTGGAACTGGTCGTTCTTGGCGACGAAGTCGGTCTCGGAGTTGACCTCGACGGCCGCGCCCTTCTTGCCCGCGACGGCGACGCCGACGAGCCCCTCGGCGGCGGTTCGGCCGGCCTTCTTGGCGGCGGCGGCGAGGCCCTTGGCGCGCAGCCAATCGACCGCGGCCTCCATGTCGCCGCTGGTCTCGGCGAGCGCCTTCTTGCAGTCCATCATGCCGGCGCCCGAACGGTCGCGCAGCTCCTTGACGGTGGCAGCGGTGATCTCCGCCATGTTCTTGGTCCTTTCGAATGAGCTGTGGTCCGGCGAGAGCCGGACCGCTGTCGGCAAACTATGTCTCGAACCGCCAACTCTCCGGCCTTCGCCGGAGCACAGAATTGTTACGAGCTTACGCCAGCGCTTCTTCAGCCGGCGGCTCTTCCATCGCGCCGAAATCCTCGCCGCGCTGCGAGCGGCCGCCCTGGTTGCCCTTCGACGCCGCCTCGGCGATCGCATCGCAATAGAGGCGGATGGCGCGCGACGCATCGTCGTTCGCCGGGATCGGGAAGGCGATGCCATCGGGGCTGACGTTCGAATCGAGGATCGCCACGACCGGGATGCCGAGCGTGTTGGCTTCCTTGATCGCGAGCTCTTCCTTGTTCGCGTCGATCACGAACATGACGTCGGGAACGCCGCCCATGTCGCGAATGCCGCCGAGACTCATCTCGAGCTTGTCGCGCTCGCGGGTGAGCTGAAGCACCTCCTTCTTAGTGAGGCCGGCGGTATCGCCGCCGAGCTGCTCCTCGAGGCTCTTCAGCCGCTTGATCGACTGCGAGATCGTCTTCCAGTTGGTGAGCATCCCGCCCAGCCAGCGATGGTTGACATAATGCTGGCCGGCGCGGCGCGCGGCGTCCGCGATCGGCTCTTGCGCCTGGCGCTTGGTGCCGACGAGCAGCACCTTGCCGCCGCTCGCAACCGACGAGCTCACGAACTCGAGCGCTCGTGCCATCAGCGGCACGGTCTGCGACAGATCGATGATATGCACGCCGTTGCGATCGCCAAAGATGTACGGCTTCATCTTCGGGTTCCAGCGGTGGGTCTGGTGGCCGAAATGCGCGCCCGCTTCGAGCAACGCCTGCATGGAGACGGTGGGAGCCGCCATAGGTTATTCTCCTCCGGTTGAGCCACTCCAGGGCGGGACGGAGGCCAAGCCTCCGCACCGGCTATGTTGCCCTGGATGCGGGATAGGCGCGCCACCTAGCGGCAGGCGGCAGCAAAATCAAGTTTCCGGCGCTTGCGACGAACCGTGGCAAATCCGCGCTTGACCTAGTAGAACATTTGGTGAACACCGGAACCCGGTCACCAAATGTTCGTTAACCAATCCGCTTCGGGCCGTGTTCGTTCCGGGGCGCCGTCGGAGGGATTTCATGCTTCAGTTGTTCGCCGCCTCGATCTTCTCGCTGCTCGCGCTCGGGGCGCTTGGCTTCATCGCCGGCATGCTCGCCGCCAATCGTGACGCCATCGTCGGTGCGCTCGCCAATCGCGGTGTCGAACCCGATCCCGGTTTCATCTGGGTGGCGCGGGTCAGGCGGGTGTCGCGGCCGTCGCCGAGTCTCGCACGGAACCGTCCGCAGCCACTGCGCGAAGTCGCCTGACCCGGGCATAGGAACGCACCCCGAACGGAATCGAAACAACATACCCCGCGCATAGGATCGAGAGCGTGGTCCAGGGTGTGCTGATCAGGGCGCTGCCGAGCAGCGCGATCGCCGCCAGCGCCCACAAGCGCACGCCCTGGCGTAATCGTAGCGCCGACCAGCTGAAGCTGGCCACGTTCGAGATCATCAGCATCGCCACGAACAGGCTCCAGGGCGCGATGCCATAGGGGTTGCGAAACAGGTTCAGCCCTGTCGACAGCCATAGATAGAGCGGCAGCAGCGCGAGCATCGCTCCCGCCGGCGCGGGCACGCCGGTGAGGAAGCCGGCCGATTTATGCGGCTGCTCGTCGACGTCGATGTTGGCGTTGAACCGCGCGAGCCGCAGCGCGCAGCAGACCGCGTGGGCGAGCGCGATCGTCCAGCCGAACTGCGGCAGATATTGCAGCGACCAGAGGTAGATCACCACCGCCGGCGAGACGCCAAACGCGACGACATCGGACAGCGAATCGAGCTCGGCGCCGAAGCGGCTCTGCGCGCGCAGCAGCCGCGCGATGCGCCCGTCGAGCCCGTCCAATATGCCTGCGAACAGGATCGAGGTGACGGCGAGCTCCCATTTGCTCATCAGCGCGAACCGGACCGACGACAGGCCGAAGCAGAGCGCCAGCGCCGTCACCGCGTTCGGCGCGACGGCGCGGAGTGGAATGCCGCGCCGCGGCCGCCGCTCCTCGTCGGGTGTACGGAACGGCGTGTCGCTCCACGCGCCGTGCCGCATCCGGAGCGGGCGCCTATTGGGCGACACCGGTCGCCTTGTCGCTATGCCCGACCCGCGCCAGCACCGTCTCGCCCGCGACCGTGCGCTGGCCGACGCAGACCAGCGGCTGCGTGTGCGCCGGCAGATAGACGTCGACGCGGCTGCCGAAGCGGATCAGGCCGACGCGCTGTCCGGCGGCGACGATGTCGCCGGGCTTGACGAACGGCACGATGCGGCGCGCGACCAGGCCGGCGATCTGGGTGAAGCCGATGCGCAGGCCATCGCCGGTCTCCATCAGGATATGCTGGCGCTCATTGTCCTCGCTCGCCTTGTCGAGATCGGCATTGAGGAACTTGCCCGAGATATAGACGACGCGGCGGATCGTGCCGGCGATCGGCGCGCGGTTGATGTGGACGTCGAACACCGACATGAAGATCGAGACGCGCACCACCGGCGCCGGATCGAGCCCGCCCTCGCCGACCATCTCGCGCGGCGGCGGAACGGTGGTGATCAGCGTGATCAGCCCGTCGGCGGGCGCGGTGATCAGCCCCTGCCCGCGCGGCGTCACGCGCTTCGGATCGCGAAAGAACGCCGCCGCCCAGATCGTCACGGCGCCCATCGGCCAGGCGAGCGTCTCCCATGCGCACCAGGCGAACACCAAAGTCATCACCGCGAAGATGACGATGAACTTGCGGCCGTCGGGATGGATGGGGTGGAGCCACCGCGCCGCGGTCGCCTCCGCCGGCGGGATATAGTCGTCGCTCATCGGCCGCCCTATAGGAGCCGCTCGGCGGGCTGACAATGATGCGCACCGAGCCGTGGTTGATCCCGCGCCGGGCGTCGCCTAAGCGACCATGCGATTTCACGCTCCCGGAGGAATGCAGCGGACATGGCCAAGATCAAGGTGAAGACGCCCGTCGTCGAACTGGACGGCGACGAGATGACCCGGATCATCTGGGAGTGGATCCGCGAGCGGCTGATCAAGCCCTATCTCGACATCGAGCTCGACTATTACGACCTCGGCATCGAGCATCGCGACGCCACCGATGACCAGGTGACGATCGACAGCGCCAAGGCGATCCAGAAGTACGGCGTCGGCGTGAAATGCGCGACGATCACGCCCGACGAGGCCCGCGTCGAGGAATTCAAGCTCAAGAAGATGTGGAAGTCGCCTAACGGCACGATCCGCAACATCCTCGGCGGCGTCGTCTTCCGCGAGCCGATCGTGATCAACAACGTGCCGCGGCTCGTGCCGGGCTGGACCGACCCGATCGTGATCGGCCGTCACGCCTTCGGCGATCAGTATCGCGCGACCGACTTCCTCGTTCCCGGCCCCGGCAAGCTCAAGATGGTCTTCACGGGCGAGGACGGCAAGACGATCGAGCATGAGGTGTTCGACTTCCCCAGCGCCGGCGTGACGATGGGCATGTACAACCTCGACCAGTCGATCATCGATTTCGCACGCGCCAGCATGAACTATGCGTTGGATCGCGGCTGGCCGCTCTACATGTCGACCAAGAACACGATCCTCAAAGCTTATGACGGCCGCTTCAAGGATCTGTTCCAGGAGATTTTTGACAAGGAGTTCGCCGACAGGTTCAAGGCGAAGGGCATCGTCTACGAGCATCGCCTGATCGACGACATGGTCGCAAGCGCGCTCAAGTGGAGCGGCAAGTTCGTCTGGGCCTGCAAGAATTATGACGGCGACGTCCAGTCGGACACCGTCGCGCAGGGCTTCGGCTCGCTCGGCCTGATGACCTCGGTGCTGCTCTCGCCCGACGGCAAGACCGTCGAGGCCGAGGCCGCACACGGCACGATCACACGCCATTATCGCATGCACCAGCAGGGCAAGGCGACGTCGAGCAACCCGATCGCCTCGATCTTCGCGTGGACGCAGGGGCTCGCCTATCGCGGCAAGTTCGACGGGACGCCCGACGTCACCAAGTTTGCCGAGACGCTCGAGCAGGTCTGCATCGAGACCGTCGAGAGCGGCCAGATGACCAAGGACCTCGCGTTGCTCGTCGGCCCCGATCAGGCGTGGATGACCACCGAGCAGTTCTTCGAGGCGATCCGTGTCAATCTCGAGAAGAAGATGGCGAACTGGGCATGATCGGCTAGCCAGCCGTTCCGGCGGGACCCGTTCGCACTGAGCGCAGTCGAAGTGCGTGCCACAAGCACCAACCGCCTCCGGCACGTCCTTCGACTTCGCTCAGGACGAACGGGGTGAGGCTTGGTAACGGTTGGCGGGACGTGTCGCGGCCCTTGCGCCCCCGCCCCCTCGCCGCTATGTGCCGCCCACCCGAGCTCCGGAGGAGTGTAGCTCAGCTGGTAGAGCATCGGTCTCCAAAACCGAGGGCCGGGGGTTCGAGTCCCTCCACTCCTGCCAAGGGCCGCCGGTGCGGCCTGCGGACGAGCGGCTCGGGGCAAGGGTTTAGGCGGACGAGGCCAGGTGCGGCGGCCCGAGACGAGGGGGCGCCGCTGCTGGCCCGTTTCCGTTGGAGCAGGGCGAGGAGCGAGTAACGGCGTGGCGAAGACATCGGTGAACGAGTTCGTCCGCCAAGTGCAGGCCGAGACCAAGAAGGTCGCCTGGCCGACCGCGCGCGAGACCTGGATGACGGCGCTGATGGTCGTGATCATGGCGACCGTGCTCAGCCTGTTCTTCTTCGGGATCGACCGGGTGTTCCAGGCGATCCTCACGGCGCTTCTCAAGTTGATCGGTTAAGGGACTGGAATCCGGATATGTCGCGCTGGTATATCATCCACGCTTACTCGGGCTTCGAGAACAAGGTTCGCGACTCGATCATGTCGGAAGCGACCCGCATGGGTCTCGACCGCTTCGTCGAGAACGTCGAGGTGCCGATCGAAAAGGTCACCGAGGTTCGTCGCGGCAAGAAAGTGACGAGCGACCGCAAATTCTTCCCGGGCTACGTCCTCGCCAAGCTCGAGCTCAACGACGACGTCTATCACCTCGTCAAGAACACGCCGAAGGTGACCGGCTTCCTCGGCGCCTCCGGCAAGCCGCAGCCAATCAGCGAGAACGAGGCCGCGCGCATCCTCAACACCAAGGAGGAGGCCGCCGCGGCCGCGCCGAAGGCGAAGATCAAGGTCGATTACGAGATCGGCGACAGCGTGCGCGTGCTGGAAGGTCCGTTCGCGAGCTTCAACGGCGTCGTCGAGGAGCTGGATTTCGATCGCAGCCGCGTCAAGGTCTCGGTCTCGATCTTCGGTCGCGCGACGCCGGTCGAGCTCGAGTTCGAACAGGTCGAACGCGCGAAGTGACGCTTTAGCATCATCCTGACGAAGGTCAGGATCCAGGACCGCGACGCTGCGGCATCTGGATGCTGAAACCAGTTCAGCATGACAATGTGGGTTTCCGGCTCATCCGGAAAACGTCGCGGGAGGCAGCTTCGGCTTGCCGTCAGCACCGCTAAGCCAATGGAGTGAACAGTGGCGAAGAAGATTACGGGTTACATCAAGCTGCAGGTGAAGGCGGGCGCCGCCAACCCCTCGCCGCCGATCGGCCCCGCGCTGGGCCAGCGCGGCGTCAACATCATGGAGTTCTGCAAGGCGTTCAACGCCGCGACGAACGATCTCGAGAAGGGCATGCCCATTCCGACGATCATCACCGTCTACGCCGACCGCTCCTTCTCGTTCGTGACGAAGACGCCGCCGGCGACCTTCCTCCTGAAGAAGGCGGCCGGCATCACGTCGGGCTCGAAGACCACGGGCAAGGGCGGCTTCGCGGGCAAGATCAGGCGCTCGCAGCTAGCGGAGATCGCGCAGGCCAAGATGAAGGACCTGAACGCGAACGATATGGAGGCGGCGACGAAGACGATCGAAGGCTCCGCTCGCGCGATGGGCCTCGAAGTGGTGGAGGGCTGACGACATGGCCACGAAGAAGCAGAAGGCGCAGGCCGGCGCGGTGAACCGCGACAAGCTTTATGGCGTCGACGACGCGATCGCGCTTGCCAAGCATAACGCGACCTCCAAGTTCGACGAGACGATCGAGGTCGCCGTCAATCTCGGCGTCGATCCGCGCCATGCCGATCAGATGGTCCGCGGCGTCGTCAACCTGCCCAAGGGCACCGGCAAGTCGGTCCGCGTCGGCGTGTTCGCGCGCGGCGCCAAGGCCGACGAAGCCCGCGAGGCCGGCGCCGATGTCGTCGGCGCAGAGGACCTGCTCGAGCAGGTCCAGGGCGGCACGATCGATTTCGATCGCTGCATCGCGACGCCCGACATGATGGGCCTGGTCGGTCGGCTCGGCAAGGTGCTGGGTCCGAAGGGCCTGATGCCGAACCCGAAGCTCGGCACGGTGACGATGAACGTCGCGCAGGCGGTCAAGGACGCCAAGGGGGGCCAGATCGAATATCGTGTCGAAAAGGCCGGCATCATCCATTCGGGCATTGGCAAGGCGTCGTTCCCGCAGGAGGACCTGCGCGCCAATTTCGACGCGCTGCTCGACGCGCTGGTCAAGGCCAAGCCGTCGGGCGCTAAGGGCAAATACGTCAAGAAGGTCGCGGTCTCCTCGACGATGGGCCCGGGCGTGAAGGTCGACACCGCCGAGGTGGCGGGGGCGTAAGCCCGAGCGTTTAGCCGTCGCCCCGGCGAAAGCTGGAGCCTCGCGCGGCAAGGGCGACGCGCCTACCGCCTGAGATCCCAGCTTTCGCTGGGATGACGTTTACATCCCCGGCTTCGTCCGCTATGGGCGCCGCCGGTTTGTAACCGTCCGAGACTGCAGCTGGGGCTCGGCCCCTTAATCCGGCTGCATAGGCGGGGAAGAAATTTGGGACGGGGCCGTGCGATGGCGCCTCCCCTCTCAGCCAGATGCGCTCCGATGCGCGATCCGGCCGATTGTCCCTTCCCTTCGGACATCTGTGCGGCGGCGTAATTGCCGTGCGGGACGACTGCGTCCGGCGACGTTCGCCGGGCGGACTGAAGTGAAGTGGAGATTGGCATGGATCGTACCGAGAAATCCGAGCTGGTCGCCGAGCTGAACCGCACCTTCGCCGAGACCAGCGTCGTGATCGTCACGCGCAATCTCGGCCTCACCGTCGCGCAGTCGACGGAGCTGAGGACGAAGATGCGCGAGGCCGGCGCCCGCTACAAGGTTGCCAAGAACCGCCTCGCGCGTATCGCGATCGAGGGCACGGACTACACCACGCTGAGCGATCTGCTCACGGGTCCGACCGGGCTTTCGACCTCCACGGATCCGGTCGCCCCCGCCAAGGTGGTGGTCGATTTCGCGAAGGCGAACGACAAGCTCGAGATCGTCGGCGGCCAGATGGGCACGACGGTCCTCGATGCGAATGGTGTCAAGGCGCTCGCCACGATGCCGTCGCTCGACGAGCTGCGCGCGAAGATCGTCGGCCTCATCGTGGCACCCGCCACGAAGCTGGCGACGATCACCCAGGCACCCGCGGCGCAGATCGCCCGGGTCCTTGCGGCCTATGCCGAGAAGGAAGCCGCCTGAGGTTCTTGGAATTGAACTGACCCTCACCGTCACCCGGCAAAGGCCGGGGTTCAGTGCCGGAGCTTCGGCCTGGATACCGGCTTTCGCCGGCATGACGATCAAAGAAATGGAGTGACCAAAATGGCTGACCTGCAGAAAATCGTTGACGACCTGTCCGCGCTCACCGTCCTCGAGGCGGCCGAGCTCTCGAAGCTGCTCGAGGAGAAGTGGGGCGTTTCCGCCGCCGCTGCCGTCGCCGCCGCTCCCGCCGCCGGTGGCGGTGGTGCCACTGCCCCGGCCGCCGAGGAGAAGACCGAGTTCGACGTCATCCTGACGGGCGACGGCGGCAAGAAGATCAACGTGATCAAGGAAGTCCGCGCGATCACCGGCCTCGGGCTGACCGAAGCCAAGACGCTCGTCGAGTCCGCGCCGAAGGCGGTCAAGGAAGGCGTGAACAAGGACGAGGCCGAGAAGCTGAAGAAGCAGCTCGAGGAAGCCGGCGCGACCGTCGAGCTGAAGTGAGCCCTGGCGCCGCGAAGCGCCAAGGACTCATCCCGGCGAAGGCCGGGTTCCAGAGCAGAAGGAAGGGCGGCTCCGCGAGGGGCCGCCCTTTTCCGTCGCACCGCCGTGCTCCTGCGAAAGCAGGAGCGCCGAGTCGCGGGCGTTGCACGGGGGAGATAGGGCTCCTGCTTTCGCAGGAGCACATGGTTCTTGCCGACCCGAACTGCGCACCGGCGAGGTCAGAGCGTCAAGGGCACGCGCAACACTCCACAAGGCCCCAACGAACTCCTCGCCCGGTCAGGCTTGTGCGTCGTTGCTCCAGCCTTTCGGCGGCGCAACCAGCGCGAACATCGCGCCCTGCGGGTCGATGCCGTTGAGCACCCAGGCTCCGCCCGGCACCTCCATCGGGCCGTGGATCACCTGACCGCCGGCATCCAGCACGCGCGCCTTCGCCGCCTCGATCTCGTCGGTGACGAAATAGTAGACCCAGATCGGCCCGTTGGCGGCGTCGGTCATCATGCCGCCGGCGGCACCGTCTCGGTCGGTGCGGAACAGCTGGTAGGTGCCCATCGGGCCCATATCGAGCGCTTCGTCCTTCGACCAGCCGAACAGACCGGCGTAGAAATCGAACCCCGCGGCGGCATCGCTGCTGTGGAGCTCGTGCCAGCCGCAACTCCCCGGCGCCATGAACGGAAGCGGCTCCGGATCGGGCGTACCGTTGCCCTTGAACAACACGAATGCAGCGCCTTGCGGATCGGCGACATAGGCGAAGCGGCCGACACCGGGAATGTCCTCGGGCTCCTTGTGCACCGACCCGCCGGCGGCCTTGGCCTTGCCCGCGAACGCATCGACGTCGTCGACGCCGACATAGCCGTACCACGCGTGGCGCGGGCCGCCTTCCATCGTCATCAGCCCGCCGATCGGCCTCTCGCCGGCATGGAGGATCGAATAGCGCATGCCGGGCACGCCGGAGTCGGTGAACCGCCATCCCACGACCTTCGTGTAGAAAGCCTCGGCGGCATCGTGATCGCTAGTGATCAGCTCGTACCAGACGTGATGGTTGGGCATGTTCGGCTCCTCTCCGCTAGCGTCGCGCCTTAGGCTGCCGCCTCGGCGTGACAGCATGATGATCCGGGCGCGTCGTCATATTCGTCGTGACGGCGGACGAAGCTCATCGTGTGATCCTCGTTGCGGCCTTTCGGCGCGCGATCGAGGATCATCAGCGTGCCGATCCAGTCCTCGATGCCGCGGGCATAGGCAGAATAGGTGTGGAAGATGGTGCCGTCGGCGTCCTTGAAGAAGGCGCTCATGCCGGGGCTCTCGGTGCCGTCGTCGCGCACCTCGATGCCTTCCTCCGCGAAATTATAGGCGATCCGGCCGCTGGCAAGCTGCTCGCGCGTCCACGACACATGATAGTCATAGTTGAAGTCGGAGCCGTGGGACGATGCCCAGGGAAAGCGCCAGCCCATCCGGCGACGATAGCTCTCGATCTTGTCGAGCGGCGCACGGCTCACCGCCGTCCATGACACGTCATGATGTTCGAGATGCGGCAGCGCGCCGTCGACATGGTCGCACAGGAAGGAGCAGCCAGGACAGCCCGCCTCCCAGTCCGGCGCGAGCATGAAATGATAGACGATGAGCTGGCTGCGGCCGGCGAACAGCTCAGCAAGAGACTTCTCGCCCGCCGGCGTGTGGAAGCGATAGTGCTTGTCTACCCGCACCCAAGGCAACGCGAGGCGCTCGGCGTTGACCGCGTCGCGCAGCCGCGTCTCCTCCTTCTCGCGCGCCAGCAGCTTGCGGCGCGCCTGCAGCCATTGCTCTCGGCTCACGACGAGATGGTCGATCACTACGCGCCTCCTCCTCATCTTGACATTTGAGTTGGTATCAACGTAGATAGGCCGTGTCAAACGCCGTTCCGTTCGAGACGACGATCCATGTCCGTGACGCGTGCCTGTGCCTTCACGCCCAGCGCGCGGCGCGGATGCTGGCCCGCCGGTTCGATCAGGCGCTCAAGCCGGCCGGCCTCACGAACCAGCAATTCTCGCTGCTGATGGCGCTCAACCGCCCGGCGCCGCCGCCGATGGCGCCGGTCGCGACGCTGCTCGGCATGGACCGTACCAGCCTCACCGCCGCGCTGAAGCCGCTCGAACGGCGCGGTCTCGTCGAGATCGTCGGCGCGGAAGCCGACAAGCGCCAGCGACTGCTCAGGCTCACCGGTGCCGGCCATGCGCTGCTGCTAGCGGCCCTACCGATCTGGCGGCACGAGCATGCCGCGATCGAAGCGGGTCTCGACGATCCGGACGGCTTGCGCGCCGGGCTGCGCGCGATCGCCGGCGCTGGTTAGCGCTTTGGCAACCAATCTCGGCTAAAGGCATACCGCATGAACCTGCATCTGTCCCGCCTCCCCGCGAAGCCCGCTCGGGATGCCGCCGCCACTGTCGCGGTCAGCGTGCTCGGCCTCGTCGCGGTCGCCGCGGTCTACGCCACCTGGCGCTTCGCGAAGCTGGTGCCCTGAACAGGCGGTCGGTGCCAAGGACGGCATCCAACCGTCATTCCGGCTAAGGCGGGGATCTATAGTCGCAACGGATGCGAAGAGAGCGCGGGCTCTGCGCTTATAGATTCCCGCCTTCGCGGGAATGACGGTTCCTCCGGCTGTCTGCCCAAAGAAGCCACCGCGCCTTAGCCACGGCTCACGGCTGCTGAAGGAAAGAGCAACCAAAGCTCTTTGCATTTCCAACATCGCACCTATATAGCGCCTCACATCCAACATCATTGGCCTGCCTGCGCGCGGTTTCCGCGCGTGCGCCGGCCGCCCGACCCGCCTCCGGGACACGGCTCGCTTTGCGCGACGGGCCGCGACGAATGGGAGACGACAGGTCGGGAATAAGACGTGCTGCAGTGCGGTCCCATGGTCCGGGGGCCCGCACCTTTTTGCGTTGGGGCGGCATCCGCCTCCCCTGCCCCGAACCGCGGCGCGCCTTCCCAGGCGTGTCAACAGGCGAAGCGATACGAGGATAATCCATGGCGACCCAGGCAGTTCCGGCACCAGCTTCGGCGGCGGCGAAGAAGCGCATCCGCAAGGTCTTCGGCAACATCCACGAAGTGGTGCAGATGCCGAACCTCATCGAGGTCCAGCGCGAGAGCTACGAGCAGCTCCTGCGCTCCGATCCCTCGATCGGCTATGTGTCGGGGCTGGAGAAGACGCTGCGGAGCGTCTTCCCGATCCGCGATTTCGCCGGCACCGCCGAGCTCGACTTCGTCAACTACGAGCTCGAGGACG
>Ga0213875_10000505_pt1 | contig 32670 bp, 40 predicted proteins | sample BarmaccomBMRX_R8_FD_160105 | JGI IMG/M metagenome (GOLD analysis project Ga0213875, IMG submission 160105) | Root-associated microbial communities from Barbacenia macrantha in rupestrian grasslands, the National Park of Serra do Cipo, Brazil - RX_R8 | ecosystem: Host-associated > Plants > Roots...
CCTGGCCGGGACGTTCGCCGCTGCCGGCTATCCCCCGGTCCCCGAGTCCCTGGTGGGCTACGCGGCGAAGCAGCTCGGCGTAGATGAGTCGTTCATCCGGGAGCTCAATGCAGAGATGGAGCGGGCGCTGGCGGCCGAGTCGGATCCGGCTAAGGTTCACATAGCCCCCAAGGACGCGCTCGAGGTACTCCCGCACAGCCTCGGTCAAGGTGGGCAGAGTGCCGCGCTTCAGGCCAGCCTCAAGGTAGTGCAGGGCAGGCGTTCGCCGAACCCGTCGTTCGGCTGCAGGCAGAACAGGCCGGTGATGCCGGAGACGTCGAACGCAGCTGCCCCGTACAGGGAGTCTCCGGGCTCTAGGGTCGCCGGAAGCGCGTCCTTGCCCGTGTCGTCTGACGCGCCGCTGAGGCTGGCCAGGAGCGCGGGGCTCGTGTTCACGGGCCGGTAGCTGCTGTCGGTGAGCTTGAACGTGACCACCACGACATCTTGCGCGCTGCTGAGTGCGTAGGAGGCCACGTCGCTTATCGTCAGGCCGCCCGACGTGGCCGAGGGAGCGGTGGCGATGCGGCCGGCCACCGGCTTCCCGTCCACCGAAAGGCCGGTGATCTGCCCCCGGCGGTTGTACCTGATCTGGGTGAATATGCTGCAGGCGCTGCTGGCGTCCGAGCCCGTCGAGCACACTTTGAAACCGCCCGGTACCGGGAAGAGGGTGCCGCTGGCGTCGGGCTGTCCCACGTCTCCGTCCGCCGATCCGTAATCGTGCTCGAACCTGATATAGGCATGCATGACGGGCCCGGACACGGCCCGGTCCGGGATATCGGCAATCGAGGCCGCCATCCCGTTCGCGAACAGGCGCTCGCTGGCCGTCATCACCGGCGAGGCGCTCGACGGGCTCGACGGGCTCGCCGTTGCCGGGTGCTGCGAGGTGGCGGGCGTGGTCGCTGTCCGCGTGGCCGCGCTGCCGGATCCGGAGCATCCGGCAGCGATGAGCGCGACAAGTGGCAGCGCAATGGCGGCAAGCTTTCTCATGGTCCCCCCTGGCGTGTGGTGCGGTCTCGGTTGTGAAGACGCGACCGCGCGCCGCGTGGTGTGCGCCGACGCCGGATCGTGACCGGCGTCGTGATGACGGCCCGGGCGGGTCAGCGGACGCCGAGAGCGCCTGGCGGCTAAGGAATCAGGTCTCCCCGTAAGCGCCCGTGTCAGCTGCTGCAACGCACGAGAAACAAACAGCGCGGCCTCTTGCACATGAGTATATGATTATTGCTGTAGCCTTCTACAACAGGATTATCCTAAGGAGCACAGCATGGCGCTGTACATGTATGAGCCGGTGGCAAACGGGCTCCGCACCGATCACCCGATCCCAGACTTGCCGTTCGTCGACGACTCCCGCATTCCGGTTGAGGATCCGGACGGGATCGCAGCGATCGGCCGGAAAGATGGCGGCCGCACGTGGGGGCGAAGAGACATGATCGGGCACGGCGAGGGCTGGGTGGCATACACCACCGACCCTGTCCGTAACGACCTGGCGTGGTGCATCCGCTGGCATCCCGAGCACGGCCGCTCAGTGATCCTGTACCGCGACAAGGATGCTGCGAGCGTCTACACCGTATATGCGGTCATGGAAAGGCGTGCCCTGCTGTTCCGGGCCGGCGGCTACTGGTGGGACGGAACCACGTGGTACCGGCCTGATCAGGTGTGGGATGCGGCCAGTGAGAAGTACTACCGGAGGAAGGTCCCCGCCGCGGCGGTGGTCACCGCTGCGGACCTGCTCACCAGCCGGGCCGTGAATGCCGATGGGGCAGCGGCCCTGTCCGTCGAGGAGGTCGATGCGGACAGTTCCCTGGAAGGCCAGTGGATAGATCACCTGGCGCTGTGGGGCCGGATCCGGGGGAACCCCGACTCCTTTTCGACCAGCGTGGTTACCCTCACTGCACCCGAACTCAGCGCGGGCCAGATGGTGACCGTCGCCGGGATGGCCGACATCAGCGGCATCGCGGCCTCCACTCTGCGTGCCTACGTCTCCCGCGGCGAGGCCGACGTGCCGCTCCCCCAGGCCATCGTCAACGGGCGCAGCCTCTGGGCGAGGCCGGTCGCTGAGGAATGGGCAGAGCAGCGGCTCCGCTCAGATGACGGCGTAACCGAAGCAGTATCGGCAAGTCATCCCGGGAGACTAATTCCCGGAGCGGCTGAGATACGAGACCGGTTCACCCGCCTGTTCTTCGCGCGGCTATGGGAAAGTCCTGCCATCCGCAAGCGCTGGGCGCTGCGCTGGCGTACTGAGGCGGCGGTACACGATGTCGCCGAAGGCCTCAGCTGGGATGTCGCAGTCAGCCTGGAACGCCTAATTCCGGTCAACGCGCTAGCGGACACCGTCAGGCATGCCGTCATCGGTGAATTCCGGGATTGGCAGGAGCGGATGCGCCGCCATAGCGAGGAGGTCGCGCTGCGCGGCAGAGAAACCGCGCATGCAGATTGCGTCGATTACCCGATCATGCCTAGTATCGCCTGCATGCTGGGCTGGCTCGTCCGCCATGACCCTGCCGTAGCCGGCAGTACCATCAACGGGATAATCGGAGAAGCCGAGCGTGACCTGGGCATCTCCCGAGGTGTCAGCGAGTACTCACTGCGCAGCGCTCTCTCGATGGACGGAGATCTCGACCGGGAGGTCCTGAATCAGTTCCTCAATCGGGTATTTACTCCCGCTCACGAGACTGCTCAGCGAGAAGCCGCGCAATGAGCCAGCGGCGCCGGAAACTGCCGGATCTGGATCCCGGGGGCCGATCCGACCGGCAGAACCACTCCGACGCGCGGGATGCCGGTGGGTGAGGAACTAGAGTTCCACCTCGAGCCGACTTGGCCGCCGCCGTGGTCCCACCAGCCCATCGAGAACTGGCGTAAGGAGCGGGGCCGACTGGTCCGTCTCCAGCTCGAATGCCACCGCGGGGGACGGGAGCCGTGGACTCTCACAGGCGAGGTCGGCGTTCCCTTCTTTGCTACAGGCGAGCTCAGAGCAGTCATCGAGATTCCGTAGGCACCGGAGCGTTCAGGCGCTAGGAACCGACCGGGCTTCTGTCCTCGGCCTGGCGGCGGGCGAGCCCGTTCTTGCGTCCGCACGCTACGTACCTGGCCACTCTTAGGCGTTCCAGATAGCCGGGAACTACCCGAGTGAGTGCGATTGCCGTACTTCTGTGCGCACGACGAATAACTACATTGGGATAACGGTGGCAACGCCTTGCTGGCAGCACGTGACGCAGTGGTCTTAGATACTTGCTGAGAGCCGGGCCATCTGTCTGCTCGATCATGCCAGCGACCTTGCGGCAGATGGCCCGGCAGCCGGTCTATCTGAAGATCCGGCGCCAGCAGTCGACCAGCTTCGCGATCTCGCCGCTCAAAGCGACGAGTGCGGCCACAACCTGCTGGATCCGGCTCCACCAGCCCGGCTCAGCGCCACCGCGCAGTTCGCTCATCTCAACCCTCCTCTCGTGTCTGTGCCCGGGGACGGACTTCCCCGTACGGTGGAAATCCGGTCAGGCACAGTGCAGCAAGAGGCAGAAATCTCGATGTCTGACGCTCGGTGACAAGAGATTGATATCGCAGCAGCCACGGCATGGGTAACTCAAAGTGGTCGTGTAACCAAATTGCTACCTTAGTTTGGGGCGATCGCGCCGACAACCGGACGCATCCGGAAAGCAACCCAAGCCGGCAGGCATCTGTTACGGTGCGGCCGCACCTGGCTCGGCCGACCAGGTGCGCGAGCGGCCCATGGCGATGACGTCGGCCGGGGCGATGTGACGCAGGTACACGTCCGTGGTGGCGAGCGACACGTGGCCCAGCTGCTTCTGGATCACGTTGACCGGGACGCCTTCGGCGACCAGCTCGGCTGCGTGGGTGTGACGCAGGCCATGCGGATGTACGCGCTTGTCGATGCCGGCCCGGGCGGCGCGGCGTTTGCACATCTGCCGGACCTGGTTAGTCGACAGCGGGCTGCCGGTGAGAGTGCAGAACAGCTTCTGGCGGCCGTTCATGCCGAGGCGGCCGCGCTCGGCCACCCACAGCTGCAGGACGGCGATGGCACCGTCATCCACGGCCACGGTGCGGTTGTGATCGCCCTTGCCGTGGAGAACCCGGATTGTCCCGCGGTCAGGGTCGACGTCGCCGGGCTTGAGATCAAGGGCTTCCTCGATGCGGAGGCCGGCGCGGTACAGGACGGTCAGCAGGGCGCGGTCCCTGATGCCGGTCGGCGCCCTTCGCGAGCACGCAGCGAGGAGCGAGCGGACCTCATCCTTGGTCAGGATCTCAGCGGGGCGCTTTCGCCCGGTATCAGCCATCCCAGAACCCCCAGTGTCGTTTCTCAAGCGAATCGACACTATATAGCGGCGACACGCCCTGTCAGCGGGACGCGCTGTAAGAACGACACTATTTAGAGGACAAGTGCACGAGACCGAGTCGTGGGTGCTGGACAGCCTCAGGATCATGGGCGCGAGGCTGACGAGCGCAGACCTTGACGCGGTGACGTGGTCTACTCGCTGGCCAGGGCTTAGACGCTAAGCCAGCCACGACCGGCTCGCGGTTACACGCATGCCACTGTCCGTAGCTGGGAACACCAACGGCGGTAACCGCTGAACGGAGGGTCGCCGTGGTGTCGTATGAGGAGCGCAATCGCGCCGAGCAGTGGATCGGGGAACTCGAGGCACTGGCCGGAAGTAGCCTGGCGGCCAGCGAGGCGACGATTGACGCGAGGCTCGCGGCCTTCTCGGCGATTGCGAGCGCGAGGGCGCAGCTGATACTGGCCGAGTCCATCGACCAAGCCGTCAGGAACCTGCGAGATGACGTGGTGCCGCAGATCCAGGCCATGTTCGGCGGCCGCTGAGCGCGGCCGCTTGGGCTACGTGCATCAGTCCGCTCGCTCGCCGAGTACCCCTCCCCTGCCGGAGGCTCGCCGCGGTGACGATGACGACGGTTAGGGGCGGCGCAGGTCGTACCTGCGGCGCCAGGACGGCAACGGTTATCAGGGTTCGGGCTGATCCGGAGCGGAGCGGCCCGCGATCGCCAGGAGGGCGGCGGCGAGGACGGGCAGCAGATCCCGGGCGCTCCCCTGGTTGGCGGCCTGGACCTGAATGAGGACGATGGTGAAGCTCAGCGCCGCTATCAGCGCCAGGGCGCGGCTAAGGACGGGCTGTGATGGCGGATCCGGCGGCATCGTTGACTGCCGACGCTCAGGCGTGTTCATCTGGTCGGTGAGTCCTTTCTCAGTAGAAGGGGCCTTCGGGATCGCCGTCCGGTTTGGTCGACTTGTGGCGGCGATCCCATCTACTTAAATCGCCTTAGCGGGCGGAAAAGTCAAGACCCACCAGTGACAAGGCTTACCCTCCGTGCAGGTCAGCGCCAGGTGGCGGCTCTGCGGGCCAGGAATTTGCTTCAGACAGATCTGCCTGAAGCGACGTCCGGTTGTGCGCCTCCAGCGGTAGATTCGCGGCCATGCAGCCAGCGGACGGCCTACCGGGCCTCGCTGGCCTGGACACCGTCCGGGACCAGCTCGAGGCATGGCTCGCCGTGGTCCGGGCGGAGCGGGCCCGGTCTCAGGTCGGCATGCAGGTACACCGGCCGGCGTGGAAGAACCTGATCTTCGCCGGCGGCTCGGGTGCCGGGAAATCCCGCGCGGCCGCGGCCGTCGCCGCCGCCTACCGGGAGGCCCGGATCCTGCCCGGCGGGACGGTCTACGAGGTCGGCTCGGCGTCCCTGGTGGGCAGCACCGCACGGGAGACTGGCGAGCTCGTGCACCTGGCGGCCGACCGGGCCATGGGGCGCGTCCTGATGATCGCCGGGGCCGATGCCTGGAACTCGCTGCCCGATGGCGGCCTGAGCGTGCTCCGGACGCTGTATGCCGAGCTGAGCCTGGTCCGGCATGACCTGGCTGTGATCCTCGCCGGAGACGGCAAGCGGCTCGGCGAGGTGCTGCGGGCCCATCCGCCGCTTACCGCCCGGTTCTCGGTGGTGATCGAGTTCCCCGGCTACTCCCCCGGCCAGCTGGCCGACGTGTTCGGCGCCCTGGCGGCCGAGGCCGGGTTCGCCCTCGGGCCCGGCACGGCGGATAAGGCCGCCAGAGTGCTGGCCGAAGCGGTCCGGCAGGGCAATGGCGGCGGGCGCCTGGCCGTCGAACTCCTCCGGCAGTCGGCGGCCGCGCAGGCGCTGCGCATCACCGGGGCCGAGGTCCCGCCGGAGGTCCTCGAGGCGGGCGACGTGCCGGACGTGCTGACGCCGCGCCAGCTGGCCGACGAGGCAGAGCGGCCGGGCCTGTACCTCTAAAGGCGCCACTCCCCCGGACATCGGCGGCTGACGCGCCAGCGCGGCGCGGCGCCTGCCCTCGGTGATCCAGCCCGGTATCGCGTCGGGGTCGGCACCGGCGGCGCGGCACAGCCCGGCGGCCTGGCGGACGAGGTCCTCGTCCATCTCGCCCTCGCCGGTGCCCTCCAGGATCCCGGCTACCTCGGCCAGCAGATCGGTGCGCGCGCCCGCAAGTTCGCGCAGCGCGGTCACCGCAGTGGCCTCGTCGTCCTCGGCCAGGTCGTGCCAGCGGGCGCGGAACCGGGCCTCACCGTAGATCTGCGCGACGAGGATACGGTCAGCTTCCTGGCGCGACTCGGTCATGCATTCGAGTGTCGCAGCTGGTCACTGGCCTGACGCCGCCCGGGGCTCCGGGACCTGCCGAAACTCTGGTGATTCACCGTGGTTTACGGCGAGCTACTCCCGGGCCGCGCGCATCGCCTCGGCCAGGGCCTCGCGGCGCCGCGCGAGCTCGGCCGTGACCCGGGCTGACAGGTCGGCGTCGTCACGGACCTGGCGGAGAAGCTCGCGGATCACGTCGGCCGCGGCGACGTCCCGCGCCTGCGAGTAGCCGCGCAGGAAGCCATGCAGATCCGCCATCAGGTCGACCGTGATCCGGGTCGGCTTGCCCCGCTCGGCCGCTGGCCGGGAGGCCAGGGCCTGATCAGTCAGTGCGGGACGCACTGAAGCGGCCTCAGTACCCGGTTGCAGTACCGGCGGAACTGATTCCGGTTCAGCAGCAGGCCGCAGCCCTGCGGCATTCCGGATACCTGCGCGCTGCACGCTCGGAGGCCGGGCCGGGCTCATGACTTCAGCTCCGCGAGGAGGTCCTCGTACGCCCCGAACTCGGCTGGCGAGGTGCCGAAGCTGACCGCGTAGGGCCACTCGGCCAGCGGGATCTCGGTGTCCATCACCGGGTAGCTGAGCTCGGTCAGCACATCCCGGGCCTCGCGGCGGCTGCGGGTGCCGCTGCGCGTCTTAGTCAGCAGGACGCCGACCGCCAGGCCGAGCGGGTGAGTCGGCTCGAGGTCGGCGAGCGCCTCCCAGGTGGGGCGGAGCCGGTCAATGTCGAGGCCGGTCGGGCTGACGGGCACCAGGACCAGCGGCACGGCGAGGATCGCCGAGCGGGTGATCGCCATCTCGCCCGGCGGCGTGTCGATCACGACGTGGTCGTAGTCGGCGGCCAGGTCGGCGATCTGCCGGTGAATCTGCGGGGTGGGCATGGAGACCACCGTGAACGGCAGTTCCCCGCTCGCCGACCAGGACGTCAGCGAGCCCTGGGGGTCTGCGTCAATGGCCAGCGTCCGGCCCTGCCGGTGCAGGGCGCTGGCCAGGAACACGGAGCTGGTTGTCTTCCCCGTGCCGCCTTTGCTGGATACGAGGGCGAGTCTCATGGGTGCACCGTAGACGATGCCAGGCTTGCAGTACAGGAACTCAACGTCACAAATGCGGACATTGATGCAGTGCAGGATCTACGGGACGTCACACCTGTCCGTAACGCCGTGCCGTATCTCAGTACCGTAGATAAGTGCAGTACCGCAGTGCAGCAGTCGCTGACTGTACCTGCTGTACGGTCACCATCAGCGGCCTGACCAGGCGAGACGGCGCACCGAGTCTCACCGTAGCGGTAGGCACTGACATTTCCGGGCGCGCTCAAGGCCGCGCGGCCAGGGTCCGGCAGGACCGGCCTCCGGCCGGGCTCATTGCCCGCCCGCCTGCTTACGCGAGCCGCACTCAGCATCAAGGGTGCTACGCGTCTGCTGCGCAGACAGGCCTCCGGCCTGCCCTTGACTCTGAGCCTCCGCGGCCCGCACCGGTGGCGATTGCGGTGGCGGGCAGAGCCGCCACCATCGCAAACGGCGATCGGAAGACCAGGCCCGGATCAGCGTCCGGGCAGCTCCAGACGGAAGGACCAGGACCATGGCAGCAGGAGACACCCAGATCACGATCTGCGGGAACCTCGTGGAGCACCCGGAGCTGCGGTTCACACCCGCGGGACAGCCGGTGGCGCGGTTCCGCATCGCGTCGACGCCGCGCTACCGCGATAACGCCTCGGGGGAGTGGAAGGACGGGGACGCGCTGTTCCTCACGGTCAACGTGTGGCGCCAGGCGGCCGAGAACGTCGCAGAGAGCCTCACCCGCGGCACTCGGGCCATCGTGACCGGCAGGCTCCGGCAGCGGTCCTACGAGACTAAGGAAGGCGAGAAGCGCACGGTCTACGAGATCAAGGCGGACGAGGTCGGCCCGTCGCTGCGCAACGCCTCGGCCAAGGTGAACCGGACCCAGTGCACCGGCGGCCGCGGAGGCGGTGGCCAGCGCCAGGCCCAGGACTCCGGCCGGGGCGAGGCCGACCCGTGGGCGAGCGATCAGGGCAGCGGCTACAGCGACGAGCCGCCTTTCTAAGGGCCTAACAGAAGCGCCCGACCTGGCGAGGGAGCCGGGGCGGGCGCTTCGTCATGCCGGGCACCGGTGCACGGGTGACCCGCGATCACGGGCTGAGCACCTCTCGGCGACGACGAGGGCAGGTGGATGGTCCCGGCGCAGGACCTCGCCGGCCCGGCCGATCCCGGCTAAGGCCCCCCGGCAGGCCCGCAGCCTGATTCCGGCGGTCGGGGGACGGTCCCGGTAGTTCCATTACATTCCATTCATTTCATTACCTAACGACGTTGCATGATGAAATGAAACGCAATAGAATAGGGCTAGCACCGCCGAGAGCCCGCAGGAGAGGCCATGACCGAGCAGACCAGCGCCGTCGCCGCGACGTGCAAGTTCCCTGGGTGCGAGAACGCGCCCGAGACGGCCACCGGCAAGGCGGGCCGCCGCCCGGAGTACTGCGCCGACCCCGCGCACAACCCGGTGGCCGCGTGGCGGGAGCGGAAGCGGCTCGCCGACGCCGAGCGCGGCATCACCTCCAGCGAGGCCGAGACCGACCAGCCCGTCACCATGGCCCGGGTCACCGGCGCCGAGCTCCTGCGGCAGATGCGCGAGCTGGCCGGCACGCTCGCCGCCACCGCCGAACGGCTGACTGGGACCGTGGCCACCATCGGCGACACGTCCGCCGCCGAGGCCGAGGTCGAGGCCGCCCGGGCCGCCGCCGAGGAGCGCGCCGCCGCAGCCGAGGCCGAGCGTGCCGACGCCGAGCGCCGGGCCGCCATCGCGGACCAGATGCGCGCCGCCGCGGACGAGGCCGCCGAGCAGATGAGCGAGCACCTGGCCGCCGAGACCGCACGCGCCCAGCAGGCCGATGCGCGGCTCGCCGAGGGCACCGCCGCGCACGCCGCCGAGGCCGAGGCGCTCCGCCAGGAGACCCAGGCCCGCATCACCATCGCCGAAGAGGACCGGGACAGCGCAGTCGCCCGGGCCGAGGCGGATAAGACTGCGGGCATCGAGGCGGCCGAGCAGCGGGCGAGCAGCGCCGCCGCGCAGGCGCAGGAGGCGATCAGGCAGGCGCGGGAGCAGGCCGACGCCGGCATCCGGGCCGCCGAGGCCGACCGCGAGCAGGCCCTCGCGCAGGCGGCGCAGGCCGAGATCCGCGCCGCGGCCGCCGACGCGCGGGCCGAGGGCGCACGCGCCGAGACCGCGCGAGTCCGGGACGACGCAGCACGCGAACTGGAAGAGCTGCGCGCCAGCGCCGGCCGGGAACGCGAGCAGCTCGCCGAGCGCCTGGCCGGGGCGCAGGCCGAGATCCGCGCCGGGCAGCAGCGCGCGGCCGAGCAGGCCGCCGCGCACGCCGCCGAGCTGGACCGGCTGCGCGACGCGATGGACGCCCGCGCCCAGGCCCTCCAGGAGTCGCGCGACGAGCTGCGCGGCCGCGCCGAGCGCGCCGAGCAGGGATGGAACGCCGCCCTGGCCGAGCTGGGCAGGACGCGCCAGGACGCCGGGCCGGCACAGGACCCGGCCAGCAGGCAGCGCCGGGGGAGCCGTCAGCAGCCAGCGAAGCCGGAGTAAGCACGGCGAGAAGCAGGACACCCGCCCGGGCCGATACCGGGCGGGTGTTTCCGGTCCGGGTCAGATCCAGCCGTCAGCGACCCACCCGAAGGTGGCCGCGGCGGACCGCAGGCCTTCCAGCGCGCCGGTCCACGCCGCCGCCTCCTCCGGCTCCTCCGCGTCGTCAAGGTCGAACCATTCCTGGCGGCGCATCTCGACGGCGGCGGCCGCCATCGACCCCGCCGCCCGGCTCAGGGCACGGAAAACCGCGATCGCATCCAGGGACCGCCAGGGCTCCCGCCCGAACGCGGCCAGCAGCCCGGCCAGCCGGGCCGCGGCGTCGTCCAGCGCGTCGGCCTGGCCCTCCACGTCGGCGCCGAGGACCCGGCCCGGAACAGCGATCTCGATTTCCTCGTCCTTGCCGACGTGGCGGGCGGCCACGGTGTACGGCTCGCCGGTGGCGGCCATCCGGGCGCGGATCTTCTGCTTACGGTCCCTGTTCAGGGTCATGGCGATGTCTTTCCAGCGAGGTCCCACGCACTCCGCCAGGTGATCGGCAGCCAGGGAAATGCAGCCCGTGCACGCGAGTCACCCGGACCCTTGTCCTCGTCACCGCCAGCGGCGTGGGCGCCGGTCAGCTCGGAAGCGGGCGGGCATGCTCCGCCACTACCGGCACCATAACCCGCAGCGCTGACATTACGAGCCGTCCGGGCTGGCGATCTCGAAGTGGCTGCCGCACAGCCCGCACGTAATCGGGCCGGTCTCGAGGACCGAGACGGCAACCCGGATCCGGCGGCCGCACTCGCACAGGGCGGCCACGCCGTTGTTGTTGTTGGCCCGGCCGCCCCGGCCGGAGCCCTCGCCGAGCCGCCAGGCCACGAGGGCGGACTCCAGGCGCCGGACCTCGGCCCGGTACAGCGCCGCCGTGGCGTCGGGCACGGTCGTGATGCTCCAGCCGATCGAGGCGTCCTTGGCCACCGTGATGCCGAGCTCCTCGGCCAGCGCCTTGTACCGGGTGTTGTGGAACCGGCCCTGACGGCTGGTGTCCTGCACCTTGCGCACGCTGGCCAGGCCGTGGGCGGCCTCGTGCAGGAGCGTCCCGAGCACCGCCAGGGCGCCGCGCGCCAGGCCCTCGCCGCCGACGAACAGTTCCGGCAGGCGGCCGTCCGCGCGCTCCCACCGCTCCGGAGCGAAGTGGCCGAGCTTGAGGCGGCTGGTCCCGGAACCGGAGCCCAGGGTGATCACTACGGCGGGAACGTCCGGGTGACGGGCCTGGATAGCCGCCCACGTGCGGTCAAGAGCAGTGACGAGACGCGGGCTGATTGTCGCGTCTTGCCTGGTGGCTGCCATAGTTCCATGATTTCATGATTGACACGTACGTGTCAATATCAGAGCATGTGACGACACGGCTGGAATTGCGGGGGAGTGGGCCTACATCAGGCCCATTTTCCGGAGCTCATCGGCCAGGCTCATCGGCTTGGCGGGCCGCGCATCCGGAGCGGGCTCGATCCCGTTCTGCGCCTCGGCCTCAGCGCGGATCTCGGCCAGGCGGGCGAGGAAGTCCTCCTCCTGGCGCCGCTGCGCCTCCCGGCCGGACGGCGGCGTCACCCGCATCAGCTTCCACTCGCCGGAGCCAGCCCGGCGGCAATGCTCCAGCCATGCGTCCATGCCGCCGGGCCCGAGCTCGGGCCTCGGCAGATCGCCCTCGAGGATCATCATCCTGATCGCCGCGACGGTGTCCCGTCCCAGCAGGCGCACGGCGGCGGTCTCGTCCTCGGCCGCACCGCGGTCATCCGCGGTCAGGCGCTTGACCCAGGCCTGCCCGATCAGGAACAGGCCGTCCGCGAGGGCGGCCCCGTCAAACCGGGTGATCGGCGCACTGTCGTCCATACCACCGAGTATGCGCCTGGCCTCTGACATCGCCTAGCAGGCCGCTCCGGCGAGCGCGTTGCACCCTCCGGTTCCCTGCGGAGGGTGCAACCCTCGAGGTCAAGGTCAAAAGCATCACACACATGCATCACCCGATGACCGTGGCCGCGAGCGCTGCGCGCCGCGGGAAGAACGGGCCGCCTGAGCCGCGTGAGGAGGAAGCTGCCCATGCTGAGCCTGCACACCGGATACGACACGGGTTACCTGACGGACGCCGTTGGCGGGCCGCAGGCAGCGGCTGACTACTACACCGGCGCCAAGGGCGAGCCGCCCGGCTACTGGCAAGGTGCCGGTGCCAGGGCGCTCGGCCTGCGCGGCCAGGTCGACGCCGAGGTGATGCGGGCGCTGTACCACGAGGACGTCGGCCCGGACGGGCAGGTCCTGGTGCGCCGGCAGCGCAAGGCGGAGTATCCGGCCGGCGGCGGGAAGCTGTTCGACCGGATCGAGGCCGAGGTTCAGCGGCAGGTGGCCGCGCTCGGCCGGTTCTGCACGCCGGAGGAGGAGCGGAAGATCCGGCTCACCGAGCGGGCCAAGTTCCGGACCGTGGTCCCGTTCTACGACTACACGTTCAGCGCCCCGAAGTCGGTCTCGGTGCTGTGGGCCTCGCTCCTGGCCGCGGCCGCCGACGCCGAGCAGGCCGGCGACGGAGCGGAAGCGAAGCGGCTCGCGGAGCGGGCCGCGCAGGTACGCGGAGCGGTCAGGCGGGCTAATGACCGGATGATCGCCGCGGCGGAGCGGCAGGCCGCTTACGTCCGCACCGGCCACCACTCGGCGACAACGGGGGAGTGGCGGGACGCCTCGGGGTTCATCGTGGCCAGCTTCGAGCAGTCCGACGCGAGGGACGGCGCGCCCCAGCTCCACGTGCACAACGCGATCGCCAACCGGGCCCAGCGAGCAGACGGAGCGGACGGGAAATGGCGGTCGCTCGACGGCCGGCCGCTGTACCGGGAGCGGCTCGGGTTCGCCGCCCTGGCGGACCGGTTCCTGGCCCAGGAGCTGGAGCTCCTCGGCTACCGCACCGTGCTCCGCGAGGACGGCGCCGCGCTCGAGGTGGCCGGCGTCGGCGACGACGCCGCGGACACGTTCTCCACCCGGGCCAAGGAGCTGCGGGACCGGGCCCGCGAGCTCGCCGCCGCCTACGAGCGGGCCCACGGCCACGCTCCGGGCAAAGCGGCCTGGTACAAGATCAGGCAGCAGGCCGCTTTGGAGACGCGGGCGTCGAAGGATCACAACCCGCCGCCGGCGGGGGAGCGGGTCCGGTCGTGGGCGGCCCGGGCGGAGCGAAGCGGGATCGGCTCGCTCGGCTCGCTTCACGAAGCGGCCGCCGCTTACGCCGCCGAGCATGCGCCGAGCGAGATCCTGAGCGACGCGGAGCGGGCCAGCGTGATCCGGCAGGCCGTCGCCGCGGTGCAGACGGCCAACGCGTCATGGACGCGGGCCCAGCTGCTCTTCGAGCTCGGCCGGGCGCTGCGCGCGCTGCCGGGCGACGTCGACCCGGAGCCCTACCTCGGCGGCCTGGCCGATGAGGCGCTGTCCGGCCGCGCCGAGGGCGTGAACACAGTGCAGATCGCCCCGGTACCGGACGTGATCGACGTGACCCGGCTCGGCCTGCGCAAGGACGGCACCAGCATCTACCGGCCGCCGGGGGAGGCCCGGTTCGTCACCAGCGAGCACCTCGACGGCGAGCAGCACCTGGTCGACGTCGCCCGGCTCCCGGTCCCGCAGCGGGTCACCGCCGACGCCGCGGCCGCCGCGCTCGAGGGCACCGACCTGGATCCTTCCCAGCGCGAGGCCTGCCTCGGCCTGCTCACCGCCGCCCGGCTCATAAACTGCCTGGTGGCCCCGGCCGGAACCGGCAAGACCCACGTCATGGCCGCGTTCGCGCGGATCTGGGACGCGCAGCGGGCCGGCCGGGTGATCGGCCTGACGGCCAGCACCAACGCTGCTCGGGTCATGGCCGAGGAGGCCCGCCAGGCCGGGGCGCCGATGCTGACGGCGAACATCGCCCAGTTCCTCGGCAAGATCAAGGACTCCGGCCGGACCCGGCCGCACATGCCGGTCTACCCCGGTGATGTCCTGGTGGTCGACGAGGCCTCCCAGGTCGGCACCGAGGACATGCTCCGGATCGTGCGGATAGCCCGGCAGTGCGGCGCGATGATCGTCGCCGTCGGCGACACCGAGCAGCTGGAAGCGGTCGACGCCGGCGGGATCTTCCGCCTCATCGCCGCCCGGCACGGCCACTACCAGCTGACCGAGGTCCGCCGGTTCCGGCATGCGTGGGAGCGGGACGCCTCGCTGCGCCTGCGCCGCGGTGACTTCTCGGTGATGGCCGAGTACGCGGGACGCGGCCGCGTCTACCACGGGCCGAAGGACCGGGTCTATGACGACGCAGTGGCGCTGTACGTCAACGACTGGATGGCCGGCCGCGAGGCCCTGCTCATGGCCACCTCGAACGAGACCGCGGCCGTGCTGGCCCGGCTGGTCCGCGAGCGGCTGATCGGCCTCGGCCAGGTCAGCGGCGAGAACGCGCTCACGCTGGCGGACGGGAACGCCGCCGGCCGCGGCGACTGGGTCCGGGCCCGGCTGAATACCCGCATCGACGCGGACGGGCAGACGCTGGCCAACCGGGACGTGATCCGGATCGAGGAGCTGCCCGGGAACGGCCCGCTGGCGGTCGTGTCCCGGCAGGTCGCGCCGGGCCAGTGGTCACGGCCGTTCTTCGTCCAGGCCGCCTACCTGCGGTCCTCGGCCGAGCTCGCCTATGCCGGCAACGTGCACGTGGCCCAGGGCGCCACCGTCACCGCCGGCCACACGGTGATCGAGCCGGGCGCCACCCGGAGCCTGGCCTACACCGGCGGCACCCGCGGCCGCGAGCGCAACACCTTCCACGTGGTCACCGGCGCGCCGGACCCGGCCCAGCCGTCCCGCGCCGAGCGGGACGCCTACACCGCCGCGGCGATCCGGCAGCGGGCCGAGCTCCGCGCGCAAGGCAACGCCGAGGCGGCCCGTCAGGTTGACCTGGTCATGCCGGACCGGCCCAGCGAGCAGCAGCTGGCGCCGTGGGAGGCCGTCATGGCCCAGGTGCTGCAGCAGGACGATCCGGAGCGGACCGCGCTGGAGGAGATGCAGGCCGCGCAGGACTTCGCCACGCACACCGGGCACCTCCTTGAGCTGTCCGAGGCGTTCTGGCGGCTCGACGTCGTCCCGCAGATCGATGAGATGATCCGGCAGCGGATCCGGCCCCGCGAGTACGAGCGGTACCTGGCCGACCCCGAGCGGCCTGCCCTGCTGCAGGCGCTGCGCGAGCACGAGATCGGCGGCCGCCCGATCGGGGATTCGCTCGACGCCATCACCGGCGCGCCGCTCGACGGCCTCCGGTCGATCGCCGCCGGCTTGCACGGCCGCCTGGGAAAAGAACCGGCCCCGGCGCGGGGCGAGACGACCGGATGGGCTGAACGCGCCCCTCAGGCCGCCCCGGAGCCGGTCGCCGAGGCCGCCCGGATGCTCGACGCCCGGCAAGCCGAGCTCGGCCGCCAGCTGGCCGGGCAGCCCCCGCAATGGGCCCTCCAGGCGTGGGGAGTCCCGCCGGAGCCCGGGGCGGTGCGGGATGAATGGGAGCGCCGGGCCGGCCTGGTCGGCGCGTACCGGGAGGCAGCCGGGATCACCGACCCGGCGCAGGCGCTCGGCCCGGTCCCCTCCCGCCAGGCACAGCTCCGCGAGGCCTTCCACGCCTCCGTGGTGGCCCTCGAGCTGCCTGACGATCAGGCCCTGCTGCGCGCCATGGGCCAGGGCGACCTCGAGGCGAAGGTGGCCGCGCACGACCGCGCCGCGGCGGCAGCGCCGCCCGATGTCCAGGCGCAGATCGGCGAACGGGAGACCGCCTGGCAGGGCGCGCAGGCACGCGCCCACTGGGCCCGCTACGACATGGACGCCGCGGCGGCCGCGGAGGCCGACGCCGAGGCCGCCGACGCCGAGGCGGACCTAGCCCGGCTGGCCGTCGCCGACGCCGCCCGCCGGGAATGGGCCGAAGCTCACGCCGAGGTAGCCGATGCGGCACGGGCCGCCGAGGGCGAGCTCCAGCGCCGCGGCCTGGCCGCCCGGATCCCGGTTACTGACGCCGAATGGGCAGAGGCCTCGGCCGCTGAGCGGGACACACCCCCCATGGACCCGGAGCTATGGGCCCGGCTGAAGGCCGAGCAGACGGCCGAAGTCGAAGCGGCCCGGGAAGCTCGCCGGATGGCCTGGGCGGAAACGCCGGCGGCCGGTGCGGAGCACATCGACCCGGCGCTACGTGCCCGGTGGGAGGCAGACCGGGCAGCGGAGCGGGAAGCCGCCGCGCAGGCCCGGGCCGAGGCTGAGCAGGCTGCTGAGGCCTCTGCGGGGCCGCGAGTCGACCCGGCCCGGTGGGAGCAGGCACGAGCTGAGCAGGCAGCGGAGAACGAGGCCGCCCGCCAGGCTCGCATCGAAGCTTCCGCCCGGGCCATGCCAGTCACCGAGGCGGAGGTCGAGAAGTACGGGGCCGAGGCGGCCGAGCGGACTGCTGAGGCGGCCCGCCGCGCCCAGGCCGACCGCGAGGCCTACGAGCTCCGGCCGATGGCCTGGCAGCAGGCTCAGGCGGAAGCCGAGGCCGCGATGCAGGCTGATGCGACCTGGCAGCCCGGCACGGACAGCCGCCAGGCCGACGCCGACATGGAAGCCGAGCTCTAGCAGGCCGGGCATGAGCGAGCCCCCGGCGCCGGTGCGCCGGGGGCTCGCTCGGTTCTGTCAGCTCCGCCGGGGCGGGGCCAGCTGGCAGCCCTGGATGTCGTTGCACTTGACCGCCCCGGCCAGCCGGGCCAGGGTGTTCGGCAGGAACCTGTCTAGGAAGACGAGGGCGCCCTGCTCATCCCTGTCTTCCTCCTCCTCGACGTCGTAGATCCGGACCCACTCAACTTGCAGCGTGGCAAGCTCCCAGCAAGCCTCCGCATGCCGGGTCCAGCACTGCGGGAGCTTCGCCAAGTAGCTGCCGAAGTTGGGCCGGAGCCATCCTTCTACCCACTCGCGGAGCTCGGCCAGCAGGGCCTGCGTCTCGGGAGTGCCGAACTCCAGCCACGGGGCCGGGGACGGTTTGAGCTGCCGGTCACCGATGGCTTTAGCCAGCCGCTCCTTCTGCTTCTTGACCTCCAGCCGGAGCATCGCGGTCTGGCTGGTCTCGGCCGTCAGCCGTTCCCGGAGCTGACCGACCTCACCCTCGTAACGTGACAGCTCGCCGCGCAACTGCTCGAGCTGCGCAGCGAGAGCCGCTACCGGGTCGGGCTCGGTCAAGAAATCTCCAGTTCCGTCTCAGGTTCGGGTTCAGGTCTCGGGACGATCCCCAGCGTCAGGAACGACAGCCACCACTGGCGGACGTAGGCGTCAATGCGCGCGATCTCCGCCGGGGTCATCTGGCGGCGGGTCACTCGATTTCCGCCTCGGGTTCGGCCTGGCGGTCGATGTCGAGGTGCGGGTACTTGGCCTGCCAGTCGGCCGCCGTCTCGGGTTGGGGGCCGTCTTGGTACCGCTCCGGGTATGCGGCCCGGTGGGCGGCGGCGTGGGCCTTGTCGGCCTCGTACAGCCGGTACCCGGCTTCCCGGGCAGCCTCGTCCTGGGACGCGCAGCGCTCGCTGTAATCAGGCATGTTCGCGGCCTCGATCCAGGCGCCGACGTACGTCTCCCACGTCGCCTGCACAGCGGGATCGGAGTATGCCGACTTCAGGCCCTTGCTCATATCGCTGCCTCCAGTTCGGATTCGGGTTCAGGGTCGGCCTGGCTCTCCGGAGGCGCCCGGCCCGGGAAGTCGCCCGGGCGGGGATCGCCGAAGTGCTCGCGGCCGCCAAGTCCCCACCGGGCCTCCTCGAGGCCGACATCCCGGACGATGCCCTGCTGCGCGGCCTTGACGTCCTCCACCGCGCGCAGGTAACCCGCCTCATAGCCCCGGTCGAACTCCGCGGCCGCGGTGGCGTCCCGGATTTCCCGGGCGAACTGGAGCCGGTAGCGGGTCTCCGTCTCGGCCAGGTCCGCCGCCTCGATCGCTTCTTCTGGTGTCACGGCTCGGCCTGGGCTTCCGGTTCAGGGCCGGCCAGGTCAAGAGCCGGGGCACCCGGGTAGCAGTTGGCCGCGTAGCTCATGCGGTCATTCCATGCCTCGGCGTACTCAGGCGATCCGGGACTTACCCCGGCGGCCTCCATGCCGTCGAGGGCCCGGTCCATCTCGGCCAGGGCGGCCCGGTGCTCGCGCCAGGCGGCCCGCTCGGCCCGGTACTCGCGGAGAGCCCTCACGACGGCCGGCCCTTCCGGAACGCCGCCGGGTCGGGCCCGGACGGCAGCGGGAACGTACCAGGCTCCCGGTTCAGGAGCCGGTCATAATCTGCCTCGGTCAGCGCGGGCAGCACCTCGGCCGGGGCGGGCTCGCGCTCCAGGACCTCGCCGAGGCGCGGCCGCGGGACGTCGCCGCGGCGGCCGAACCGGTGGCCGAGCCGCTTCCAGGCCGGCCGGAACTTGACCACGGCCGGGTTGAGATTCATCCGGATGACCAGCGCCCGCCAGTCGGGCAGGCCCCGGACCAGCTCCGGCGGCACGACCGGCAGGAGCTTGTCGCCGTCGCCAACGGCCACGGTCCCGCACAGGTCGGAAATGTCCTTCAGCGTCTGCGCGTCGGAGATGCCGCCGAGGATGACCTTGGTCCCGCAGCAGGCCCAGACGGTTTTCGCGCCACGCTCACCCCACCTGTCGGCCAGCTGGCTGGTGCCGTGCGCCACCGCGGTGATGAGCACGCCCTTGCCGGCACTGTCGGCGAGCATCAGCGGGAGCGGCACCGGGCAGATCTGGGTGACCTCATCCAGGCCGAGCCACAGCGGCGGATCCAGCTTCCCAGCCCGGGTCAGGCTGCCGAGCTGGCCGGCCTCCACGGTGATCCAGGTGACGAACGCCGCGAACAGCGGCGCCACCGGCGAGTCCTCGTCACCGGCGGCCACCAGGTACAGCGTGCCGCTGCAGCGGATGAACTCGGCCAGGTCGAAGCCCTTACCAGGCGGGGGAGTAGCCGCGGCGGCCATCTGCGGGATCGTCGCCCACGCCAGCGACAAGGCCATCGACTCCCGGATGGACCCGGCCGTCCGGTTGTCCTTGAAGGTCCGGTCCAGCGTGGCCGCCAGGAGCTCGCAGCCGGGGCGGCCCGCAAGGATCCGCTGCGGGATCTCGTGCCCCTTCAGCTGGGTCCAGCCGTACACGTCGGTGATCGTGTAACCGCCGATCGCCGCGGCGTGCAAGCAGGCCATCATCGCCGCGTCGGCCGCGTTCTCGAACCACTCCAAGTTGCCATGCGACTCGCCCGCGCTGGCCATGGCCCCGGTCAGCCACCCGGCCATCCGGCGGGCCATGACCAGGTCACGGCACGGGCTCAGCAGGTCGAAGGCGAAGGTCGACGGGATCCCGCCGACGCCCTGCGGATTGAACACGTAGACAGGGCCGCGCTGCGAGCGGGCCCCGGCGGTGAGCCGGTACAGGTCAGCCCGGGTCGACGTGACGATGGCCGGCCCCGGGTGATCCAGAAGCCGGTCAGCGATAATCCCGGACTTGCCGGTCCGCTGCGGAGCCAGGATCAGGCATTGGTCTTCCATCCGGGCGAAAACCCGGCGGCAATACTGGGCCCGGCCCAGACGGACCGAGTAGGCAGTCACCGGCACCAGGAACATGCGCTGCCGCGCGGTCAGTCCGGGCCGGGCACGGCGGCCGTGACGGACCGCAGCCAGGCGGCCCCAGCGGAACACGAGCTCGGCCAGCGAGGCGAATCCCGCACCCGGGCGCAGGCGCAGCCGGATTCGCCACTTCAGCGCCCGGGCCCGGCGGCGAGCCTGAGCGTTGCCGCTCAAGACCAGCCGCCAGAACAGCACCGGGACCGCGAGGACGGCCGCCAGGGCCAGGAACGCGACCGGGTCATGGAACGCGAGCCGGATAAGGCCTAGCACCAGGGCGACAGCGAAGGAGAGCAGGCCGTGGATCATGACGCCCTCCGCTCGCGCTCGAGGTCATCGCAGATCTGGCCGAGGTAGGCGCGGGCTGTGCCCTCGCTCAGGTCGACCTTGGGCGCCAGCCGCTTCGCCGTCTCGGCGACGGCCGGCCGCTTGCCATAGTCCGCATCGTGCTCGTACCACCAGGCCAGCCGCGCCTTCTTGGACGCGCCCGCCAGCTCGGCCGGCTCGGTCACCGGCGGGTCGATCGGCTTGACGTCGGGCTCCGGCTCGATGGCCACCAGGCGCACCGGCGGCTCAGGTAGCGGCGCCGCGTTCAGCACGACCTGACGGAGGCCCTTGCCGGTCGACGGCGGGGCCAGGACGAACCGCAGCGCGTACAGCAGCACCAGGCCGAGGCCCTTGCCGGCCTGGCCGGCACCCCGGCCGACCGTCGACCACACCGACCGCTCAGCGGCGCCGAGGACATGCCGGCGGACCACGGCCACGACCCGGTCGATCACCAGCGCCAGGAACAGCGACGGCACCACGTAGGCCGCCACGCTGCGCGGGCTGGACACGTCCGCCGCGGCGTAGTTCTGGCCAGCCGACCCGGCCGCGCAAGCGACGATCAGGGCCCGCTCGAGGCGGGCCGACTGCCCGGCCATGGCCAGGCCCAGCGCCAGCAGCGTGAAGATCGCCATGCCGAGGTCAAGCGAGGCCGCCTCGATCATGGCCGGGATCTGCTGCCCCTTGGCGGCAAATACGTACTTGTACTGCGCGTTCACCGTGACCAGGAACAGGCCGACAGCCAGCAGGCCCAGCAGGACCGTCGCGGCCAGGACCAGGGCCGAGCCGGGCGTACGCTCGCGGCCGGCCAGGCGGCGGATGTTCGTAATGGCCGTCGCGCCGTTCTCCTTGGTGACGGCGAACAGCCCACGGCCGCGCGGCAGTTCTTCGGCCTCGGCCTCGGCCAGCGCCGCCGCGGCGACACCGGCCGACCAGTGGGTGAGCCCGGCCTTGCTCCTGAAATCATTGCCGTTCATCATCGGATCGCTCCAGCGGTCTGGTGGTTGGCCCCGTCCCGCAGCTGTGCCGTGGAAAGTCCGGCTGCGGGACGGGTGTCTGGGGCGGGCTCGGAGAGCATCCGGTAGTAGTGCTCGGCGGCCGCAGTGAACTCGGCGGCGCCGTAGACGTGGTTGCGATGGCGGTCTAGGTCGGCGAGGAGCTGGGCTACGGCCGCCATACGGATCTCGAAGTCCTCGGCCGACGTGCTCCCGATCCACTCGCTGATCTGGCGGCCGCGGGCCGGGATCGTGAACGGCTCCGGGTAGTCGCCGGTGAGGTAGCTGGCCGCTTCCAGGGCCACGGTGCGCGCCCGGAGCGTGGCGTGGCTACCGGGCGCGAGCTCGGCGAGCTCGGCCGCCAGGCGGTCAGCGGCAGCTACAGCGGCCGCCTCGGCCTGATGGGACTCGGCCAGCTGCTGGCGGAAAGCCGGAACCTGCCCGGCGGTCGCGCGGAGCTCGGCCAGCGCCTTGCTCCGGATGAACGTGATCACAGCCCGGCCTCCATCTCTGGCTCCAGGTCATCGGCCTCGGCGGTGAGGACCTGATGGCCCGTGCTGCCGTGCCACTCGATATAGGTGCCGTCCGCCTCATTGGCGGCTGCCGCGGCCTCATCACGGTCGACGTACAGGACCGGGTGTGCCAGCGAGCCCACCGCGAACACCGGCGTCCCGGTCTGCCGCTGGCTGGTCCACTCATCCAGGCTGACTACGGCCACGGCTCGGCCTCCGGCTCAAGCCCGGCCTCAACGCGGGCCACGTAGGCGGCGGAGTCACAGGAGTCCCAGTTGTCGGCCCACTCGGCCTCCTCGGCGGCTTCTGCCTCGGCCTGGTCGTACATCTCGTAGGCAGCCACCATTGCGGCCGCGCTGGTGAACCCGCACCACTGCGCCAGGCGCTCTGGGTCATCGAGGCCGGGGAAGGGGAACGCCGCCGGCTCGAGCAAGACCTCTCTGGCTGTAGGAGTCAGCGAGTACACGACAGGCTCGGCCCCAGCTGCACGTTCCACCAGGCGCCATTCGGCGAGGGTGGCCGCCAGAGACGGCGACAGCGAGCCATCGAAGGGCCCAGGGTCGGATGCAGTCATAGCTCGGCCTCCGGATCCTCCGTCTCGAGGGCTGCCTCGCCGGCCGGGGTCAGCGAGTACGGGACCGGGGTCAGCGGCCCCCACGCCTCGCGCCTCGCCGCGGCGGCCGCCTCCGCGTCAGTCATCGGCTCCGGAGCCAGCGAGCCGTGCTCGGCCAGGTAGGCAGCCTCAGCCTCCCGGCGGTTGTCGAGGAGCCCCTGGAATTCGGCATCGGTACACCCGGCGGAGTTTGCGAGGAGCGGCGCGTTCTGCGCGGCCCAGAGCTCGGCGCGGGTTGGGACATGTCGGCTAGGAGGCTGGTCTGCGGTCACAGCTCGGCCTCGATCTCATCCTCGGCCTCGAGCTCCGCCTCGATCTTCGCCTCGGTTTTGGCGACGGCTTTCCGGGCCGCCTTGGCCCGGTCTCGCGCCTGGCGGGCTCGCTCGCCATCGATGCCGGCCGCGTCGATGCAGCCCCCTGCCCTCTTAAGAGCGGTATCTGCTTCAGCCCGCGCAGTCCCCGCCGCCGTCCGGGCAGCTTCAAGGTCACTTACTGACGTCATAGTTCGATCTCCGGTTCGGGTTCCGGCTCGGGTTCGGGCCGGGGCTTGGGGCTGCGCAGCACCTGCAGCGGGCCGCGGTCAGGTATCAGGGCGGGGTCGATCTGGGTCTTGCTCATGACGCCTTCCGCCTCGCTCCCTGAACGGGCGTGAAGTCGACGCCGCCGAAGACGCCCCACGGCTCGGCCCGCTCGACGGCGCCCCGGTAGCAGGCGGACCTGACCGGGCAGACGTCGCAGAAGCTGGTTGCCAGCCGGAGGCGCCGGCGGCGGTCGGCCGGCGTCTCGCCCTCGGCCGGCGGGAAGAACAGGGCGGGGTCGGCACCGGCGCACGCCGGATCGCTGAGCCGCCGCACCGGTACCGCGGTGCCTTGCAGCGACGAGAACGGGGCCGGCTTGCCGCTGGCCTTCGCGCGGCGCTCGCGCCGAGCCGCGGTGTCGCGATCCCGTTTCCGGACCTCGGCGAGCGGATCCGGCTCGGGCCGCGGGGGCGGCACCGTGCCGGGCGGGGCGACGTGCCAGGTGCTGACGTCACGGCCCATCTCCGGCCGCCACGTCGGGACCGCGATCACCTCGGCGTCGTAGAGCATGGCCTTCAGCTGGCGCATGGCGTTGCTGCGCATGCCCAGCGCGTGGCCGACCTGGCCGGCGGTCAGGCCCGGGGTGGCCGCGATGCATTCCCGGATCCGGGCCCGGGCTTCGTCCTTGGTGCGGGTTGCGGCGGCCATCAGATCCCCGCCTCTGCCTCGAGCTCGGCCTCGGCGGCAGCCCGGGCGGCAGCCTCCTCGGCCTCGGCGGCGCGCTGGCGGTCCATCAGGCTGGCGTTCGGATCGGCGAGCACGGCGCTAGTGCGCATAGTCGCGCGGGCATAGTCGGCCCGGGCCGAGCTGCCGCGCCTCACCGGGCAACGTCCTCGGGTGGCAGGACCGCGGCGAAGTCGAGGCCGTGGCGGGCCGCGAAGCGGCGGGCGTGCGGGTCGCATAGGAACAGGGAGACGCGAGCGAACCGGCCCGCAGGCGTCATGTACGCGCGGGATGACTGGTAGCGGGCCTCCCGGCGGCAGCGCGCCCGGTCACAGTGCCAGCCGAACTCGGCGTGATCCGCGAGCATCGGCGCCGACATGCCTGCCAGCCACGCGCCGAGCCGCGGGGCCGGGCGCGGCAGGTTCAGCTCGGACGCCTCCGGGGCGCCCCCGATGGCCAGGTGGTGGCGGGCGGCGAACGCCTCGCCGTGGGCGGTGCACAGGTACCGTTCGTGACCGAGGACCTGGCCCTGATAGCGGCGGTAGTACCAGGCGTACAGCGCGACCGGCTCGCGGCAGGGGCCGGTGTCACAACGCCGGAACCCCTGATCGGCGAGGTCAGCCGCCTCGAGCGGGTGAATCTGCCGGATGAACTCCGGCAGGCGCGCGGGGAGGCTCACCAGGCACCTCCAGCGCTGTGCGCGTACCGGAGGCGGAGTCCGTGCCGGCGAATATGCCGGACGGCCAGCCATGCGCTCCCGGCGGCCGCGAGTAGCTCTGCGGACGCCAGGAGCCAGGCAACCGACAGGGTTACCGGGCCGACCGTGAGGTGAACCGGCGCCACGGTCGTGAGGATCAGGGCCAGGAGGGCGAGCTTCATCAGGCACCCGGCTCAAGCTCGGCCTCGGCCTGCTGACGCTCCACCTCGGCGGACAGCTCCCGGATGACGGCCTCGGGCAGGTCCCACCGGGCGGCCGCCTCGGGAATCAACGACTCGGGGACGGGGGGAAGGCCGGCGGACAGCAGCAGCCGGGCCAGCGGGACCAGGGACGGGTCCGGGGGGTTGGCACCGGACATCAGGGCGGTCAGCCGGGTGTACTCGGCCTGGGCGGCGGGGTCGAGGGCGGGGGATTCGGTGGCGAGGCTGACGTTGTCAGTGCCGGTGTTACGGTTCACGTGGGGTCTCCTAGCAGGGGTCCTGCCCTCCGGTGCTTCTGTGGTGGTTGGACCGGAGGGCTTTGGTGTGTTTACAGGTGGTGCGTTGCACTGGCAGTGACCTAGCCAAGCAACGTGAGCGCGTTGCAGTTCGCCGGACGCCAGCGTGGATCGGTACCGTCCAATCTGGTGCCTCCCTGCCTCAGACGTAAGACGCAAGACGTCTTGCGTCTTCATGTCACGATCGTTGCACGTATCGGGTCGCAGGTCAATGACGTAAGACGACCTTCCTCTAAGCTGGGTCGTCAGATCTGGAAGAAGGGAGCACACGTGCCACTCGGGTATCGCACGATCGCCGGGGAACTGCGCGAAAGGATCACTACCGGCCAGTACGCGCCAGGCGGCCGACTGCCGTCTGAGGACGCCCTCGCCGCTGAGTTCAAGGTGAGCAGGCAAACTGTCAATAAGGCTTTGCTGGCGCTCCGCACCGAAGGATTGATACGCGTAGAGCGCGGCATAGGGACCACTGTGCGCGAATTGCCAATGCTGACCAGTCGCCGGATAGGGCGCCAGCGGGCCGCCAGCAGAGAGTCCGGCTCCGCTCGCGGAGCATTCCAGGCCGAACTGGCCGAACTCGGCTACGAGACCCGCTCCGAGGTTCAGGTGACCAAGGAGCGAGCCTCGGACCGCATCATGCAGATTTTCGGTCTTGACGACGTCCCGGAGGGCCGGAGTCGCAAAGCCGATCCTCAGCGGCAGGACACCGGGCACATGGCCGTGGTGCGGGCCCGGAAGATGTTCGCCGGTGAGGTGCCGGTTCAGCTTGCAACCGGCTACTACCCGGCCGACATTGCCGATGGGACGCCGATTGAGGATGAAGACACCGGCACCGGCGGCACATACTCGCGCCTGGCGGACCTGGGACACGCCCCTGCGTTCTTCAGCGAGCGGGTCACGCTCCGGGTTGCCAGTGACGACGAGGTCAGTTTCCTCCGACTCGACGCCGAGCAGCGCGTGTATGAAGTCGAGCGGGTAGCCCGCGACGATCGTGGGCGGGCAGTCGAAGTCAACTTGATCGTCATGCCCGCGCACCAATGGGAGCTGGTCTACGAGTGGGCCGCCGAGTAGACCTCCCCTAAAACGCTTCATACCTGTATCAGACGGCTGAGGAGCCTGCCTTAGCGGCGTCCTGCCGGGTGTCCGAGTGGCGTCCTACCAGGCGTCAATTGGGTGTCCAAGACGCCGTCTCCGGACTTACGCTGATAACCATGGGCGAACCTGCTGTCAGGCAGCCGAACGAGACTCTCCGCGCCGTACGCCGGAATCTCCTGATGAGCCAGGGCGAGTTCGCGCTGGCCATCCGGGGCGCAGGCGAGCGAGCCGGAGAGCCGAACGACTGCAGCAAGCGGCTAGTTCAGCGATGGGAGGCGGGTTACGTGACGGGAGCTCCGCGCGGTGCCTACGCCCGGGCACTCGAGGCGGTTACCGGCCAGCCGATCGAGAACCTCGGCTTCGGCGACGACGCGACCCGGCGCCAGGCCCTCGGCATGGCGGGCGCCGCCGGCGTCGCCGCCGCCGCGGCGTGGATGCCGGACGCCAAGGCCAAGGGAGCCCGGGGCCCGCTGACGGGCATCTGGCGGTCGACGTACTCCTACGTCAGCTCGAGCCGCGGCGACAAGGCGTTCACCAGCTCGCACTACGTGATGCTGATCCACCGCGGGAACCGCCTGCAGGTCCGGTCGCTGCCGAAGACCGCCACCGGGCGCGTGATGATGGACCTCGTCGCGGATGACCACGTGATTACCGGCACGTGGACCGAGGAGACCGACCCCGAGGGCTACTACAAGGCCAGCAACTACAGCGGGGCCATCCACATGCTGGTTGACCCCACGGGGCGCCGGATGAAAGGCAAATGGCTCGGTTTCAACCGGGATGGCGGGATCAGCGATGGCCCCTGGGTCCTCGATCTCGTCTCGGCCGACACGAGCAAGGCGGCCGTCGAGGAGTACAACCGGCCAGTCGAGGACCCCGAAGCCTAGCCATCGGGCCGGGCAGGGGCCGACGCCGGGGTCCGGTAGCCGTGCGGTTTACCAGTGGCCGCGGTGGACCAGTTCGGTGAGGGGTTTCCGCTCGCTGGCCCGCGCGGGCGGGATCGGGTCGCTGCCCGGATCGGGATGGCCGATGGCGATAGCACCGATGGGCATCCACTCGGCCGGCACCCCGTACTGGGCGCGGAAGCCGGGCAGGGTGCGCAAGTCGAAGCCGAAGAACGAGGCGCCGAGGCCTTCATTGGTCACGGCGAGCAAGATGAGCAGCGCGGTGAACCCGGTGTCGACATACCAGTACGGGACCAGGTGTTGTGATTCGTCCCGTGCGGTCAGGCCTTTATCGGGCTGGGCGTACCGGTCGAGATAGATGTCCTTGCAGGCCAGTGGCACGATCACGAGCTGGGCGGTGCTCAGCGCTATCACCTCGGCCGGGTTTTCGTCCGCGGTGCCGCCGCCGGCGTCGACAGCGGCGGCGAGGATCTTCCACAAGGGTGCGCACTGCCCGGCGCCTTCCAGCACGAGGAAGGAGTACCCCTGGCTGAAGCCCGCGGACGGTGCCCGCTCGGCGGCCTTCAGCAGCCGGTCGGCGGTGCCGGGGGCGAGCGGCTCGCTGGTGAACGCGCGGACCATCTTGCGGCGCTTGATGACCTCGGTGAATTCCATGCCGGAAGCGTAGATCAGCCGCTGAGGCCAGATGGCGGTCCTCCATCAGATGAACCCGCGCCGGTCGGAGCAAGATATGCGGATGTACGTACCTTCGTCACCCTGGGGTGACGCAGGCGCCGGGCGCGGCGCCTACCCTGGGCCGGTGGACGAACCCGCGGCATGGCACGAGGTGGAAGCCGCGATCAGCGGCGCGCTATGGCGCTACGCCGGGGCGGTTACCGGCGTTCAGTGCGATAACTCCGGGCGCCCGGTAGCAGGCTCGTCATCCGGGATCCGCGCTATGTACCTGACCCGGCTATCGGCTGCCCGGCGGGCGCGCAAGGTCCTGGAGGCGGCCGAGGCCGCGGCGGCGGCCGACGCGATCGAGTGGGGTTCCGGCTACCCGATGATCGCGGACGCCGCCGGGATCTCCCGGCAGAACGCGTGGAAGCGGTACCGGCGAAGTCGCCGCTAGCCAGAGCGCGCGGTGATTCACCGTCCTCTTTCGATTTCCGGCCCGAGGGCGGCCCGGCCCGGCCCGCAGCCCGGCCCGGGCCGGGCTTCTAGCCAGTATCCGCAGGCCGCAGCCCGGCCGGGGGCGGCCCGCGCACGACATCGTCGCTTAGCACCGGCCACCGGCAGGCCATGAAGTCGTACTCCTCCGGGTCATCGAGCGACCACCAGCCGTCCCGCTCATTCACCGGGGCATGACGGGCGCCCTGGTACTGCCGGAGCCGTTCCCGCCAGCTGACCCGGTCCTGCTTGTACCGCTCGGCCCGCTCGCGCTGCAGCTCAGCCGCCCCGGTCGACGTGGCCACCTCGTCGAGATTCGCGGGCCCGCGGACCCATCCGGCGCGGCCGCGTTCGGCGAGGCCGTGCTCGGCCAGGACCCGGAGCGCGGCCGACGTCGCTGATGGGCTGAGCCGGGCCGCCCGGGCTACTTCAGCCCCACGCGCCGGCGAGCCCTCGAGCACCTGGTGCACGAGGAAGGCCGGGCCGCCGAGGGCCAGGAAGGCCGCGTGTGCGCCGAGGATCCGGCCAGCTCGCCGCCGGCGCCAGCGGACACTGTCGGCGTAGGCGCTGGGTATCCGGATCTGGTAGCGATCGGCCCTGGCGGCCTGGCGGCGGCTCACCAGGTCGATCAGCGGGTCAGGCTCGTTGCGGAGAAAGACCAGCAGGCGGGACACGGTCCGCTGGGAGAGCCCGCTGTGAAGGCTCAGGTTGCGGCTGCCGAACTCGATCACCGTAGACCCGGACACCATGCACGCCTGGCCGATCGCCGCCAGCAGCTGGCGTATGGCGATAGCCCGCCGACCCCATCTGGCGGCCCGCTCCGGGTCAGCGGCCGCGCAGTCGGTTCCGGTTACCCACTGGCGGATAGTCCCGAACTCGTCAGCGCCGGTGCTTACCCGGGGGGCGTGGTTACTGTCGCTAGTGAGCCAGCTACGCACGTTTTCCGAGCCGCCTACGAAGCCGACCGCTTTTCGCCACTCCAGCGGGAGGAGCCGCTCGTACCGGCCCGGCTCGGAGGGCCGCCAGTAGAAGCCCGGGAAGCCCTTCCAGCGGCCTGCAGAGACCGCCTCAAGGACGTCGGCCAGCCGCCAGCCACGGGACGCCGCGGCGCAGAGCACGGCCATCCTGGCCTCGCTGCGCCCCCGGCCCGGGCAGCGTCCCGTCCGGGCGACACGGTCAAGCTCAGCGCCGAGCGGACCGCGGCCACCGAGGCGGGGAAGCCACGGGACGCCGACGTCATCGAGCTCGGCAAGAAACCGCGTTCTGTCAGTACCGGGTTTTTGACCAGCGCGTTCCTTGGAATTGATATCAAAGGGATCAATTCCAACCACCTGCAGCTCGGCCGCGAACTCGGTCAGCATCGCTTTCCACGCCTCGGGTCCGTTCGGGCGCTCCACGGCCATCCTGGCGCTCTCCATTGGCACCGAGAGCAGGCGCCAGCCTCCGGACTTATGCCTGCTTCCTGGCGGCGAGATCTGGCCGCCGAGCGAGGCCATCGGCGCCGGGTCGACGGCCGGGAACCGCAGCACCACGGCGCGGCAGAGGTCCCGTAGCTCGCGCCAGGGCAACGCCGCGGCGAACGGGACCAGGACGTGGCGGCCGCCGCTCGACGCGACGTCGGCGACGTACCGGACGCCGAGGCGCTCGAGCAGCTGGCCGAGCGCGGCGGCCTGGTGGTCGACGTCGCCGAGCGCTGGGTCCAGGTCGAGCGCCAGGAGCCGCCCCGAGGCCGAGCCGGGATCGTAGACCGGGATCGTGCACGGGTGCGCCTCGGGCGGCTCTGCGGGCAGCCTGCGGGTGTGCCTGGCCGGGTAAGTACGGCCGCCGTTGAAGCTCAGCCGGACATGCGGAGTGCCCGCGAGCGCGGCGGTGACAACGCCCCAGGCCAGCCGGGCGCTTTGCGCCGGATCGTAGGCATCTGGGCACGCCAAGTTACACGGAGCGTGGGCAAAATCCACGCCCGGCGTGTCGGCCAGAGGCAGTGTTGAACTGTCCCGCTGGCCTGTTACTGTGGCCACGGACGTTGAACCTTCAGTTCGGGATCCGGGACTCAGCCGCCAAGCAAGAATCCGGATCGTGAACAAGCGGTATGCGATTGATTGAGTGGGCCCCCATAGTGGGGCCCTCAGTCATTTCCTGGGGCTTATAGGTCTCCAGAGGTTTGAGACAGATAACGCAGGGCCATCTTTGCCGGCCGGCCGCAGATTTGGGGGGACGGCAGGCTGTCCGGCGGGCCGGCGAGTCCGGACAGCTCGTGACACGCCTGCGGTAGCCGCGAGCGCGACTCAGGAGCCGGCTCGAGCCGGCGTGCCTCGGACAGTAGCCGCCGCGGGGGTGCTTGTGTGCCCAGTTGCGGGCCGATGCGTACAGGCCCGGCAGCGTGGCCAGGAAGCCGAGCACCTGGCACACCGCGGCCGCATCGTTTAGCAATGCCGTCATGCCTATAGTTATCGGCAGCTCGTGGCAGCATCCTTGAGCCAAACCAGGGTCAGCCGACGCAGGAGTTACGGCGCTGAGCCAGGACCGGCTTCTGCAAACGCGCCCGTGGATGCGGACGCAGAACGGGAGCACTAGCAGCCGGTAGCGTCTTCTGCATGAGGCTCGTCGGCCGCCTGGGAGCCATCGCTGCAACGGTCGGCGTGGCAAGCTTCGCCTACCAGCGGATAGCCGGGGCGGCCGACCGCCGCCGTTTCCCCGCTCCCGGCCGCCTGGTCGACATCGGCGGCCGCCGTTTGCACCTGGTGACGGCGGGCGCCGGCTCCCCCGTAATCGTGATCATCCCAGCACTTGCCGACAGCGTCCTGCCCTGGCTGCCCGTCCTCGAGGCCTGCGCCGGCGAGACCTTGGCGTGCGTCTACGAGCGGGCAGAGGTCGGCTGGAGCGATCCTCCGCCCCGCTGGCGGCGGACACCTGACGGCATGGCCGCCGACCTGCACGCGATGCTAACCGCAGCGGAGATTATGCCGCCCTACGTCCTGGTGGGCCACTCGATCGGTGGGATAGTCGCCCGGCGCTTCTACCGTCAACACCCGGACCTGGTGACCGGAATGTTGCTGATCGACTCGAGCCACGAGATGCAGGCCCGGCGGTTCACTGAGCTCCACTGGCGCCGCGGCCGGGTGATGTATCTCCGCTTCGCGGCCCGGCAGCAGGCGCGGATCCTGGGCGCGCGCCGCCTGGCCGATCGCCTCGGCCTGCTACGGGAACTCAACGCCGACATCGCCCGGGAGGTGCTGCCCGAGCAGGCCGAGGCGTACCGCGCGATCCTGCTCTCGTCACCTCACCGGCGGGCGGCGGTGCGCGAGATGGTCATGGCCGCGAGCACGTGGGGGGATCCGCCGACGCTCGGCTCCATTCCGCTGACTGTCATCACCCGGGCCAGCTCGCCTAGGTGGGACTGGCCGGTCTGGGCCGGGATGCAGGACGAGCTGGCGGCGCTATCCGCCGACAGCGTGCACATCCATGCGCAGGAGGCAGGCCACTACGTACACCGTGATGAGCCTGAGCTAGTTATCCAGGCCATCCGTGACCTCGTGGCGCGCTGCCGGTAAGTGACGGAAAGGCCGGGGATGGCAGGCCTATGCCCGCAGCGCCGTGCGGTCACCCGCAATGAGTACCGCGGTCGCATCGTCGTATGGCTTGTTGTAGCCGCTGAGCGGCTGTCTCACCTCAGCCGAGCGAACAGCGGCGATCACCGCCGCCGGCCCGTCTGCCTCCAGGATCGCAAAGACCTCCTGCCAGCTGCAGCCGAAGAACTCCACCAGCCGCGACGCCCCGTCGGTGAACAGGCCGACCCCCATGCTGGCCGAGTACGGCATGCTCCCGGCGACGGCCTGGTGCGCCGCCTCGGGGTCGGTGCTGGCCACCCAGAAGCCGCCCGGCTTGTTGCGAGAAGCCCGGACCAGCTCGCGGGTGTAGGGACGTCCGCCGGGCAGGCGGGCAACCCGGTCATCCTCGATCACCGTGATGCCCTCGGCCGGGCCGCAGACCACGATCGGCGAGTCCCCCAGCGTCAGGTAGTCGAGCACGCCCCCGGTCACATGGACGATGGAGACGGTCGATGACGGGCTGTCCGGGTTGCCGAGGTCGCATGCCCCATGGTGGGTCTGGCGGAGCTCCTCGATGGCATCGGCGAGCAAAGCTTGGAGGTCGACCGGGTTGAGGAGCATACGGCGGGCGATCGCCGAGGCAAGGTGGCTTACGAGCCAGTTCACGTCGTGGATGCAGCCGGAATCGACGCCTTCGGGCGCGGTGGCCCCGTCGAGCACGATCGCCCATCCGCCGCCGCAGACAACGCGATCTTCGTTGAGGTGACCTGGAGCGGGCTCGGTGGCATAGGCGATCTGCATTATCACTACTCCGGAATGTCGCAATCGGTGAGTAGATGGTCACATATCGTCTAAGGCTTGTCTAAGAACCTCCTATGCGCCATGCCCTGAAGCAAGAACTCTGAGTTACTTCTTATTGACATTAAGCAAGGGGAGGAGCAGTGCCATGACCATCACCACCAGCCAGGCCAGCAAGCCCGAGGAGGTCGTCGCCATGAACGGGGGCTTGCCACCTTCGGTCTCTACCGCCGCCGACCCGTTCATCTCGTCCCTGGCCGGGACGTTCGCCGCTGCCGGCTATCCCCCGGTCCCCGAGTCCCTGGTGGGCTACGCGGCGAAGCAGCTCGGCGTAGATGAGTCGTTCATCCGGGAGCTCAATGCAGAGATGGAGCGGGCACTGGCGGCCGAG
>Ga0213875_10000507_pt1 | contig 32619 bp, 29 predicted proteins | sample BarmaccomBMRX_R8_FD_160105 | JGI IMG/M metagenome (GOLD analysis project Ga0213875, IMG submission 160105) | Root-associated microbial communities from Barbacenia macrantha in rupestrian grasslands, the National Park of Serra do Cipo, Brazil - RX_R8 | ecosystem: Host-associated > Plants > Roots...
TTCGAACAGCAGCGGGATATCGAGCACCACGACCGGTGCGCGGCGTGCCCGCGCCAAACCGAGAAAGCGCTTCTCGGCATCCGCCACCATCGGGTGCAGTATCCGTTCGAGTCGGCGCAAGGCATCCGCATTGCCGAACACGCGCTGCCCAAGCCGTCCCCGGTCGATTGCTCCGCCCGGTCCGCGCACGCCGGGAAAGGCCGCCTCCACCTGTGCCGCCGCGCCGCCGCGCGCTCCGAGCAGACGATGCACCGTCGCATCCGCATCGAACAGCGGGACACCCAGCCGCCGCAGCATTCTCGCCGCGGTGCTCTTGCCCATACCGATCGAGCCGGTCAGGCCGAGGATGATCACCCCGCTGCCATCGCAGGCCGCCTCACGGCCGTGTTTGCCGAGGCGTGGCGAAAGTGGTCAGAACAGCGGCCCGCAATTCCCGGGTGACACGTACCGGCGTCCCGAACCAGGCTTCGAAGCCGGGCCTTCCTTGATGCAGCAGCATGCCCAGGCCCTCGGCGGTCAGGTAACCGCGCTGCCGCGCCGCCGCCAGCAGCGGCGTTTCGAGCGGCACGTAGACGATATCGGCAACCACGGCACCCGCCGGCAGCCGGCTCAGATCGATGTCGAGCTCGGGCTGCCCGGTCATGCCGAGGCTGGTCGTGTTGACCAGCAAACCCGCACCCGCCAGCAACGCATTGCGCCGCTCGAACGGATAAGCGGCGATCGCCGTTGCCGCGGTCGCCAAGTCGCGCGCCAGCAACTCGGCGCGGCCAACCGTGCGGTTGATGAGACGGATCTCGGGCACCTTGGCGTCGCACAGCGCCGCGACCACGGCGCGGGCCGACCCGCCCGCGCCGAGCACAACAGCCGGGGCGATCCCCGGCTGCCACCCCGGGGCGCTGTCGCGCAGATTCTCGGCAAAGCCGAAGGCATCGGTGTTGCGCCCTTCGAGACTGCCATCGGGCATCACAACGACGGTGTTGACGGCGCCGATGCGGCGGGCCAGCGGCTCGACCCGATCGACTACCGACAATGCCGATTCCTTGTGCGGCAATGTCAGATTGCAGCCGCGAAACCCGAGCGACCGCAACGACCGCAACGCCTGCGGCAGATCATCGGGGCGAACCGGCAACGGCACGTAGGCGGCTTCGACTCCGCTTTCAGCGATCCAGAAATTGTGCAACGCCGGGGAGCGCGAATGCGTCACCGGCCAGCCCATAATGCCCGCCAGCCGGGTGCGGCCGGTTATGTTCATGTCGTCCTCATGACGGCAGCGCACCCCGGGCGCGCAGGAACTGCAGCAATTCTATCAGCGGCAAGCCGAGGATCGCGAAATGGTCACCTTCAACCCGCGCGAACAATTGCGCGCCACGCGCTTCCAGGCGATACGCCCCGACCGAGGCCAGCACCGCCGCCGCTTCAGCGGCGAGATAAGCGTCAAGAAAGGCTTCGCTGAAATTGCGCATCGTCAGACGCGGCTCGGTAACGGCCTGCCACAGCCTCTCGCCACCGCAAACGACGCAAGCTGCCGTGGCAAGAGTGTGGCTGCGGCCGCGCAACGCGCGCAACTGGACGCGGGCGTCATCGCTATCGCGCGGCTTGTCGAGCCAATCATCGCCCGCCACCAGGATCTGGTCGGCCCCGATAACCAGGGCGGCTGGATGGCGGGCGGCGATCCTGCGCGCCTTCGCATCGGCCAGAGCCAAAGCGCACGCCGTAGCGGCACTATGGTCATTCCGATAAGTTCGCTTGATCGTGGCCTCGTCGATATTGGCCGGTTCGATCGCGATCTCGACCCCGGCCGCGCGTAGCAGCCGTGCCCGCGTCGCGCTGGCCGAGGCGAGAACGATCGGCTCAGGCATCGATGCCGTGACGACGCTGAAACAGCCGATAGATCGCCGCCGCGGTCTCCTCGATCGAACGCCGGGTCACATCGATAACCGGCCAGTGATGGTCGGCAAACACGCGCCGCGCCTCGCGCAATTCGGCGCGCACCGCTTCGAGGTCGGTGTAGTCGGTGGTCTCGTCGTGATGCAGCATGCTCAGGCGGTTGCGACGGAGGTGGATCAGCCGTTCCGGATCATTCGTCAAGCCGACGATCAGCGGCCGCGTTGCGCTCAGCAGCTCGGCCGGCAACGGTACGCCCGAAACAAACGGCACGTTGGCGACCTTGACACCGCGCTGGTTCGCCAGAAACAGACAGGTCGGCGTCTTCGAGGTGCGCGACACCCCGACGAGACAGATATCGGCATCGTTAAGTCCCCAGCTCGCCTGCCCGTCATCATGCGCCAGCGCGAACTGCATCGCATCGATGCGTGCAAAGTATTCACTGTTCAGCAGATGCTGCTGGCCCGGCAGGCCGCGGCTCTCGCGTCCGAGATAGGAGGCGAGCGCGCCGAGCACCGGGTCCAGCACCGGGATCGCCGGCACCTGCAGGCGCCGGCAACCCTCCTGCAATGCTTGCCGCAACGATTCGTTGACCAGCGTAAACAGCACAACCCCCGGGTTCGCCTCAACCCCCGCGATCACCCGCTCGATTTGCCCGCGGGTACGGACCATACTCCAAACATGCTCGATCGCCTGAGCTTCGTCGAATTGCGCCAGACACGCCCGTGCCACCCAATGCACGGTGTCCCCGGTCGAATCGGATACGAGATGCAGGTGAAACCGGGCCACTATGCCGGGCTTTCGCCAGACCAAGCGATTTTTCCCGGCATCCTGTCGACAACCGTCATCGCTGCCTGGAAAACCCGGCATCTGCGAAACACCGCGGCTTCTCGTGCACGCTCGCGCCGGGTTCGTCCCGCGGTTTTTCCGGCAGGGATCGGATTTTCGAGGATCCTCGCGAAATCGGGAAAAGTCGCGGGCCTCACCGGTTCATCCCCGTTTTCCCGTCATTTCGATTCCGCGAAGCTCCATTGCCATCGGCACGATTCAGCTTCATGCACAGCGCGCGGCGATTCGCCTTCGGTCCCGCTTCAAACGGGGATGATCTCGGGGCAAGATTTAATCCTCCCCATCCACACCCATCTACATCTTTCATCAAAAGTAAGAGTCCTTTGTATGATTCTGACAGGTGGCCGGGAAAAGTGACCGAAACGGGAAAGCCGCTGCTGCGCGCCCTCGCCGGCGACTGCCTGTCCCGCCCTCCGTGGTGGCTGATGCGACAGGCCGGCCGTTACCTGCCCGAATATCGCGATATCCGCGCCCGGGCCGGCGATTTCGTCGCGCTGTGCCTTAACCCTGTGTTGGCCGCAGAGGTGACCCTGCAGCCGGTGCGCCGTTTTGGCATGGATGCCGCGATCTTGTTCTCCGACATCCTGCTACTGCCTTACGCACTCGGCCAAAGACTGGAATTTGCCGGGGACGGGCCGGTTCTCGATCGCATCGAGAGTGGCGGCGGGCTCGCAAGGTTGCGTCCCTCGTCTGCTATCGCGGGGCTGGAGCCGGTGTTCGAGACCATTCGCCGCGTTCGCGAGGGGCTCGGGCCTGAGACCGCACTGATCGGGTTTGCCGGTGCACCCTGGACGGTCGCGACCTACATGGTGGAAGGCGGCACAAGCCGCGACTTCCGCCGGGTCAAGACCTGGGCTTATCGCGACCCCGCCGGTTTCGCGGCACTGGTCGAGATCATCGTGGCCGGGACGGTGCAGCTTTTGTCAGCCCAGATCGACGCCGGGGCGGAGGTCGTGCAGCTGTTCGACAGCTGGGCCGGGGTGCTGCCTGAACGCGAGTTCCGGCACTGGGTCATCGAGCCGACCCGGCGCATTGTCACGGCGCTAAAAGCGGCATATCCGGCATGTCCGGTCATCGGCTTCCCCCGCGGTGCCGGGCCGATGTACGAAGCCTACGCGCCGGCCACCGGGGTCGACGCGGTTGGGCTCGACACGGTGGTGCCGGCCGGTTTCGTACGCGAGCGATTGCAGAGCCGGCTGCCGGTCCAAGGCAATCTTGACCCCGTGCTGTTGTTGATCGGCGGGGATGCGCTGACCGAGGCGGTGGCGGCGATCCGCCGGAGCTTTGGCGACCGGCCCCATGTGTTCAACCTCGGACATGGCGTATTGCCCGAGACCCCGCCGGAAAACGTCGCTTTGCTCGCCCGCTTGCTGGCCGAGCCGCTGTCTTCCTGACGAACACGATCACGTACCGAGCGGATAAACCGATGCCGCGGCGCGCGATCGTGCTGATGAATTTGGGCGGACCGGATTCGCCGGCAGCCATTCGCCCTTTCCTGTACAATTTGTTCAGCGATCCTGCGATCCTGCGGCTGCCGACGCCGTTGCGCGTGCCCTTGGCGTGGCTGGTCGCGGCCCGGCGGGCGCCATTGGCCCGCCGCATCTATCAGCATCTCGGCGGCGGCTCGCCCTTGCTCGCCAACACGCAGGCGCAGGCACACGCGCTGGCGGTCTTGCTCGGGCCCGAGACGCGCTGTTTCGTGGCGATGCGCTACTGGCACCCCCTGACCGAGGCGGTTGTGCGCGCGGTAGCGGCATGGCGCCCGGACGAGATCCTGCTGCTGCCGCTCTACCCGCAATTTTCGACGACCACGACGGAATCATCGCTGTCGGCTTGGCGCCGGGCCGCGACAGCGCTCGGTCTCGACATTCCGACCCGGAGCGTGCGCAGCTACCCGGCCGCACCCGGATTCGTCGAAGCCGTCGCGGCGCTGATCCGGCCGCGGCTCGACGATGTCGGCGGCTCGACGCGGCTGTTGTTCAGCGCCCACGGCCTGCCGCAGCGCATCGTGCTGGCGGGCGACCCTTATCCCGAGGAGGTTGAATGCACCGCCGCCGCGGTGATTGCCGCGCTCGGCCGGCTCGGCTGTGCGGGGCTCGACTGGCGCGTCTGCTATCAGAGCCGCGTCGGGCCGCTGCCATGGATCGGGCCCTCGATCGATGATGAGGTGAGGCGGGCCGGCCAGGACGGTGCAGCGCTGGTGGTGGCCCCGATCTCGTTCGTCTCCGAACATTCGGAAACGCTGGTCGAACTCGACATCGAATACCGCCGCCTGGCGGAGCAGTGCGGCGTGCGCGATTATCGCCGTGTGCCGACTGTCGGTACCGATGCGCGTTTCATTGGCGCATTGGCGGCGCTTGTCCGCGAGAGCGAGACCTCGCCGGCGCCAGGGGCGGCGGCGCTTGCTGCCCTCGGGGCGGAGGCATGAGCGCTCGTCTTGCCGCGGCCTATCCCTGGATCAAGGCGTTTCACATAATCGCCGTGATCGCCTGGATGGCGGGCCTACTCTACCTGCCGCGGCTATACGTCTACCACGCCGAGGCGCCGGCCGGGTCGCGCCGCTCGGAGACGTTCAAGATCATGGAACGGCGGCTGTTGCGCGGCATCATGGTGCCGGCGATGGCCGCGACGCTTGTGTTCGGCGTGCTGCTGGCGGCGACGCCGGGACTGGTCGATTGGCGGCTGGGATGGATCTGGGTCAAGCTTGGCCTGGTGCTGCTGCTGATCTTGTTCCAATCGCTGCTGGCGCGGTGGCGGACGGCGTTTGCGTCCGATGCCAACCGCCGGTCGCCGCGGTTTTTCCGGATGATCAACGAGCTGCCGACTCTGGCGATGCTCGCCATCGTGGTGCTGGTGGTGGTGAAACCGTTCTGAAACTATTCGCCGGCACAATCGACCTTGCAAACTTGTTTTGACTTGCATATCTCCTTTCGGTAAGGGAAATCGCGTGCCGGCCTGCCGGCATCCTCGGTCCTTGCCCCCTCCTAGCACTCATCCGGGCCAGCGGGTTTGCACCCGTGGTCTCCTGCAGACGGGCAGATCCTGCCCCCATCGCGACAAAGTTCCAAATGAATCTCCAGGAATTGAAACGGAAATCGCCGGCCGAGCTGCTGGCCTTTGCGGAAGAATTGCAGATCGAGAACGCCTCGTCCTTGCGCAAGCAGGACATGATGTTCGCGATATTGAAGCAGCTCGCCGAGAACGACGTGCCGATTTCCGGCGACGGCGTTCTTGAAGTGTTGTCGGACGGTTTCGGTTTTCTGCGGTCGCCGGAAGCCAATTATCTGCCAGGCCCCGACGATATTTACGTCAGCCCGAGCCAGGTGCGCCGCTTCGGCCTGCGCACCGGCGACACGGTCGAAGGCCAGATCCGCTCGCCGCGCGATGGCGAGCGCTATTTCGCGCTGCTCAAGGTCAATGCGATCAATTTCGAGGAACCCGACCGGCTGCGGCAGCGGATCAATTTCGACAATCTGACCCCGCTCTACCCGGAAGAGAAGATCAAGCTGGAACTGGACGATCCAGCCCGCAGGGATCTGACGACGCGGGTACTCGACCTGATCACCCCGCTCGGCAAGGGCCAGCGGGCATTGATCGTGTCGCCGCCGCGCACCGGCAAGACGGTGATGCTGCAGAACATCGCGCATGCGCTGGCCGCCAACCACCCGGAAGTCTACCTGATCGTGCTGCTGATCGACGAGCGGCCGGAGGAAGTCACCGACATGGCGCGCTCGGTGCGCGGCGAGGTCGTCAGCTCGACCTTCGACGAGCCGGCGGTGCGCCACGTCTCGGTCGCCGAAATGGTCATCGAGAAGTCGAAGCGCCTCGTCGAGCATAAGCGCGATGTGGTGATTCTGCTGGATTCGATCACCCGCCTGGCGCGCGCCTACAACACCGTCGTACCGTCTTCGGGCAAGGTGCTGACCGGCGGCGTCGATGCCAATGCATTGCAGCGGCCGAAGCGGTTCTTTGGCGCCGCCCGCAACATCGAGGAAGGCGGCTCCTTGACGATCATCGCCACCGCGCTGATCGACACCGGCTCGCGCATGGATGAGGTCATCTTCGAGGAATTCAAGGGCACCGGCAATTCCGAGATCGTGCTCGACCGCAAGGTTGCCGACAAGCGCACCTTCCCGGCCCTCGACATCACCAAATCCGGCACCCGCAAGGAAGAATTGCTGGTCGATCGCGGCGTGTTGTCGAAGATGTGGGTGTTGCGCCGCGTACTGATGCCGATGGGCACCAATGACGGGCTCGAATTCCTGATCAACAAGCTCAAGGAGTCGAAGAACAATTCCGACTTCTTCGACGCGATGAACACCTGAACCGGGCTATCGTCAGCCGGACCGGCGGCGCCTGAGGCCGTCACCCCGACGGGTCAGCTGACGCGGCGCTCCTCGACCACAATCGTGTCGAGGATGGCTTCGTCCTGGTACATCCACCGGGTCAACACTCCGGCAATCATCGCCCCGGCGATCGGGGCCAGCCAGAACAGCCAGAGCTGGCCGATATAGGGGCCGCCGGCGAACAGCGCGGGACCCGTGCTGCGCGCCGGGTTGACCGAGGTGTTGGTAACCGGGATCGTCACCAGATGAATGAGCGTGAGCGCCAACCCGATCGGGATGCCGGCGAACCCGGTCGCTGCCCCTTTCGAGGTTGTCCCGATGATGATAAACAGAAAGAAAAACGTTGCCAGGATTTCGGTGACAAAGCAGGCGCCCAGCCCGTATTTGCCGGGGCTGAGGTCGCCGTAGCCGTTGGCGGCAAACCCGCCGGGCACCCAATCCGGCTTGCCCGAGGCGATCACCCACAGCACCGCCGCAGCGAGAACAGCCCCGATGACCTGCGCCAGCAGGTAGGGGATCACATGCTTGTTCGCGCAGCGGCCGCTAGCCCATAGGCCGAGCGTCACCGCCGGGTTGAAGTGCCCGCCCGACACATGGCCGACGGCATACGCCATGCTCAGCACGGTCAGCCCGAACGCGAAGGCCACCCCGACAAAGCCGATCCCGAGGCCGGGAAAGCCCGCGGCCAGAACGGCGCTGCCGCAGCCTCCGAAAGTCAGCCAGAAAGTCCCGAAGAATTCGGCGACGACGCGCCGGGCCATATCGCTTTGCATGGGCGTGTCCTTCCCGTCCGCAGCGCGCGCCCATTCTACCGGAGCGATGGTTCGGAGGATACGCCAAGCGGAATTGCGTTGTTCAGTTCACAGCGGTGACGGACAAAGCCCTCTCCCCCGGCTGGCGGGGGAGAGGAAAATTCCCGGTCGCCAGGCGTGGATGGACGAGCAACGCCTTGTTTCAGCGCCGGCCCGCTGTCGCAGGCGTTTTGACCAGTTCCGGGGTGGGTTTCGGCATCGCCACCGGATCCTCAGGGGCGGCGGCGCGCGCGAGCTTGACGAGCGCCTGCATCAGTCCCGCGACGCCTTTGAGGCGCTCCTTCTCGTCATCCCAATTGCGCAGATAGACGAGTTTCTGGTCCGGGCGCAGCTTCAGGGTGCCGGAGTGGCGCTGCATCAGCTCGACCAGCCCGTCCGGATTGGCGAAGCGGTTGTGGCGCAGGGTGATCACCGCGCCCTTCGGGCCGGCTTCGACGCGTTCGATGCCGGCCTCGCGGCACCAGCGTTTGATGGCGATGATCTGCAGCAGGTTCTCGACCTCGCGCGGCAACGAGCCGAAGCGGTCGATCAGTTCGGCCGCGAAGGCGTCGGTCTCGCGCCGGCTCGACAGAGCCGCGATGCGGCGATAGAGCCCGAGCCGAACCCCGAGATCGGCGACGTAACTCTCAGGGATCAGCACCGGCGTCCCGACGGTGATCTGCGGGCTCCATTCGTCGCGCGCCGCGGCCTCGGCGCCGCCTTCGGTCTTGGCGGCGGCGACGGCCTCTTCGAGCATGTGCTGGTAGAGCTCGATGCCGACCTCGCGGATGTGTCCGGACTGTTCGTCGCCGAGCAGGTTGCCGGCGCCGCGGATGTCGAGGTCGTGGCTCGCCAGCTGGAATCCCGCTCCGAGCGTGTCGAGAGTCTGCATGACGTCGAGGCGGCGCTGCGCCGTCGGGCTCAGCTTCTTCTTTTCCGGCAGGGTCAGATAGGCGTAGGCGCGGACCTTGCTGCGGCCGATGCGGCCGCGCAGCTGGTACAGCTGCGCCAGCCCGAACATGTCGGCGCGATGCACGATCAAGGTGTTGGCCGACGGGATGTCGAGACCGGATTCGATGATGTTGGTCGATAGAAGCAGGTCGTAGGCGCGGTCGTCGAACGCGGTCATCACGGTTTCGAGTTCGGAGGGCGCCATGCGGCCATGCGCAACCGCGACCCGGATCTCCGGCACGATCTCCCGCAGACCGTCGCGTACCTCGTCGAGATCGGCGATGCGCGGGGCGACGTAAAACACCTGCCCGCCGCGGTCGCGCTCGCGCAGGATCGCCTCGCGGATCACGACGCCGTCATAGGGCATCACAAAGGTGCGCACCGCGAGCCGATCGATCGGCGGGGTCGCGATGATGCTCATCTCGCGCACCCCGCCCAAGGCCAATTGCAACGTGCGCGGGATCGGCGTCGCGGTCAGGGTCAAGACGTGTACGTCGGCCTTGAGCTGTTTCAGCTTCTCCTTCTGAGCGACGCCGAAATGCTGCTCTTCGTCGACGATCAAGAGGCCGAGATGCGCGAAACGCACATCCTTGGCGAGCAGCGCGTGAGTCCCGACCACGATGTCGATCTTGCCTTCGGCCAGTTCCTTCTTGGTGTCCCGTGCATCCCTGGCCGCGACCAGCCGCGACAATTGCGCAACCCGCAGCGGCAAGCCGGCGAAGCGCTCGCTGAAATTGCGGAAATGCTGGCGCGCCAACAGGGTGGTCGGCACCACCACCGCGACCTGCCCGCCGGCCATCGCCGCGACGAAAGCGGCGCGCAACGCCACCTCGGTCTTGCCGAACCCGACGTCGCCGCAGATCAGCCGGTCCATCGGCTTGCCGGAGCCCATGTCTTCGAGCGTATCGGCGATGGCGCGCAGCTGGTCCTCGGTTTCGGGGTACGGAAAGCGCGCGGCGAACTCTTCGTACAGGCCCTCGGGCGGCGTCAAGGTTTCGCCGGGCCGCAACTGGCGCTCCGCGGCGACCCGGATCAGCTCGTTGGCGATGTCGCGGATGCGCTGCTTGACGCGGGCCTTGCGCGATTGCCAGCCGACCCCGCCGAGACGGTCGAGCTGCGCCCCGGCTTCTTCCGAGCCGAAGCGGGACAGCACCTCGATGTTCTCGACCGGCACGAATAATTTGTCGTCGCCGGCGTACAGCACCTTCAGGCAATCATGCGGCGCCCCGGCGACCGACAGGGTTTCGAGCCCCTCATAGCGGCCGATGCCGTGGTCGGCGTGGACGACGAGATCGCCGGCCGACAATGCCGTGGCCTCGGTGATGAACTGGTCGAGGTTGCGCCGGCGCCGCGGCGTGCGCGACAGGCGATCGCCCAGGATGTCCTGCTCGCCGAGCAGGACGATGCGGTCGGTCGCGAACCCCTGTTCGAGCGGCAGCAGCGCGAGGCCGACCGCCGAGGGCGGCAGCGTTTCCAGCGCGGGGCCGTCGGCAATCCCGCGCAGATCGACGAGGCCATGTTCGCGCAACACCGTGGCAAGCCGGTCGGCGGAGCCGGCGCTGAAGGCCGCGATCGCGGCGCTGCGGCCGGCTTTGCGCTCGGCATCGAGATAGTCGCGCACCGCATCGAACAGCTGCACATTCGGGTTGGCGCGCTCGGGGGCGAAGTTGCGTGTCGGCCGCGCCCCGCCATCGAAGGCGTCCCCAGGCGCGGCGAGGGGACCCTCGACCGGCATCGCAAACGGCGACAGCTGCACGGCGGCGCGGCCGCGCAAGGCGCGCTGCCAGTCCTTGCCGTCGAGGAACAGCTGGTCGGGGCGCACCGGCCGATACACCGGCGCGGTCCCGCGCGCAGCTCCGAGCAAGTCATGGCGCGCGCCATAGAAATCGCCGATTGCTTCGAGGCGGTGGGCGCGGGCCTCCTCGGCCTGGTAATCGAACGAGACCGCCGCCCCGGGCACATAGTCGAACAGGGTTTCAAGCGTCTCGTAATAGAGCGGGAGCCAGTGCTCCATGCCGATGTAGCGGCGCCCGGCGCTGACCGATTCGTAAAGCGGATCGTCATTTCCGACCGCACCGAACTGCTCGCGGTAGCGCGAACGGAAGCGCTGGATTTCGGGCTCGTCGAGCAGGACCTCGCTGACCGGCCGCAACATCGCTTCGTCGACCGGCCCGGTCGAGCGCTGGGTCAAGGGATCGAAGCGGCGAATGCTCTCGATCGCGTCGCCGAAGAAATCGAGGCGCAATGGCTGCGCCGCGCCGGCCGGAAAAAGATCGACGATGCCGCCGCGAACCGCGAACTCGCCGGGCTCGCGCACCGTATCGGTGCGGATGTAGCCATTGTTGCGGAAAAAACCTTGCAGCCGATCGAGCGGGATGCGACCACGGGCGCCGAGCTTCAACACGCGGCCTGCGAACAATTTGCGCGGCGGCACCCGCTGCACCAGGGCGTTGACGGTGGTCAGCACCATCAGCTTTTCGCCGGCCGGTTCCGCGAGCTGGGTCAGGGTGTCGATGCGCCGGCTGACGATCTCGGCGTTGGGCGACACGCGGTCATAGGGCAGGCAGTCCCAGGCCGGGAAGCTCAGCGTCGCAAGACCGGGATGGAAGAAGGCCAGTGCCGCCGCGAACCGCGCCATGCGGTTGTCGTCGCGGCAGACATGCAGCCAGAGTTCGTGCTCGCCCTCGGCGAGCAGGGCGCCGAGCACCGCCGCATCATGTCCTTCGGGCGCGCCGAACAGCGTCACCGGCCGCGGCCGCCGGTCGAGCGAGCGGGCAAGATCGGACACAACGTTGGCTCGAAAAGGTTGTTCGTCATGCCCGGGCTCGTCCCGGGCATCCACGGCATTGTTGAGGGCGCCTCCGTGGATGGCCGGGTCGAGCCCGGCCATGACCGGAGCTTTTGTGTTAGCCATGGGTCAATTCGGGCCTGGGCGGTAGCGGAAGGACAACAGCAGGCGGGTCACGTCATTGTCGTAGGCCGAGGGCGGGGAGGCGCGGCCGGCGATCCAGTCGTAGAGATCGGCGTCCGGGCATTCGAGCAAAGTCTCGTACCGGTCCAGCTGCTCGGACGTGAACCCCGCGAGGTGCGCGTCGGCGAAGCTGCCGAGCAGCAGGTCGGCCTCGCGGGTGCCGCGGTGCCAGGAACGAAACGAGAGCCGCTTGCGGCGGAAGTCGAGTGGGGCGGTCATGCGCTAAGCTGGGGCGTTTTTCCCGATATAGCCATCCCGGGCGCCATTGCCAAAGCCGACTTCCCTCCGACCTGCCATGCTCGATCGGCTGTTCGCGCCGGTGACGGCGCTGCCCGGCATCGGACCGCAGCTCGGGAAGCTGATCGAGCGCGTCGCCGGACCGCTGGTGGTCGATCTGCTGTGGCATCTGCCGAGCGCCATCGTCGATCGCCGGGCCGCGCCGCCGATTGCGGCGCTGGCTCATGACCAGGTCGTGACCCTGCGGGTGCGGGTCGAGGAGCACCATCCCGGCATCGGCCGGCGGCCTTACCGGGTGCTGGTCGGTGACGACACCGGGAACCTCACGCTGGTCTATTTCAAAGTGAAGGGCGATTACCTGATGCGGCTGTTGCCGCCCGCCGCCGAGCGCATCGTCAGCGGCCGGGTCGAGTTCTACGGCGGCTTCCCGCAGATCGCGCACCCCGATCATGTGCTGACGCCGGAAGCCGCCGAAGGGCTGCCGGCGATCGAGCCGGTCTATCCGTTGACCGCCGGCCTCGCGCCGCGTCTGGCGCAGCGCGCCGTGGCGGCGGCGCTCGAGCGCGCGCCGGAAGTGCCGGAATGGCTCGATCCGCATCTGGGCGAGCGCCGGGAATGGCCGGGTTGGCGTGCGGCTCTCGCGGCCGTGCATCTGCCGCAGAGCGAGGCCGAACTGGACCCGATGAGCCTGCCGCGCCAGCGGTTGGCCTATGACGAGATTTTAGCCAGCCAGCTCGCGGTGGCCCTGGTCCGCGCCCGCCGCCAGCGCCGGCCCGGCCGAGTGACCGTCGGCTCCGGGCAGCGGACCGCGCCGGCCGAGGCCGCGTTCGGTTTTGCGCCGACCGGGGCACAGCGCCTCGCGATCTCCGAGATCGCCGGCGACATGGCGGCGCCGCACCGCATGATGCGGCTGCTGCAAGGCGATGTCGGCAGCGGCAAAACCGTCGTCGCGCTGATGGCGATGCTGATCGCGGTCGAAAGCGGGGCGCAGGCGGCGCTGATGGCGCCGACCGAGATCCTGGCCCGCCAGCACCACCAGACGTTGCAGCGGCTGGCCGCGCCGGCCCGGGTCGAGATCGGGCTGTTGACCGGGCGCGAAAAAGGCCGGGGGCGGCAATCGCTGCTGGCGAGTCTGGCATCCGGGCTGACCCCGCTCGTCGTCGGGACCCATGCGCTATTGCAAGCGGACGTCGCGTTCCGCGACCTTGCGCTGGTGGTCATCGACGAGCAGCACCGCTTCGGCGTCGAGCAGCGACTGGCGCTGACCGCAAAGGGCCGCGACGCCGACACGCTGTTCATGACCGCGACGCCGATCCCGCGCACGCTGATGCTGACCGCCTATGGCGACCTCGATGTGTCGCGGCTGACCGAAAAGCCGCCCGGGCGCCAGCCGATCGATACGCGCACCGTGCCCCTGGAGCGCCTCGACGAGGTCGTCGCCGGCGTCAAGCGGGCGCTCGATCGCGGTGCCAAGGTCTATTGGATCTGCCCGATGGTCGAAGAATCCGAGACCGCCGACCTCGCCGCGGCGGCGGAGCGCCATCGCGCCCTCGCCGGCCTGGCGCGGGGCCGCGTCGGGTTGGTGCACGGCCGCATGAAGGCCGCCGAAAAGGACCGCGCGATGGCGGATTTCGCGGGCGACGGGGTGGATCTGCTGGTCGCGACCACGGTGATCGAGGTCGGGGTCGATGTGCCGGGGGCGACGATCATGGTCATCGAGCACGCCGAGCGTTTCGGGCTGTCGCAATTGCACCAGCTGCGCGGTCGTATCGGCCGCGGCGAAGCGGCCTCGACCTGTTTGCTGCTGTATCAGTCGCCGCTCGGCGAGGTGGCGAAGCGCCGGTTGACAATCCTGCGCGAGACCGAGGACGGCTTTCGCATTGCCGAGGAGGACCTCAAATTGCGCGGTCCCGGCGAGGTGCTCGGCACGCGGCAGAGCGGGTTGCCGACGCTGCGTGTCGCCGACTTGGCGGCGCATGCCGAGCTGATCGCGATCGCCCATGACGACGCCCGGCTCGTCCTCGAACGCGACCCCGGGCTGACCGGCGAGCGCGGCCGGGCCCTGCGCCTGCTCTTGCACCTGTTCCGTCGCGACGAGGCGATCCAATACGCCCGCGCCGGCTGATGCTCGGCTGATGCCCGGCTGATGCCCGGCGGATGGCTGTAGCCTTTGCCCCGGGGGCGCGTATCATCGCCCTTGGAAGATCGTCATTCCCGCGAAAGCGGGAATCCAGGGCCGCGAGGCCGTGCGTCTGCCCTGGACCCTCGCTTTTCGCGGGGGTGACGGAATCGGGGGCATCAACGACCTCACGGAGCGGGCATGATCGACAAATTCGTCGGTTCGGTCGCGGAAGCCATGGCCGGCATCAAAGACGGGTCCACCGTGCTGGTTGCCGGCTTCGCGCAGGTCGGCGAGCCGCGCGCCTTGATCGACGGGCTGATCGACACCGGCGCGCGCGATCTGACGGTCGTGCACAACACCGCCGGGCGCGGCCAGGAGGGGGTTGCCAAGCTGATCGGCGAAGGCCGCGTGCGCAAGATCGTCTGCAGCTTCGCCCGCAGCCGCGGCTCGGTATTGTTCGAGGAGGTCTATGCCCGCGGCGCCATCGAGCTGGAGATCGTGCCCCAGGGCACCCTCGCCGAGCGCCTGCGCGCCGGAGGGGCCGGCATCCCGGCCTTCTTCACGCCGACCGGTGCCGGCACCAAGCTCGCCGAGGGCAAGGAGACCCGGGTCATCAACGGCCGCGACTGCATCCTCGAACACGCCATCATCGGCGATGTCGCGCTGGTCGAGGCGTGGAAGGCGGATCGCTGGGGCAACCTCGTCTATCGCGACAGCGGCCGCAATTTCAACCCGGTGATGGCCGCGGCGGCGGCGCTGACCATCGTGCAGACCCAGCACGTCACCGAGCTCGGCGCGCTGAGCCCGGAGGGGATCGTCACCCCCGGGCTCTATGTCGATCGGATCGTGCATATCGAAGCCGAGCCGCCGCTCAAGACCCTCGTTTAGGAGCCCGACAGATGGCAGAGGCACAGGCTTGGCGCCCGCTCGACCGGAATGCGCTGGCGGCGCGGGTGGCGCGCGACATCCCCGAGGGCTGGTCGGTCAATCTCGGCATCGGCATCCCGACTCTGGTCGGCAACCACGTGCCGCCCGAGCGCGAGGTGATCTTCCATTCCGAGAACGGGATCATCGGCATGGGGCCGGGCCCGTCCCAGGAGAACATCAACCGCTGGCTGATCAATGCCAGCAGCCAGTATGTGACGCTGCGCACCGGCGCCAGCTATGTCAGCCATTCCGACAGTTTCGCGCTGGTGCGCGGCGGCCACCTCGACCTATGCGTACTCGGCGCCTTTCAGGTGGCGGAAAACGGCGACCTGGCCAACTGGGCGCGCTCGGAGGACGACAACGCCCCGGCGATCGGCGGCGCGATGGATCTCGCGGTCGGCGCCAAGCGCATCTGGATCGTCATGGAGCACACGACTCGCAACGGCGAATCCCGCCTGCTGCGCCGGTGCACCTACCCGTTGACCGCGCCGCGCTGCGTCAAGCGTGTCTATACCGAACTCGCGGTGCTCGATGTGACCCCGCAAGGGTTCGGGGTCATCGATATGGTGCCGGGCATGACCCTCGCAGAGCTGCAACAGCGCACCGGCGCAGACCTGAGTCAGGCGTAGCGGTTGTTCCCTCGCGGCGGCAAACAAGTTATTTTGTGCGCCAGGAAACCCGGGAAATGGCCGACGAAACCACAAATCTCGTGCTCGAACAGCTGCGGGCGGTCCGCATCGAGCTGCAGGAAATCCGGGAAGAGCAGCGCGAACAGCGGAACCGGCTCGGCTCGATCGAGAGCGGCATCGCCAGCCTGGTCACCGAGGTCGCCGCGATGGGTCTGCGGCTTGACCGCATGCACGATCGCATCGACCGGATTGAAAGGCGGCTCGGCCTCGTTGAGGCGTGAAAAGGCCGGTGTGCGCTAGAAGTGGTGAAGGGACCATGCGATTCGACAGCGAAGCCGATTTCGTCATCGTCGGGGCCGGGTCGGCCGGGTGCGTGCTGGCCAACCGGCTGTCGGCCGATCCCGCCACGCGCGTGGTACTGTTCGAGGCCGGCGGCAAGGATACCAACCCCTGGATCCATGTGCCGGCCGGGTTCTATCGCAACATCTACCACCCGAAGATCACCTGGGTGTTCGAGACCGAGCCGATCCCGGAATTGGGCGGCCGCCGCATGCAATGGCCGCGCGGCAAGGTGCTCGGCGGCTCCAGCTCGATCAACGGCCTGATCTACATCCGCGGCCAGAAGCAGGATTTCGACCTGTGGCGGCAGATGGGCAATGCCGGCTGGTCGTATGACGACGTCCTGCCCTATTTCCGCCGCGCCGAGCACCAGGAGCGCGGCGCGGACGATTACCACGGCGCCGGCGGGCCGCTCGCGGTGTCCGATCTGCGCGCGCAGCACGAACTGCACGACGCCTTCATCGCCGCGGCGCAGGAAGCCGGCCACAAGGCCAACCCGGATTTCAACGGCGCCGACCAGGAGGGCGTCGGCCCCTACCAGCTCACGGTGCGGCACATGCGCCGCTGCAGCGCCGCGGTCGGCTATCTGCGCCCGGCCTTGAAGCGGTCCAACCTGAAGGTCGAAATCCGCGCGCTGGCGCATCGCGTGTTGTTTGACGGCAAGCGCGCGGTCGGCGTCGAATACGAGCAGCAGGGCGCGGTGCGGCGGGTGCGGGCGCGGCGCGAGGTCTTGCTCGCCGGCGGCTCGATCAACTCGCCGCAATTATTGCAACTGTCCGGCGTCGGGCCGGCAGGCCTGTTGCGCGAGCACGGCATCGAGGTCGTGCACGAATTGCCCGGGGTCGGCGACAACCTGCAGGATCATCTCGGCTGCCGCGTGATCTACAAGGTCGCCCGCGGCAACACCCTGAACGAGATCTCGCGCAGCAAGGTGCGCCAGGCGCGCGCCGGTTTCGAATACCTGTTCACCCGCCGCGGAGCGCTGATGATGGGGGCGGCGCCGATCGGGCTGTTCGCGCGCACCCGGCCGGGGCTCGAGTCACCGGATGTGCAGTACCAGTTCCTCGCCGGCAGCCTGGAAAAGCCGGGGCTGGCGATGCACGACTTCCCCGGCTGCTCGCTGGTGTGCATCCCGTGCCGGCCGGAAAGCCGCGGCTGGCTGCGCATCCGCTCGCCCGATCCGAAGGTGTTTCCGGCGATGCAGCCGAATTACCTGGCGACCCAGACCGACAAGGACACGATGATCGCCGGCCTCAGAATCGCGCGCGCGATCTTCCACACCCCGACGATGCGACGCTATGTGACATCCGAATTCTGGCCGGGCGCCGATATCGACAGCGACGAGGGCTGGCTCGAGCATGTCCGCCGCAATGGCAGCACCACCTTCCACCAGGTCAGCACCTGCATGATGGGCCAGCACCCGACCGCGGTCGTCGACAACGAGTTGCGCGTGCACGGGATGGAGGGGCTGCGCATCGTCGATGCCTCGATCATGCCCACCGTGATCTCCGGCAATACCAACGCCGCGACGATCATGATCGCCGAGAAAGGCGCGGACCTGATCCGCGCCGCTGCCCGGTCCGGCACCGCTGCGCGCGCCGCCTGAGAGCCCGACCCGAAATGATGGCTCTTTTTCCGGGCGCGATTCCCCAAATCACCGTCCCCGCGAAGGCGGGGACCCAGGGCAACCGCCTCGTTACTGGACCTGGGCCCCCGCTTTCGCGGAGGCGACGGCGTTTAAGTCTGTGCAGTTGACGAATTTATTTTCGGCCGGACTCTGAGAGGAGCGGCGGATGGAGCAGTCGCCCCTCGCGGTCTATCAGGCCCATCTCGACAAAGGCGAGCTGGCTTACCAGTACAGCCCGCAAGCGGGGAAGGCGGTATTCTATCCGCGGGTGATCTGCTCCTACACCGGCAGCGCCAACCTGGAATGGCGGGTCAGCGCCGGGCTCGGCACGGTGTATGCGACGACCGTTACCCACCCGGCCCAGGGCGATCCCTACAACATCGTGCTGATCGACATGGATGAGGGGTTCCGGCTGATGAGCCGGGTGGAAGACATGCCCCCGGAGGCGGTGCGCATCGGCATGCGGGTGCGTTTCCGGGTGCACCGACCGGGCGGTGACGAGCCCCCGTATCCGGTTTTCGTGCCCGAGGAGGTATCGTTTTGAACGGGCTGCAGCGCGCCGGCGCGGCGATTGTCGGTGCCGCCGAATCCCATCTCGGCCATGTCGCCGAGGGTCTCAACCCGATCGACCTGATGGCGCAGGGCATCCATCGCGCGCTCGATGATTGCGGGCTGTCGCTGCGGGATGTGGACGGGCTTCTGTGCGCGACGACGCAAAGCCGCACCTCGGGGCTGTCGCTCAGCGAATATCTCGGCATCTCGCCGGCGTTTGTCGATACGACGATCCTCGGCGGCTCGTCATTCATGTTCCATGTCGCCCACGCCGTGGCGGCGATCCAGCTCGGGATGTGCCGGGTCGCGGTGATCGCCTATGGCAGCACCCAGCGCAGCGTCGGCCGGCGCCAGGCCTCGGTCCGCGAAATCAACCCGTTCGAGACCCCGTACCGGCCGTTCCTGCCGTCTTCGGCCTATGCGCTGGCCGCCTCGCGCCACATGCACCAATACGGCACGAAGCGCGAGCAGATGGCGGCGGTGGCGGTTGCCGCGCGCGAGTGGGCTTTGATGAACCCGGTCGCCTGGGAAAAGAAACCGCTGACGATCCCGGAGGTATTGTCGGCGCGCATGGTCAGCTACCCGTTCACGGTGCGCGACATCTGTCTCGTCACCGACGGCGGCGGCGCCATCGTGATGACCGCGCCCGACCATGCCCGCTCGCTCAAGAAGGCGCCGGTCTACGTGCTCGGTTGCGGCCAGGCGATCACGCACGCCAACATTTCGAGCATGCCCGATCTCACCGTCACCGGCGCGCTCGCCTCCGGCCGGCAGGCCTATGCGATGGCCGGGCTCGGCCCCGACGACATCGATGTGCTCGAGCTCTACGACGCGTTTACGATCAACACGATCCTGTTTCTCGAGGATCTCGGCTTCTGCCCGAAAGGCGAAGGCGGCCGGTTTGTCGAGAACGGCCGCATCGCGCCCGGGGGCAGCCTGCCGGTCAACACCAATGGCGGCGGCCTGTCCTACTGCCACCCCGGCATGTACGGATTGTTCCTGCTGATCGAGGCGGTGCGGCAATTGCGCCAGGAATGCGGCCCCCGCCAGGTGCCGTGCGAGACCGCGCTCGCTCACGGCAATGGCGGCGTGCTGTCCTCGCAGGCGACGGTGATCCTCGGGACCGAAGCGACGGTGTGATGACGAGCAAAACGATAAAATTAATTGAGGTACTCTCAGGATGTAGGACGAGCCGCTGTACGTCGAAATCAAGAACCAGATCAAAGTAGGTGACCCGGCTTTCACGGCCCAAGATGCTGTTGACCGGTTTGGCCGAGTTGAGGGCCACACCCGCCGAGTCCTCGATTGGATGACAAGCGGCGAGCACCCGCCGTCATTGGCGGAGGTGACTGGGTCGTCTCCGAAGCAATGGGTACGCATCTAACAAATACGCTACGATAGGCGCAGTCGTTGTGGTTGCTTCCGTGCAGGTACTCGCGTGATGCCGCCCCCTATTTCTGGCGATCCAGTCCTCGGCCGCTTCCGGGCGATGCTCGATGCCCTATACGGGGAGCGGGCCGAACGTGTGGTGCTATTCGGGTCGCGCGCTCGCGGCGATGCGGCTCCGGATTCCGATTACGACATTGCCGTGTTCATCAAGGACCCCGGCTCGCTCTCTGAGGAGCTGCATCGGCTCGCCGCGATCGGCACCGACCTGCTGATCGATACGGGAGCCGTCATTTCCGCAAAACCGTTTCGCGCCGGCAGCTACCGGGAACGCACCGGCTTCATGCACGATCTGAGACGTGACGGCATCGACCTGTGACGCCCGAATCAGCGGATTATCTTGACCGAGCGAAGAAGTGTCTTGCGGATGCCGAGCAGATAGCCGGCGCCACATCGCTTCATCACATCGCTGCACGCGAGACTTATCTCGCGGCCTATCACGCCGCCGAGGCGTATGTATTCGAACGCACGCGCAGAACGGTGAAAACGCATCGCGGATTGCGGTCCGAATTCCTCCGATTGGCACGAGACGAACCGCGTATTGCCCGGGAGTTCCAGACCTTCCTCGCCAAAGCCTACGAATTCAAGTCGAACGCCGATTACGGCGTCGGCCCGACGGCACCCTCGATCACTTCCGAGGACGCTTGCGAGGCCATCGGCACCGCCTCCCGTTTCGTCGAGTGCATCGCGACTATTCTCGCGTGACCGGCGGCATTATCGTCGTTCATCGCTTTCCCGCTGCCGCAGCAGGGAGTTCCGCCATGGCCGAGCTGGTACGTTTCGAGGTTGAGGACGGGATCGGTGTTATCACGATCGACAACCCGCCGGTCAATGCGCTGTCGCCGGGCGTGCCAGAAGGCATCGTCGCGGCGGTCGAGCGTGGCAACGCCGACCCGGCGGTGCGCGCAATGGTGCTGATCGGCGCCGGGCGCAGCTTTATCGCCGGGGCCGACATCCGCCAGTTCGGCACCAACCGGCCGCCGCCGGTGCCGGGACGGCGGCCGCATCAAATCCTCGACGCCAGCCAGAAGCCGGTGGTCGCGGCGATCCACGGCTACGCACTGGGAGGCGGCCTCGAAATCGCGCTCGCCTCGAATTACCGCATCGCCGTGCCGAGCGCCAAGGTCGGGCTGCCCGAGGTGCTGATCGGCATCCTGCCGGGCAGCGGCGGCACCCAGCGCCTGCCCCGAATCGTCGGCCCGAAGGCGGCGCTGCAGCTGATCACGTCGGGACGCCACGTGCCCGCCCCCGAAGCGCACACTCTCGGCATCATCGACGAACTGGCTCCGGACGGCACCGATCTGCGCGAGGCGGCAATAACCTTTGCCCGCCGCGTCGCCGATCAGCGCCCGCTCCCGCGCATCCGCGACCGCGCCGACAAGCTCGCGGACGCCAAGGCCGATCCGGCGTTGTTCGACAATTTCCGCAAATCGATCGCGCGGCGTGCCCGCAACCAGATCGCGCCCGACAACTGCATCAAGGCGGTCGAGGCCGCCTGCACCCTGCCGTTCGATGAGGGCATCGCGCGCGAGCGCGAACTGTTCGACGAACTGGAAAATTCGCCGCAGGCGCGCGGCCTGCGTTATGCGTTCTTCGCCGAGCGCGAGGTCAACAAGCTTCCCGACATTCCGCGCGACACCAAACTCCGCCCGACCGAAACCGCAGCGGTGGTCGGCGCCGGCACGATGGGCGGCGGGATCGCGATGAGCTTTGCCGATTTCGGCTATCCGGTGAAGATCCTCGACGCGACGCCGGAAGCGCTGGAGCGCGGCATGGCCCGCATCCGCGCCAATTACGAGGCCAGCGTCAAGCGCGGCAGCCTCTCGGCCGAGGAAATGGAACAGCGGCTGGCGCGTATCCAACCGGTCTCGGGATACAACGACATCGCCGATTGCGATCTCGTCATCGAAGCCGCGTTCGAGCAGATCCCGGTCAAGGAAGAGGTGTTCAAACAGCTCGACCGGGTCATGAAGCCCGGCGCCCTGCTATTCAGCAATACCTCCGGCATCGACATCGACCTGATGGCCCGGGTCACCAAGCGGCCGCAGGACGTCGCCGGAACCCATTTCTTCGCTCCTGCCAACGTGATGAAATTGCTTGAGGTCGTGAAGGGCTCGCACAGCGCGCCCGACGTGCTGGCGACCGGCATGGCGCTCGGCCGCAAGATCGGCAAGATCAGCGCGCTCGCCGGCAACAGCGACGGTTTCGTCGCCAACCGCAGCCGGGCGCCGTTCGGCACCGAGATGATCATCCTGCTCGAGGAGGGCGCATTGCCGGAGCAGGTCGACAAGGTCATGATCGATTTCGGCTACCCGATCGGGCCGTTCGCGACCTCGGACCTGTCCGGCCTCGACATCGGATATGACACCCGCAAGCGCCGGGCTGCGCAGAACCCGAACTACCGCAAACAGCCGATCGCCGACCGTGTCGTCGAAGCCGGCCGCCTCGGGCAGAAGACCGGCGCCGGCTGGTACCGCTACGAGAAGGGCGACCGCACCGCGCATCCCGACCCCGAGGTCGCGCGTATCATCAAGGAAACCGCCGCCGAACTCGGCGTGCCGCAGCGCAGCTTTTCCGATGAGGAGATCCTGCAGCGGCTGCTGTTCGCGTCGGTCAACGAGGCCTGCAAGATCATCGATGAAGGCATCGCATTGCGCGCCAGCGACATCGATGTGATGTGGCTGAACGGCTTTGGCTTCCCGCGCTATCGCGGCGGGCTGATGTTCTGGGCCGACACGATCGGGGTGCGCGAGGTCTACAACCAGATCGCCGCCTGGCACCAGCGCTACGGCGAGCGCTGGGCGCCCTCGCCGCTGTTGCGCCGTCTCGCCGAGGCCGGCACCCCGCTGCGCGAGGCGAAGGCCGCGACCGCGAGGTAGTCAGAGGCGCGCGATCCGATCAGGTCCGATCGGCTCCAATCTATTCCTCTCCCGCGGGCTTCGACCCGCGGGTCCACCTCTGCATCGGCAATCCGCGCAATGAAGCCGTGGATGGCCGGGTCAAAGCCCGGCCACGGGGCTGAAGCCGGCGGCGGGGCGGAAAAAAGAAGCAGTTCGAATTCGAATGGACACTGCTCTCGCAATCCAAGCCGTGGGCCGGCTCGGCCATCCTTACAACGCCCCGGCGACCGCGGCGTGGTAGCGGCGCAGCGCGGCGAGGTGGTCGGCCATGCCGTGACCGGGGATGCGGTGATGGTGGCGGCGGTTGAACGTCGTCGTCAGGCACAGATGCGAGGCGCCGGCCTTGTTCCAGAACTCGGCATCGCGGCGCCACTCGTCCTCGTCTCCGGTGCCCATCGACACCCAAACCTCGATCCCGACATCGGCGGGGTTGCGGCCCTCGGCCTCGATCATGCCGCGCAATCGCGCGAACACCTCGAGCGCGCTTTCGTCGGGCGGGTAGGCGTTCGGCATCCAGCCATCGCCGTATTTGGCGATGCGCGGGAGGGTGCGCTCGTGATGCCCGCCATACCACACCGGCACGCGCCCCGAGGCCGGCCGCGGGTTGATGCCGGCATCGTCGATTTTGTGCCAGCGCCCCTCGTAGCGGACATGCGGCGACGCCCATAATTGCTGCATGACCTCGACCTGCTCCTCGGAGCGGCGGCCGCGATTGTGGAAATCCTCGTTGAGCGCGGTGAACTCGACCTCGTTCCAGCCGACCCCGATGCCGAGCCGGAAGCGGCCGCCGCACAGCACATCGAGGCAGGCGGCCTGCTTGGCGACCAGCGCGGTCTGGCGCTGCGGCAGGATCAAGACGCCGGTCGAAAACCCAAGCTTCTCGGTGCAGCCGGCGAGATAGCCGAACAGCACGAACGGGTCATGATAAAGACCGTCTGAAATGCGGTCGGATCCCGATTGGCTCGCGGGATTGGCCCCGACGACATGGTCGGGCGCCTCGATGAAGTCATAGCCGATCGCCTCGGCGGTTTGGGCGTATTCGCGCACCACCGCCGGATCGCCGCCGATATCGCCGAGCGGCAGCAATGCCCCGAGCTGCATCTGTTCCCTCCATGTCTGCGTGCCGGGTCAGGTTATACCAGGAGAGGCCCGGGTGTCAGGACGCCAACCCGGGGCTGCGGTGGCGCGCAACCGCGCCTGCGGCGGGCCGTCGGGTGTGCGGCGCCTGCGGAATCCGAAACCGGGCGCCTTGGTTCGCGCGGGGTGACGGCTATGCCTGTTTGGCTTCGATGATCGATCGGCGGATGGCGCGTGTGCGGACGAACCAGTCGTAGAGAATATCGCCGTCGCCGCGGCGGATCGCGCGCTGCAATGCGGTCAGATCCTCGCTGAAGCGTTGCAGCAGCTCCAGCACGGCTTCCCGGTTCGACAGGAAAATGTCGCGCCACATGACCGGGTCGGATGCCGCAATGCGGGTGAAATCGCGGAACCCTCCGGCGGAATAGGCCACTACCTCGGATTGCAGATCGTGGCCGAGATCGGTCGCGGTACCGACGATCGTATAGGCGATCAGGTGCGGCAGATGCGAGGTCACCGCCAGAACCTTGTCGTGATGTTCGGCCGCCATCGTCGCGATCCGCATGCCGGCATCTTCCCAAAGCCCGGCGATCGCGGCCAGGGCGGCCGGCGGCGTCTGCGGCAGCGGTGTCAGAATGCACCAGCGGTCTCGGAACAGCTCGGCAAAGCCGCTCTCGGGCCCGGAATGCTCGGTACCGGCGACCGGATGACCGGGCACGAATGCCACCTCAGGTGGCACATGCGGCGCCAGCGCCCGTACCGCCGCCGCCTTGACCGAGCCGACATCGGTGACGATCGCGCCGGGCCGCAATGCCGGCGCGATCCGCCGGCCGATTTCGGCATAGGCCGAGAGCGGCGTGGCCACGACCACCAGATCGGCGCCGTCAACGGCGGCAGCCGGATCATCGGTGGTCTCATCGGCGATCTCGAGGCGTCGCGCCGCGGCAAGCGTCTCGGCGGTGCGGGCGCAGGCGACGATCGTCGTATCCGGGCTGTCGCGCCGCAGCACCCGCGCCAATGACGACCCGATGAGCCCGATCCCGATCAGCGCGGCGCGGCGGAAACGCGGCGCGCTCATCGTGTGCTCACGAACCGGCCATCATGAAGTCACGCCCTCATGAAGTCGGCCAGGGCGGCGGCGACCGTCTCCATCTCCTCGCCGGTGCCGATGCTGATCCGCAGATATTGCGGCAAGCCATAGGCGTGCATCTTGCGGGTCAGGATGCCGCGCGACTGCAGGAAGGCGAAGGCGGCGTCGGCATTGTGCCTGGGATCGTCGGGAAATCGCGGCAGCACGAAATTGGCGACGCTCGGCGTCAGCGGCAGCCCGAGCGCGGCGAGCCGCTGCGACAGCCATGGGAGCCAGCGGTCGTTATGGGCGCGGGCATGCGCCAGGGCGTCAGCGTCTTCGAGCGCCGCGACACCGGCGGCGAGGGCCGGCGCCGAGACGTTGAACGGGCCGCGCACCCGGTTCAGCACATCGGCGATGCCGGGCGGGCAATAGGCCCAGCCGAGGCGCAGCGCCGCCAGCGCGTAGATCTTCGAAAAGGTCCGCAGCATCACGACGTTGTCGCCGCGCTCGACCAGCCGCACCCCCGGCTCGAAATCGTTGCGGTTGACGAATTCCGAATAGGCCGCATCGATGGCAAGCACAACATCAGGCGGCAATCCCGCATGCAGGCGGTCGAGCGCCGCCATGCCGAGATAAGTGCCGGTCGGATTGTTCGGGTTGGCGACGATCACGAGGCGGGTCCGCTCGGTGACATGCGCGAGGATCGCCTCGACATCGGCGGTCAGGTCCCGCTCCGGCACGGCGACCGGGGTGGCGCCGACCGATTTGGCGCCGATCGGGTACATCAGAAAGCCGTGGCGGCTATAGAGGACCTCGTCGCCCGGTCCGGCATAAGAGCGCAGCAGCAGGCCGATCAACTCGTCCGACCCGGCGCCGCATACGATGCGGGCGGGGTCGAGCCCGTGCACCCGGCCGAGCGCCTCGCGCAGCTGCTCGGCGCCGCCGTCGGGGTAGCGATGGATCTCGCCGGCGAGAGCGCGGTAGGCGGCGATGGCTTTCGGGCTCGGGCCCAGCGCGCTTTCGTTCGAGGCCAGGCGGATGGGCTGCTCGATCCCCATCGCCTTCGATTCGCCGCCGACGTAAGGGGCAATATCGAGAATGCCCGGGCCGGGTAGCGGGGCTTTGGCGCCGGCCACGGCTCAGCCCTTGCTTTTGGCGGCGGGACCAGGCTGGCCGGCAGCCCCGGACCCGGTTCCCACACCGGCACCTGCTCCCGCCCCCGAGCCGGCTTCGGCCGTCCGCCGCGGAGGTGCCCGCGGCACCGGCGGGGCGGCGCGCTGCCCCGCAAGCGACAGCGACACGGCCGACAGCGGCACGGCGTAGCCGCCGATCGGCACCAGCCGGTACAGCGCGGCGCCGAGCTGGGTGCGGAAGCGCTCCAGCCGCGAATCCGACAGCGGCACGAACCCCTCGAGCTCGATCAGATGATTGGCCGCTTCGGGGTGCTCGCAGGAGGCAAGGAAGGTGCAGGACAGCCCAAGCGAGGACAGCGTGTCGAAGATGCGTCCGCGGCTGATCCCCAGGGCATTTTCGGCGGCCAGCAGGGTACGATCCTGACCGGTCTCCTGCTGCGCGCCGCGGCCGATCGCGAGCGCGTCCCCGACATCGCTGCGGGCATTGCCGCGGGCGCCGAACGGCAGCCGCGCGATGATCCGCGGCGCATGGTCGTGCGCCGACACCAGGTGCCGCCACCAGGGATCGGGATCGCCTTCCTGCGGCATCGGCATGACGCCGGCCGCGACTTGCCCCTCGGTCACCGCACGGATCACCTGGACGACCGAGCGGTAGGCGGAAATCGGGGTGTGACTGCCATAATGATCGCGCGCCAGATCCCAGTAGCCCTGCGCGTCCGGCGCGACATAGACGGCCACTCCGAACGGCGATTGCAGCCTCGTCGTCGCAGCCAACAGCTCGCGCCACATGCGCACCAGATTTGCCGCCGGGAAAGCGCCGCGGTTGCGCGCGACCAGGCGGCGCAGGATCTGCGCTTCCCGCGCCGGCTGATGCGGAGCGATGCTGCCGTCGCGCTTGTGGTCGGCCACCGCCGCGATGATTTCGACCCGCTCGATCAGGAGGTCCTGCAGCTTGTCGTCGATCTCGTCGATGCGGCGGCGCAGGTTTTCGAGATCGGGCGCTGTCGGGTCCATGATTGCGATCGCTGCCGGAAGATGGATACTAGTAGAGTGCGTTATGGGGGCAAAGCAAAGAAAACATTGACATGGCTGGCCTTGGCTTCCTAGGTAGCGCCACCCGATCGAGCCCTGCGGGCCGCTCCGGTTCGCCCGTTTGTCTGCCCTTGCCTGAGAAACGCCCGTGTCGATCCTGACTTCGCCTCGCCCGCTGGCGCGTCCGCAGACGGCATGGCCCGGCTACTCGCTGCCGGTGCGCGAGCCGCTGCGGCTCGATTGCGGGGTCGATTTCGGTCCGTTCACGATCGCCTATCAGACCTATGGCACGCTGAATGCCGACCGCTCGAACGCCATCCTGATCTGCCACGCGCTGACCGGCGATCAGTATGCCGCCGACCCGCACCCAATTACCGGCCACGCCGGGTGGTGGAGCACGCTGATCGGCCCGGGCGGCCTGCTCGATACCGAGCGCTATTTCCTGATCTGCGCCAACGTGCTCGGCGGCTGCATGGGGACGACAGGGCCGAAGGACGCGAACCCGGCGACCGGCGAGCCCTGGGCCCTGTCGTTCCCGGTCATCACGATCCGCGACATGGTGCGGGCCCAGAAGCTGGTCATCGACCATCTCGGCATCGAGAGCCTGTTTTGCGTGATCGGCGGCTCGATGGGCGGCATGCAGGTGCTGCAATGGGCGGCCAGCTACCCCGACTGCGTTTTCGCGGCCGTTCCGATTGCCGCCGCGGCGCGGCATTCCGCCCAGAACATCGCCTTTCACGAGGTCGGGCGGCAGGCGATCATGGCCGATCCCGAATGGTGCGGCGGCCGCTATCTGACGCGCGGCTGCAGGCCGGCCCGCGGTCTCGCGGTCGCCCGCATGGCGGCACACATCACCTACCTGTCCGAACAGGCGCTGCACCGCAAATTCGGCCGCAACCTGCAGGATCGCGGCGCCATCACCTACGGTTTCGATGCCGATTTTCAGGTCGAAAGCTATCTGCGGCACCAGGGCAGCACCTTCGTCGACCGCTTTGACGCCAACTCGTATCTCTACATCACCCGGGCGATGGACTATTTCGACCTCGCCGCCGAGCATGGCGGCGCCGTGTCGAACGCCTTCGAGGGCACGCGCTCGCGCTTCTGCGTGATTTCGTTTACCAGCGACTGGCTGTTTCCGACTTCGGAAAGCCGCGAGCTGGTTCATGCGTTGAACGCGGTCGCCGCCAATGTCAGCTTTGTCGAGGTCGAGACCGACAAGGGTCACGACGCGTTTCTGCTGAACGAGCCCGAATTCTTCGGAACCTTGCGCGGCTTCCTGACCGGCTGCGCCGAGCACCGCGGCCTGACCCGCTCCTGGCGGTGAACCCGGGAGCCGCGATGGTGAGCCGCAGCGCTTCGCTGAGCGCCCCCGGCGACAGTGCCCCCGGCACCGCCCAAAATGCGCGGTCGGGAATAGCCGCTGGGATCGCCGCGATGAAAGCCGGCGCGGTGCTTCCCGCAACTGCGGAAGCCGCGCCGGAGGAATTGCGGCGCGACCTGCGGCTGATCGCCGATATGATCGAGCCGGCGGCGCGGGTGCTCGATATCGGCTGCGGCGACGGCGCCCTGCTTGCCTATCTGGCGCGCCGCAAGGGCGTCGATGCCCGCGGCATCGAACTGAGCCAGTCCGGGGTCAACGCCTGCGTCGGGCACGGGCTTTCGGTCATCCAAGGCGACGCCGACCGCGACCTCGCGGCCTATCCAACATCGGCGTTCGACGTCGTGGTCCTGAGCCAGACCCTGCAGGCGACCCGCCGGCCAAAGGAGGTATTGGCCGCGCTGGTCCGGATCGGCCGGCGGGCGATCGTCTCCTTCCCCAATTTCGGCTTTTGGCGCATCCGCCTGTCTTTGCTGCGGCGCGGACGGATGCCGGTTTCCGACTTGCTGACCCATCCCTGGTATGAGACCCCCAACATCCATCTGTGCACGATCAGCGATTTTGTCGCGTTGTGCGACGAGATGGGCATCCGCATCGAGCGCAGTCTGACGCTCGACCGGCACGGCCGCCCGTTCGGCCTCGACCCGTGCGGCGGCCTCGCCAACCTGCTCGCCCAGCAGGGCGTTTTCGTGCTTTCGCGCAACGGCGCGATGTCGACCGCGCCCGAGCGTACGATTCCCTGACGAATAGCCGAGGCCGGTTTAGTAGCCGAGCAACGGCGCCAACCTGATTGAGGAGGAGGAAATGCACATCAGCGGCGATCTGAGTGCCGCCCGAGCTTCCGGGCTCGCGTTTGTCGCTTGCCATTTGAGCGCGAGCGTGCCGCCGGCCCGCGCTCAAAGCTCGCAGGGCTCCGGAGCGCAAGGTTCAGGAGCGCAAGGTTCGGGGCCGTCATCGGGATCGTCGCCGGGCCAGGGGCACGCACACCCGCGCCGCCGCGAGGTCGTGGTCAACGGCAGGCGGGTCAAGACCGTCGATGTTCACGCCCACTGCATCGTCCCGGAGGCGGCACAGCTGGTGCATCTGCCGCTCGAGGCTCCGGGGCTGCTATGGTCGAATGTCGGGGAGCGGCTGCAGGCGATGGATTCGCAAGGTGTCGATATCGAGGCGCTGAGCATCAACCCCTATTGGTACCGCGCCGAGCGCGACGTCGTCGCCGAGCTGATCCGGGTTCAGAACGAGACCCTGGTCGAGTTCTGCGCCGGCAACCCGGACCGCTTCGTCGCCTTCGCGACCGCGGCCCTGCAATATCCCGATCTCGCCGCCGAGCAGGTCGAGCATGCCGTCAAACAGCTCGGCTTCCGCGGCGTCGGGGTCGCCGGCAGCGTCGCCGGCGAGGAGCTCGCCAACCCGCGCTTCCACCCGTTCTGGGCCAAATGCGAGGAATTGGGGGTGCTGGTATTCCTGCACCCGCTCGGCACCCGCGAACTGGAGCCGAGCGGGCGGCTCGGCGGCAGCGGGCTGTTGACAAACACGATCGGCAACCCCCTCGAAACCACGATCGCGCTGTCGCATCTGATCTTCGAGGGTACGCTCGACCGCTTTCCCGGGCTGAAGATCTGCGCCGCGCATGGCGGCGGCTTCCTGCCCTCCTACGCCAACCGTTCGGATGCGGTGATCAAGACGTTCCCGAACCGGGTCGGGCCGCTGCCGAAAAAGCCGCCGACCGCCTACCTTCGCGACGGGCAGCTTTATTTCGACTCGATCATGTTCACCGGCGAGGCGATGCGGCACCTGATCGCAGAGGTCGGCATCGAGCATGTCGTGCTCGGCACCGACTATCCGTTCCCGTGGAACCTCGTGCCGGTCGACCACATCCTGTCGATTCCCGATCTCAGCGATGACGAGCGGATCATGATCCTCGGCGGCACCGCCGCGAAATTGCTCGGCATCGCCTCGTAGAAAGGCGCCGGTCAAAAGGCTCCTTCCACCGTCACCCGCGGACTTGATTCGCGGGCCTCAGCGGGTGCCCGAGATCGCCGGGTCAAGCCCGGCGATGACGAAAGAGAGCGAAAGCGGGGCGGTCGGCGTATTCTGAGCCCGCGATTCGCCTGACGCGGCAGGAGGCAGCAATGGGACGCAGATACGCCAACATCCTCGAAACCGTCGGCAACACGCCGGCGGTGAAAATCGGCAAGCTCGCGCCAGAGAGGGTGAACCTTTACGTCAAGATCGAGGCCTTCAACCCGTTGGGCTCGGTCAAGGACCGGCTGGCGCTCGGCGTCATCGAAGAGGCCGAACGCTCCGGCAAGCTGAAACCGGGCCAGACCGTGGTCGAGGCGACCAGCGGCAACACCGGTATCGGGCTGGCGATGGTGTGCGCCCAGAAGGGTTACCCGCTGGTCGTCACGATGGCCGAATCGTTCAGCGTCGAGCGGCGCCGGCTGATGCGGTTTCTTGGCGCCAAAGTAGTGCTGACTCCGGCCGCGGACCGCGCCTACGGCATGCTGCAAAAGACCATCGAGCTGGCCGAGAAACATGGCTGGTTCTTCACCCGCCAGTTCGAGAACGAGGCCAACGCCGACATGCACTCGCGCACCACCGCGCGCGAGATCATCGACGATTTCGCCGGCGAGCGGCTCGATTACTGGGTGACCGGGTTCGGCACCGGCGGCACCCTGAAGGGTGTCGCGCGCGTCCTCGCCAAGGAGCGGCCGGAGACCAAGATTATCGTCTGCGAGCCCGACGACGCGCCGATGCTGACCAGCGGCGCGCCGCAGCAGCGCAACCCGGACGGCACCCCCGCCGCGCCGCATGCGCAATGGAAGCCGCACCCGATGCAGGGCTGGAGCCCCGATTTCATCCCGAAGCTGACCGGCGATGCGGTCGAGATGGGCGTGATCGACCGGATCATCCGCATCCCCGGCCCCGACGCGCTGCGCTGCAGCCGCGAGTTGGCGCAGAAAGAGGGAATCTTCGTCGGCATTACCTCCGGCGCGACCTTCGCCGGCGCCTTGCAGGTGTGCCGCGAGGCGCCATCAGGCTCGACCGTATTGTGCATGCTGCCCGATACCGGCGAGCGCTACCTGAGCACGCCGCTGTTCGCCGACATCCCGGCCGACATGACCGAGGAGGAAGTACGCATTTCGCACTCGACGCCGGGCTGCTGGCTGAAGCCCCCGGGTTAATGGCGGGCTGAGACTCCAGCCCAAATGCGTGTCTTCGCCCCCGCGAAAGCCGGGCCCACGGTCAGGCAGAGCTGACGGCTTCTTGTGACATCGCTCCGCTAAATCACCCAATGGCGCCGGGTTCCCGCTTTCGCGGGAACGACGAGAAATCAAAGCGGATCTGGAGAGGCTCGCTGCAGCTCGAACCAAGCTTTGAGGCGAGCGATTTGAGTGACACCGAGAAGGAGGTCGAAGCACTCGGGCTGCCGCCGCGGGCCTTCGACAAGATCGATGCCGAAGACGACGACGTCTTCTACGAGCCGCCGCGTCTGGTCTGCCACATCGACGAGGGCGCGATCGCGGCGCTGACCGAGTATTACCGCACCGTGCTGCCGGCGGGTGGCGTCCTGCTCGATTTGATGAGCAGCTGGGTCAGCCATTTGCCTCCCGAAATCGGCTATGCCGAGGTGATCGGCCACGGCATGAACGCGGCCGAGCTGGCCGCCAACCCGCGCCTCAACCGGTGGTTCGTGCAGAACCTCAACCGCGACCCGGTATTGCCGCTGCAAGACCGCAGCATCGACGCCGCAATGATCTGCGTCTCGGTCCAGTACCTGCAACGGCCGGTCGCGGTGTTGCGCGAGGTGGCGCGGGTATTGCGCCCGGACGCGCCCGTGGTCATCAGCTTTTCCAATCGCTGCTTTCCGACCAAGGCGGTCGCGGTGTGGCGCGCGCTCGACGATGCCGGCCACCAACGGCTCGTCGAACTCTATCTGCGCCACGCCGGCTTCGAAAAGGTCGAGACGCTTCGATTGGCCGAATGGGTCGAGGATTTCAGCGACCCGATGTTCGCCGTGCTCGGCCGCTCGCCGACGCTCTGAGTCTAGGGCCGTCAGATCCGAAGCAACGGCCCAGCTGTGCCTAGCGGACCAAAATCCGATACCGAGTATCCTGCTTCCGGCATCCCGGCGCGGGCCGGGATCCATGGTGCAGCCTGCGGAACGGCGAAGAATGGGTCCGGGCTTTCGAGGCTGTGAGGAAATTCCCCAAATCGGCTGCAAAAAGGCTGTGCGTCCTTCGAGACGCGCCTTTGCAGGCGCTCCTCAGAGTCCGACTCGAAATGAATCAAGGTCGGTCAGGCTCTTGCGAGACGGCGGGTGAGGAGGCGCACATTAGCGAGCAGCACCCA
>Ga0213875_10000508_pt1 | contig 32578 bp, 23 predicted proteins | sample BarmaccomBMRX_R8_FD_160105 | JGI IMG/M metagenome (GOLD analysis project Ga0213875, IMG submission 160105) | Root-associated microbial communities from Barbacenia macrantha in rupestrian grasslands, the National Park of Serra do Cipo, Brazil - RX_R8 | ecosystem: Host-associated > Plants > Roots...
GCTCGACGGCGAGCCGCCGCATCGGAACGTTGCCCTCGGGCCCGTGTACCGGAAGTTCCTCCGGCCCGACGAGGCTTTCCAGGATCAGCAGCCCCGCGGCGTTGCAGAAATGCGGGACCACCTTGCTCATCAGCCGCGCCGCGAGGTCGCCGAAGTCCAGCGTGTCGTCGATCCCGGTGAACGCGTCACGAAGCAGCGCGTCCCGCATGACCGCCGGGTCGATGAACCGCTCGGAGTTCGGCGCCGGGATCTGCAGCATGGCCAGCGCCGCCAGGCTCGTGTCGCCGGCCCGCATCGGGCGGACGGTGACGACCGCCTCGGTGGGGTAGAACTCGTGCCCGGTGCCGATCGTGAGGACGGCGTTGCCCTCGCGGTCCGACCTGATCGCGTCGAGCAGCCCGCTGATCGCGTCGTTGTTGTTCTCGCCCTGCCGGCCGTTCCCGGCCCCGGCGGGGAAACCGGGCGCGTCGACGGTCAGGTCGCTAAGATGGGCCCCCAGCAGGTCACCGGGGGGCCGGGCGAGGACCTGCGGCGCGGTACGGTCGTGCTGCACAATCCGCCCGGAGTGATCGATTCCGAGAATGAGGGTCCGCACCGACGGGTTCGTCGCCGACGGGGTCTTCCTTCTCATCCTCTTGCCGGATGCCACGGGCGACTCCTGATGACTTGTGCACGCTGCGCTCAGGCCAATTATGAGCCACGGACCGCGCCTTCAGATAGGAGTTCCGATCATTCGCGTTGATCCGCAAAACGGGTGATCTATACCTATCTGCCCCATCGACATGCGTCTCTCTGGTTTCCAGCTCCACATCAGCACGCCATTATCACTATAGTCGCACAGGCACCCGCCGGTCACTCGGCCGTGCCCGAATGCCACCACACCGCGCACCCGTCCGGTTCCGCTAGGTGAGCCGGGCGATCGCGAGCGCCGCGGCGAACAGCACGATCGCCCATGACGTCGCGCGCAGCGCGCGCTCGAGGGGCTCGAGAAGCAGCTGCGCGGTGACCGGGACCGCGCGGCCGCCGGCGAACGTCACGGTGCCCTCGATCCCGACGGCGCGGCGCCGGATCGTCCTGGCCGCCGTGGACAGCCGCCGCTGCGCGGCGGACAGCGCGAGCGCGGCGGCGGCGGCGATGCACGCCGCGGCCGACAGGTCGCCGGCCTGCGCCGCGTACCCGGTCAGCGCCGGAAAGGCGCCCCAGGCGGCGGCGAAGCCGAGATCGGTGTGCACCAGGCCGCCGAACAGCTCCGCGTTGTACGCGATCACCAGGACCGGGCCGGCGACCATGAACGGGATCAGGATCGCCCCGGCCTGGCCGATCCCGGCCACGCCGAGCGCGAGCGCGCCCGCCAGCCCCACGCCGGACACCGCGAGCAGCACCGGCCCGGGTATCGAGGTGCCGAGCGGCCGCCCGTGCAGCTCGTCGAGCGCGTGCGCCGCCAGCCCCACGGCGAGGAAGAACGCCAGCACGGTGGCGATGAGCCTGCCGAGGTACACGTGCGGGGCGAGCGACGCCCCGATCACCGCGTAGGACAGGTGCCACGCCGTGTACGGCGGGTGCAGCAGCGTCCACCAGTCGCGCCACCCGCCCGGGCGCGCCGCGTAGAAGGCGGGGCGGGCGCCGTCCGGGGAATCAGCCACCGGCGCGGGTTCCCCACATGACCAGGCCGCCGCCGAGGCTCATGATCCGCGTGCCCACGTCGGTGAACCCGGCGCGCTGCCACGCGCCCACCGTCCACGCGACCGGGTACCGGCGGTAGTGGCCGGAGATCGAGGGCCCGAGGAACCGGCCCACCCGCAGCCACTCCGGGCCGCCGGCGGCGAGCCCGCCCAGCGGCAGCACGAACCGCGTGTACAGCCACCACGCGGAGTGCCAGAACGCCGTCTGCGGCACGCAGAACTCCAGGCTGGCCATCGTCCCGCCGGGCCGGAGCACCCTGGCGAGCTCCGCCAGCGTCGCCTGCGGGTCGTCGACGTACCGCAGCAGGTACGTGAAGGTCAGCGCGTCGAAGCTGGCGTCGGCGAACGGCAGCCGCTCCGCGCGCCCGGCGACCAGGCGGACGCGGTCTCCCAGGCCCGCCGCGGCGACGTTGCGCCGTCCCCGGCGGAGCATCGGCTCGGTCAGGTCCACGCCGATCACCCTGCCGCCGGACCGGCGCGCAAGCTGGATCGCCACCCCCGCGGTACCCGACGCGACGTCCAGGACGGTCCCCGGGGCCGCCTGGCCGGCGCGGACGACGCGGTCGGTCATCGCGCGGCGCCACCGCCCGTTCTGTCTGAATGACAGGACCTCCGCGAGCCGGTCATAGCGGGCGGGCAGCGGCGTGAACAGCTCGCGCGCGAAACGGTTGGCATCCGGCATGGGCGGCTCCCTGGTCGGGGATTCCACCGTACGCGGCCGGGCTATTCCGGCGGGAGAGCCGAGCGGATCTTCGCCGCGTACTCCTCCGCCGGGTGCGCCGCGTTGTAGGGGTGCCGCGGGCCGAGCCAGAACCGCAGGCCGTCCTTGAACCGCCGCGGTATCACGTGCAGGTGCAGGTGCGGCACGGACTGGCTGACCACGTTGTTGACCAGGATCATCGTGCCGTCGGTGCCCAGGCCGTCCTGCACCGCGCGCTCCAGGCGCTGCGCGGTGCCGAAGAACTCCGGCAGCAGCCCGGCCGGCAGGTCGCTGAGCAGCCGCACGTGCGCCTTGGGTATCAGCAGCGTATGGCCGCGGAACAACGGACGGTGATCAAGGAACGCGAGCGTGTGCCCGGTCTCCAGGACGATCACCGCCTCCCGCTCGCCGCGGGCGATCTCGCAGAACACATCCTGGGCTTGGGTCTCGGCGGGGCTGCCGGCGGGGCTCGGGGTCACACCGCAGATTATTCCGAACGGGCGGTGGTGCCCCTGGTAGGGCCCGCCGGCGCGCCCGCGGGTTAGCGTTGTCTCCACCGATCACGTGAGGAGGCCCGGATGAGGGCGTGGCACGTGGACAGGCCGGGGCCGGTGAGCGGGCACCCGCTGGAACTTCGCGACACCCCGGTGCCCGAGCCCGGCCCGGGCGAGCTCCTGCTGCGGGTCCTTGTCTGCGGGGTCTGCCGCACCGACCTGCACGTCACCGAGGGTGACCTGCCGGTGCGCCGGCCGGGTGTCATCCCGGGCCACGAGGTGGTCGGCGAGGTGACCGCGCTGGGCGACGGCGCGGCCGGCTTCACCGCGGGGGAGCGGGCGGGCGCCGCGTGGCTGCGCCACACCGACGGGACGTGCAAGTTCTGCCGGCGCGGCGCGGAGAACCTGTGCCCCGCCTCCACCTACACCGGCTGGGACGCGGACGGCGGGTACGCCGAGTTCATGACGGTTCCCGCTGCCTACGCGTACAAGCTGCCGCCCGGCTACCCCGACCAGGACCTCGCGCCGCTGCTGTGCGCGGGCATCATCGGCTACCGCGCCCTGCAGCGCGCCGAGCTGCCGCCCGGCGGCCGTCTCGGCATCTACGGCTTCGGCGGCAGCGCGCATCTCGCCGCCCAGGTGGCGCTGGCCCGCGGCGCAACGCTGCACGTGATGACCAGGGGCAGGAAGGCTCAGGAACTTGCCGCGGAGCTCGGCGCGGCGTCGGTCCAGGGACCGGCCGACATGCCCCCCGAGCCGCTGGACGCGGCGATCCTGTTCGCGCCCGTGGGCGACCTGGTGCTCCCGGCGCTGGCCGCCCTGGACCGCGGTGGCACGCTGTCGGTCGCGGGCATCTACCTCACCGACATCCCGCCGCTGAACTACGAACGGCACCTGTTCACCGAACGCCAGCTTCGCAGCGTCACCGCGAACACCAGAGACGACGGGAGGGAGTTCCTCGAGTTCGCGGCCGGGCACCATCTGCAGGTGACCACCCACCGATATCCCCTCGAGTCGGCCGGCCAGGCTCAGCGCGATCTCGAGGAGGGCCGCTTCGACGGCGCCGCGGTGCTCGTCCCGTAGCGCCCGTAACGCCCAGCCGCTTACCGGCTGATCACTGGCTGAGCGTCGTGTGCTGCGCGGACACGCTGATGCTGACGCCCTGCTGAGTGACGGAGACGTTCTGGATCTTCAGTCCCGCCGGCAGTTTCGGCACGTTGATCGTGAAGTTCGCGAGCGAGCCGAGCACCGACGCGGGTATCCCGCCCGTGTCCACCACGTGCACGTCGATCTGGCTCTGCCCCGACCGGCTGACCTGTGCGACGGCGGAGTCGCTGAACAGGCCGGCGACGTCGGCGGTCGCCTTGATCTGGTTCGGCCCGTCGGCGGAGAGCGTGATGCCCGAAGGAATGCCGCCCGCGCTCGCCAGCGCGCTGAAGGTGATCAGGGCGGTGCCGTTGATGTTGTCGATCGTCGCGCCGTTGAAGCCGGAGTTGAGGTGCACGCCGTTCAGCATCGCGTTGATGCTGGCGATCTTCACCGGGCCCTCCTGCACGTTGCTCGCGGTGATCGTCACCGTGTGCAGGTCGTGCGCGAGCACCTGGGTCAGGAACGGGAAGCCGCCGATGCTCACGCTCGGCTTGGTGGGGAAACCCGACGAATGGATCTTGTCCGCGATCTGGTTCTCCGCCGCCGCGTTGGCCACCCGGTCGCCGACGACGAGGAGGATCAGGACCACGAGCACCGTGATGCCGGAGATCAGCGGCCACCGGGCCCGCCGCCGCGGGCGCCGTCCGCGCCGGTCGTTCCCGTCGTATCCGTCCCGGGCCGGCCGGTTCCCGGCCGGGGAGTGCGCGGGCGGCTGCTCGGGCCAGCCCGGCTGCTCCGGGCGCCCCTGCGGCCAGCCCGCGTTCCCGCCCTGCTCAGGAGTGCGCGGCGTCCAGGTCGGCTGGTCGGGAGCACCCTGCGGCCGGCCAGGCATCGGCCGCGTCGGATCCCCGCTCACCGGGCCACCGGCCGCACCGACGGCTTGCCGGCCACCATGGCCACGTCCTTACTTTCAGTGCTCATACTGGTTCCCTGTGGTGTCGGTGGTCACAGCGGTCGGTGTTTCCGTACGGAATTCGGGGTGGTACGCCGGGCTGTTCCAGTATCGGTCTGCGCGGCAGTCAAATGTCAAAACGGCTCCCCAGCGGTAATAGTTCATAAGATTCCCGATTCCGGGCAGGGCCCCTACACTCTGGAGGCATGGCTACCGAACGCTCCGTCTGGCCGCCACCGGGGGAGAGGCCGCAGGCCGGCCCGGCGCTCGTGGTACGGACGAGGCGTTCCGATCACAGGCTGAACGGCGGGACGCACTACCGCGTGGGACGAGATCCCGCGTCGGACATCGTGCTGGAGGACTCCAGGGTGTCCTGGCGGCACGCGGTGATCCGGCTCGACCGCGACGCCTGGGTGCTCGAGGATTCCGGCAGCACCAACGGCACGTTCCTCGGCACCCAGCGGGTCGGCCGGGTGGAGATAAGCGGCGACTGCCTGATCCGGTTCGGTAATCCCGAGGACGGCCCGCTGCTGCGCTGCATGCCGCAGCCGGCCGAGCCGGCGGATCCCCGTGCCGGTTACCCCGCGCCGCCCAGGCACCCGGCCCCGGCCGAGCCCGCCGCGCACCTGCCGAGCGTCGACCGCCGCCCGACCGCGAGGCTGCCGCTGCCGGCCAAGGTGATGCGCATCGGCAGGACGCCCGACAATGATCTCGTCGTTTCCGATCTTGGCGTCTCCCGCCACCATGCCGAACTGCGCAAATCAAGCAGCGGCAAGTATGAGATCGTCGATCTGGGCAGCCATAACGGCACCTTTGTCAACGGCAGCCGGATTTCAGCCGTGCTGCTGAGCGACGCGGACATCGTGAGCATCGGGCATGCGACATTCCGGCTGGCCGGCGGCGAGCTCAGGGAGTTCATCGACACCGGTGACGTCTCGCTCGCGGCCCGTGATCTCCTGGTGCGCGTCGGCGGCCGGAAGGTCCTGCTCGACCACGTCAGCTTCCCGATACCCGGGCGCTGCCTGCTCGGCATCATCGGTCCCAGCGGCGCGGGCAAGTCCACGCTGCTCGGCGCGCTGACCGGAATGCGCCCCGCCGACACCGGCACCGTCCTGTACGACAACCGCGACCTCTACCGGGACTACGCGGAGCTGCGGCACCGGATCGGGCTCGTGCCGCAGGACAGCATCATGCACACTCAGCTGACCGCGCGCCGGGCGCTGCGTTACTCGGCCGAGCTGCGTTTTCCCGGCGACACCCGGGCGGCGGAACGGAACCAGCGGGTCGACGAGGTCATGGCCGAGCTCGGCCTGGCCAGGCACGCGGACACCAGGGCGGACCGTCTGTCGGGCGGCCAGCTCAAGCGCGTCAACGTGGCGCTCGAGCTGCTCACCAAGCCGTCGCTGCTGTTCCTGGACGAGCCGACGTCGGGCCTGGACCCGGGGCTGGACAAGTCGGTCATGGAGCAGATGCGGGACCTGGCGCACGACGGCAGGACGGTCATCGTCGTCACGCACAGCGTCGCGAACCTGGACGTGTGCGACCGGCTGCTCGTGCTGGTGCCCGGCGGGCGGATCGCCTACTACGGGCCGCCGAAGGACGGGCTGAGGTACTTCCGCCAGCCCGGCTGGGCGGAGGTCTTCCAGGCCTTCGAGGCGCAGCCGGACCGGGACTGGGCGGGTGAGTTCGCCGGGTCCGCCGAGTGCGCGCAGTACGTCACGGGCCCGCGCACGGGCAGGCCGGCCGGCGGCAACGGAAGGCAGGCGGCTCCGCCCGCGCCGCCGCCCGCCCGGCGCGGCAGGCTCCGCCAGATGTCCACGCTCTCCCGCAGGTACCTGCGGGTGATCGCGGCCGACCGCGGCTTCCTGGCGCTCACCGCCCTGATGCCGGTGCTCCTCGGCGTCCTCGACCGGTTCATCCCGTCCCCCGAGGGCCTGGCGGGCGCGCCGATGACGAACACCGGCGCCTCGGAACTGCTGCTGCTCCTGGTCGTCAGCGCCTGCCTGGCGGGCGCCGCCGCCGGGATTCGCGAGCTGGTCAAGGAAAGACCGATCTACGTCAGGGAACGGGCGGCCGGGCTGTCCTCTGGAGCCTACCTGTGCTCGAAACTGCTGGTACTCGGCCTCATCAGCATCGTGCAGGCGGTGCTCATCGTGGGCATCGGCCTGGTGGGGCGCAAGCTGCCGCCCACCGGCTCGCTCCTGACCAGCATGCCGCTGGTCGAGCTGCTGCTCGCCATCGGAGTGCTCGCGTTCGCCTCCATGTGCCTCGGGCTGCTGGCCTCGGCGTTCGTATCGACGTCGGAGAAGGCCATGCCGTTCCTGGTGCTGCTGACGATGGTGCAGGTCGTGCTGTCCGGCGGGGTGTTCGGGCTGGCCGGGACGGCTGGGCTGAACCAGCTGTCCTGGCTGGCGCCGTCCCGCTGGGGCTTCGGCGCGGCCGCGTCGACCGCGAACCTCAACGTGATCAACCCGTCGATGAACAACAAACCCGACCCGATCTGGCGGCACGACGCGAGGACCTGGCTGATGGACATGGGCCTGCAGCTCGTTCTCGCGTTCGTGTTCACGGTCATCGCCTGGCGCCGGCTCGCCGGGCTCAGCCCGGGGCGGCGCCGGTAACGCGAGCTCGCCCCGCGCGTCCTCGAGCAGGGCGCCGCGCAGGCGGCGCAGGTCGCGCTCGGTCATGCCGAGCCCGTAGACGAGGAAGCCGGGGAAGCTTCCGTACCGGCGTTCCACCTCGTCGAAGGCGGCGGCCAGGTAGGTCGGGCTCTGCTCCAGGATGGGCCGGAGCAGTTCGGGGTCGCGCATCGCGCCGCTCTTCAGCAGGTCTGCCCGCAACTTCTGGTACCCGGCCCGGTGGTAGTCGTTGGAAAGCAGGTAGTCCCGGGTGACGATCTCGCGCGGCACGCCGATCGCGGTGAGCACGATCGCGGTCATCCAGCCGGTTCTGTCCTTGCCGCCCGTGCAGTGGTAGAGCAGCGGCCGCGAGCCCTCGGCGATCATGTGCAGCGCGGCGGCGAACTGCTCCCGCTGCCTGGCGTCGGCGACGAAAGAGCGGCTGACGGCGACCATGAAGTCGGCGGCACGCCCGTCGCCGAACACCTGGCGCTGCCGCGCGTCGTCGCCGCTGGCGATCACGTCGAAGAACTCGGCGAGGTCGGCGCCGCCGACCGGAAGGCTCACCGCCGTCACCCCGGGCGGCAGCCGGTCGCCGCCCCCCAGCAGGATCTCGCCGGACGTCCGGAAATCGATCACCGTGCGCAGCCCGAGCGCGGACAGCCGCGTGAGGTCCGAGTCGGTGAGGCGGCTCAGCGAGTCGCCCCGGAAGAGCTGTCCGCGGATCACGTCGAGGTCGCGCAGGCTGCGGTAGCCGCCGACGTCGCGCACGTTGACCGCCCCGTCGAGCGTCACCCGGCGGCCGGCCAGGCCGCTCACCGTGTCATCCCGGAGGTCCGCACCGTCCACCCCCCCTTCACCGTCTTGTGCGCACCGTCCCACCGCCCGCCTGTCCCAATGTGACACATGAGCAGGCCGGACGCCACGTGAGTGGCCCCAGAGCCGGTTTTTGGGTGCGATCCGTGCTGCCATCACGACGCGAATTGCACCCAGAGCCCGGCGCCTCCTCTGGCTAGGCTGAACGGGTGACGGACGAGTTCGCCCGGGCCCGGAGCCTGCTCAGCAGGTTCCCGCTCATCGACGGGCACAACGACCTCCCGTGGGAGCTGCGCGGCCAGGCCGGCGGCGACCCCGGCGCCGTGGACCTTTCCGTCCTCTCCGCGCCCGTGCCGACCACGCACACGGACCTGCCCAGGCTCGCGGCCGGCGGTGTCGGCGCCCAGTTCTGGTCGGTCTTCGTGCCGGCCGGGCTGGCCGGCGAGACGGCGGTCGCCACCGTGCTGGAGCAGATCGACCTGGCGCACCGGATGATCCGCCGTCACCCGGATCACCTGGCGCTCGCGCTCACCGCCGCCGACGTCGAGCGGATCTTCGCGGCGGGCCGGGTCGCCTCGCTGCTCGGCGCCGAGGGCGGCCACGCGATCGCCTCGTCCCCGGGCGTGCTGCGCGCGCTGTACCGGCTCGGCGTGCGGTACATGACGCTCACCCACAACAGCAACGTCGGCTGGGCGGACTCGGCGACCGACGTGCCGGAGGCGGGGGGGCTGACCGACTTCGGCCGCGACGTGGTGCGGGAGATGCAGCGCATCGGCATGCTCGTCGACCTCTCACACGTGTCGCCGGACACCATGCACGACACCCTCGACGTGGCGGCCGCACCGGTGATCTTCTCCCACTCCTGCGCCCGCGCGCTGTGCGACAACCCCCGGAACGTGCCCGACGACGTGCTGCGGCGGCTCGCGGACAACGGCGGCGTCTGCATGGTCACGTTCGTGCCGTACTTCGTTTCGCAGGAATGTGCCGACTGGTGGACCGCTCTCAAGGAGGAGGCCGAACGTCGCGGGCTCAACCCCAGGGACATCTCCGCCGTGCACGCGATCAAGCCGGAGTGGACGGCGACGCACCCTGTGCCGCGGGCCACCCTCGCCCAGGTGGCGGACCACGTGGAGCACGTGCGCGCGGTCGCGGGAGTGCGGCACGTAGGCCTCGGCGGCGACTTCGACGGCACAACCGACGTCACGGTCGGCCTCGAGGACGTGTCCCGCTACCCGGCGCTGTTCGCCGAGCTGCTCCGCCGCGGCTGGACCGAGGAAGACTGCGAGGCGCTCGCCGGCGGCAACCTGCTCCGCGTGTTGTGTTAGTCCGGGGGGTCGCCCAGAGGGCGACCCCCCGGACCCCCGCCCGCTGTGGTTCGCGCCGTGGAATCGCGCGAGGGCCGCTAAGATCGCAGGCGATGACCGCACCAGCCTCAGCCGCCGTGACGCCTCTCCGCCGTATGGGCGGCATCGAGGCACTGACCTGGTCGGCGCTCGGCGGGCACGACGTGGACGCGCTGGTCACCACGAGGGCCGGCGGCGTTTCGGCGGGACCCTACTCGACGCTGAACCTCAGCCTGGCGGTGGGCGACGACCCGGCCGCGGTGCTGGAGAACCGGCGCCGCGTGGCCGCCGCGCTGGGCACCGACCTGGCGGATTTCGTGTTCGCCCGCCAGGTGCACGGCGCGGGGGTGCGGGTGGTCACCGCCGCGGACCGCGGCACCGGCGCGTTCGCGGTCGATGAGACCGTGCCCGCCGTGGACGTCCTGGTCACCGCCGAGCCCGGTGTCGTCCTCACCATCCTGGCCGCCGACTGCGCGCCCATCGTGCTGTATGACCCGGTTGCGCGCGTGATCGCCTGCGTGCATGCGGGCTGGCGGGGCGCGGTCGCCCGCGCCGCCGCGGCGGCGCTGGCCGCCATGGAAGAGCTCGGCTCCAGGCCGGCGGGTGTGATCGCCGGCATCGGCCCCGCCATCGCGCCCGACCGCTACCAGGTCGGCCCGGAAGTAAGAGATGCCGCGGAACGGGCGCTGGGTTCCCTCGCGGCGAACGTCATCCGCCCCGACGGGACGGGCCGCTGGCTGTTCGACGTCGCGGGCGCGAACCGCCTGGTACTGCGCGAGGCAGGGATACCCGACGCGCAGATCCACCAGACGCCGCTGCCGACCGGCACCGGGTACTTCTTCAGCGACCGCGCGGCGCGGCCCTGCGGCCGCCTCGCGATCGTCGCGCGCCTGCGCCCGGGCGGCGCGCGATGAACGGCAGGCCGGCCCGCGGCGAGGTGTTCCGGTACGAGTCCTGCACGACCGACGCCGAGCGCGGCCTGCTGACCTGCCGGTACTCCGTGGATGGCCGGGAGTTCGCGGAGCGTGTGACGCTCGCCCCTGGGCCGCGCTGGGATACCCCGGCGGCCCAGGCCGCGGCCCGCCTCGTCTTTCTCCTGGCCGGCGTCTCGTACTACAAGACCGCCGCCCCGCCCGTCATCGATCTCGGCCCAACCGCGATCACCGAAGAAGAACGCGCCTTCCTCCGCGAGTTCTACCTCGAGGGCCTGGGCGAGTTCGCCTACCGCAACAACCTGGACCTGTCCGGCCTCCAGATCAAAGCTGAATCCCACGTGGCCGACTCCGGTCCCGCCACTCCCTCCGGTCCCAATACTCACTCCCGTTCCAGCAGATTTCTCGTCCCGTTTGGGGGCGGAATCGACTCGATCGTGACCGTCGAGATGGTCCGCGGCCAGGCCGGCGTTGCCCTGTTCGTCGTGAGCAGGCCCGGGGACAGCTTCGACGCGATCGAGCGCCCGGCCGCGGTCACCGGCCTGCCGGTCGTGCGGGCGGGCCGGGAGATCGACCCGCAGCTCCTGCGCTCGGCCGAGCTGGGTTTCCTCAACGGGCACGTGCCGGTGACCGGAATCCTGTCCGCGATCGCGATCCTGGCGGCGGTCCTCGAAGAGCGCGACACCGTGGTGATGTCCAACGAATGGTCCGCCTCCGTCCCGACGCTGACCCGCGGCGGCCGGCCGGTCAATCACCAGTACTCCAAGAGCGCCTCGTTCGAGGCCGCGTTCCGCGGCGTGCTCGCCGCGGAACCCGCCGGGCTGCCCGGCTACTTCTCGGCGCTGCGGGACCGGACCGAGCTCTGGGTGGCGCGGCGTTTCGCGGGCCTGGAGGAGTACCACACCTCGTTTCGTAGCTGTAACAAAGCTTTTCAGATCGATAAGCGGCGCCGCCTCGATCATTGGTGCGGCCAGTGCGACAAGTGCTGCTTCATCGACCTGATCCTGGCGCCGTTCGTTCCGGCGGCCGCGCTGCGGCGTGTCTTCGCGGCGGGGGGCGGCGGCCGGGAACCCCTGGATGACGGGGCGCTCGCCGGAAAGTTCCGAACGCTGCTGGGCTCCGGGACCAAGCCCTTCGAGTGCGTCGGCGAGGTCAGCGAGTGCCGCGCCGCCGTCCTGCTGGCGGCCCGGCGGGACGACCGCGCGGACTGCGGGCTGCTCCAGGAGCTGGCCGCGGAGGTGGCCGCCCGGCCGGACGCACCGTCGGCGGCCGACATCGAGGGCATGCTGCGCCGGGTCGGCGAGAGCTTCATCCCGGCACCCCTCGCCGTGGATCCGTGATGAGCGACCGGCCGAAGCTGTCATGGTCCGACCTGCGCGGCGCCCAGGTCGGCGTGTGGGGGATGCGCCGCGAGGGCTACGCGAGCGTGCGCAGGCTGCGGGCGATGGGCGTGCAGCCGGTGATGGTCGACGACAACCCGGTGGCGGGCGACCCCTCGGTGCTCGTGACCTCCCGCGGCGGCCTCGCCGCGCTCGAGCGCTGTGACGTCGTGGTGAAGACCCCGGGTATCAGCCGCTACCGGCCGGAGGTGGCGCGCCTGGAAGCGGCGGGTGTCATCGTGACCGGCGGTCTCGCGCTGTGGCTGCGGGAGGCCGACCTCGGGCGGGTCATCTGCGTCACGGGGACGAAGGGCAAGAGCACCACCACGGCCGTCCTGGGACACCTGCTGACCGGCCTGGGCCATCCGGCCATGGTCGGCGGCAACATCGGCGCGGTGCCCTACGACCCGGACACACCCGCCGCTCCCGGCCCGCCCGCCGCTCCCGGCCCGGGCGTCGCTCCCGGCCCGGCAGTCGCTCCCGGGCCGGCCGCCGGCCTCACGGTTTCCTCCGCCGGCCTCGCCCGTTCTCCCGCCACCCCGGCGGGCGGCGCCGGCCGCCGGTACTGGGTGATCGAGGTGTCCAGCTACCAGGCCACCGACCTGTCGTGCACGCCGCCGGTCACCGCCGTGACGTCGCTGTTCCCGGATCACCTGGACTGGCACGGCGGCGTGGAGCAGTACTACCGGGACAAGCTGTCGGCCTGTTCCCAGCCCGGCGCCGAGCTCACCGTGGCCAACGGCGACAGTGACCTGCTGCGGGACCGGGCGGCGCTGCTCGCTCCCCGGGTCGGCTGGGTGTCCGCCGATGACGAGCCCGGCGCCGACTGGATGGCGCCGCTCGGCCTGCTCGGCGGGCACAACCGGCGCAACGCGCTGATCGCCCGCAGGTGCCTGCTCGCGCTGCGCATTCCCGGGGCGGACGACGACTCGCTGCTGCGTGCCGCCGCCGGCGGCTACCAGGGACTGCCGAGCCGCCTGACGCACATCGGCACGGTGGCCGGGGTCACGTTCGTCGATGACAGCCTGTCCACCAACGTGCTGCCCGCCCTCGCCGCGCTCGACGCCTTCCCCGGACGCCGGATCGCGCTGATCGCCGGCGGCCACGACCGCGGCATCGACTACGCCCCGCTGGCCGCCGGCGTGCTGGCCAGGCGGGCGCCCACCCTGGTGCTGACCCTGCCGGACAGCGGGCCCCGGATCCGGGCCGCGATCGAGGAGGCCGCGGCGGCGGGCGCCGCCCTGCTTGCGGGCGTGACCGACTGCCCGGACCTGGACGCGGCGGTCGCGGAGGGCTTCCGCTGGGCGCGCCCGGACGGGGTGGTGCTGCTGTCGCCCGCCGCGCCGAGCTTTGGCCGGTTCCGCGACTACCGCGAGCGCGGGGAGGCGTTCGCCCGCGCGATGCGCTCGGCCACCGGTACGGCGCCTCAGCCGGGGTGAGCCCGGCGCGGCGTCAGCCGTCCTCCACGGCGATGCCCAGGTGCCGGGCGAGCAGCGGTGCGAGGCTCACGAGCTGGACGCTGTCGATCACGGTGCCGCGCAGCGACTCGTAGCCCCCGGTGATGCCGAGCGCCGCGCCACGGAGATCGACGTCGGTGCATGTCACCTTGGTCAGGTCCGCGCCCTCCAGCTGGCAGCCGGGGAACCGGACCCGGGTCAGGGTCGCGCCGCCGAAATCCGCCGACCGCAGTACGCAGTCCTCGAATTGCACATCGGTCAGCGTGGCATCGCGGAAGTTCACCGAATCAAGTTTGCAATCACGAAACGTGACCCGCCGCAGTGAGCTTCCGTAGGCCTGCACCCCGGCCAGCACGCATCCGCCGAACCAGGCGTCCAGCCAGTCGGTCTCGGCCAGATCCGCCGCCACAACGCGAACCTTGCGGAAGATCACCTCACTGAGGCGGCTTCGCCGCAGCTCACCGCCGTCGAACGTGACAGAGCTGAACGCGCATTCGGCGAACCGGGAGCCCGCCGCCATAACGCCGGAAAATGCCTCGCCGGTGATGTGATAGCGGTCATAGCTCTCGTCTTCGCCGAGCGGTCCGGGCAGCGGTTGCAGCGCGGCCGTGAATGACGGATCTTCCAGCCTTCGCGGTGGTCTCCGTGGCGCCGTCACGATTGGAACTCCTAAAATCAGGAACGTTCATTTACATTTTTCTCAGGACAGGTGCGGCTTCGTCCCCGCGGGTGCCAGCACGGGTTCTTACACTGACAGTTCTTACACTGACAGACTCCCTCGATGCGGCGGGAGGTCGCCCCGATGACCGTAACCGATCCCGAAGTCCGTATCGGCCCCGGCCGGGTGCGCGGCCGGCCCGAAGACGGGGTGGCGGTCTTCCGCGGTATCCCGTTCGCGCGGCCGCCCGTCGGCGAGCTGCGGTTCGCGGCGCCGCGGGCGCCGGAGCCGTGGGATGGCGTGCGGGACGCGGGTACGTTCGGGCCGCCGGCGCCGCAATCGGGCCTGGGACTGCCGCCCATCCAGCCGCCGCCCGGGGCTGACCCCGGCGACTGGCTGACGCTCAGCGTCTGGACCCCGGATCCGGGAGCGGCCGGGCTGCCGGTGATGGTGTGGATACACGGCGGCGCGTACCGGGCCGGATCATCGAGCCAGCCGGCATACGACGGGAGGCGGTTCGCCCAGTCCGGCGTGGTCCTCGTCACCTGTAACTACCGGCTCGGCGTGGAGGGCTTTGCGCAGATCGAGGGTGCGCCGGCCAACCGGGGGCTGCTCGACCAGGTGGCGGCGCTGCGCTGGGTGGCCGAGAACATCGGCGGGTTCGGCGGCGACCCGGGGAACGTGACGGTGTTCGGCGAGTCCGCGGGCGCCGGCTCGATAGCGGCCCTGCTCGCGATGAGGACGGGGCTGTTCCGCCGGGCGATAACGCAGAGCGTTCCCGGCACGTTCTTCTCACCGCGCCTCGCGGCGGACATCACCGCGGCGATCGCCACCGAAGCCGGCCTGCCTCCCTCGCTGGCCTCGTTCGCGGTCGCCGCGCCGGAGCGGCTCGCGGCCGCGGCCGATGTGGTGACCACCCACATGCGCGAGCATCCGCGGTGGGGGCCGGTGGCGTATACCGACACGCCGTTCTCGCCGGTGGCCGACGGGGAGATACTGCCCCGGGCGCCCTGGCGGGCGCTGCTTGCCGGCGCGGCGCGGGACGTGGACCTGCTCGCTGGGCACAACCGCGACGAATACCGGCTGTTCATCGAGCTCTCCGGCAGGAGGGGCAAGATCACGGCCGAGGACGCCGACGCGGCGCTGCGCACCTTCGCACACGGGCCGGACGGGGCCGCGCGCTACCGCGCCGCGTATCCGGCGGCGGACCCGGAGGAACTCTACGAGCTGGTGTACTCGGACTGGCTGTTCCGGATGCCGAGCCTGCACCTCGCGCAGGCGCACGCGGTCGCGGGCGGCAGGACGTTCCTGTACGAGCTGCGCTACCCGGCACCGGCCGACGGCGAGGCGCTCGGCGCGTGCCACGCGCTGGACGTGCCGCTGGTGTTCGGCGTGCCGGGTGCCGGGATCGCGCAGATGCTGGCGGGCGAGCGGCCGCCGGCGTCGTTCACCGCGCTCGGAGACCTCATGCGATCGGAGTGGGTGGCGTTCGCCGCTTCCGGTGCCCCGGGCTGGACGGCCTACAGCGCCGGGCGGCGGCTGACGCGCATCTACGACGACCCGGCGTCCGTCGACCCGTATCCGGAGGAAGCGTCGATGCATCTGTGGGAACGCCACCTGTTCGACGTACTCGACCTCGCCGGCGGCTGATGGAATCCGTCGCAGCGCGCGAGCGAGCCCGGTTCAGGGCCGGCGTCCGCGTCCCGACGGCGGACCTGGCGCCCGGATACGTCCAGGCGAACCTGGTGGCGGTGCCACGGGACCTCGCGTTCGACTTCATGCTGTTCGCGCAGCGCAACCCGAAGCCCTGCCCGCTGCTCGACGTCACAGATCCCGGCTCGGCGGCCACGTCGCTGGCGCCGGGCGCGGATCTGCGCACCGATCTGCCGGCCTACCGGGTGTGGCGCGACGGCGAGGTGGTGGCCGAACCGGACGGGGTCACCGCGTACTGGCGGGATGACCTGGTGACGTTCCTCATCGGCTGCAGCTTCACCTTCGACCGCGCGCTCGCCGAGGCCGGGGTCCCGGTACGGCACGCCGAGCAGGGCCGCAACATCCCGATGTTCCGTACCGCCAGGCCCTGCCGTCAGGCGGGGGTGTTCAGCGGCCCGCTGGTCGTGTCGATGCGCCCGGTGCCGCCGTCCCTCGTCCCGGCCGCCGTCCAGGTGACCTCCCGGTACCCCGCGGTCCACGGCTCCCCGGTGCACGTGGGCGGCCCCGCCGCGCTCGGCATAGCGGACCTGTCACGGCCCGACTACGGCGACCCGGTGACGGCCGCCCCGGACGACGTGCCGGTGTTCTGGGCCTGCGGGGTGACCCCGCAGGCGGTGCTCGCGGCGGCCCGCCCCCCGTTCGCCATCACCCACGCGCCCGGCCACATGCTCATCACCGATGCCCGTGACCACGACTACGCGACCGGTTAGGGTCACAGCCGCCAGCGGCAACCGTTGCCCTGCGCCCTGAGCCGCGCTCGGCGGAGCCGGAATGATAACTAACCTCATCGATCGCTACCCGCCCTGCATGCCCACGGGTAACACCCCCTGCCGTCGGCCGCCGGCCCCTGCGCGGGGCCAAATGCGCCAGCGGCCCCACTGGGCGGGGCCAGATGCGCCAGCGGCCCCGCCGCCAACATGAGCCCGGACCGTGACGATCCAGAAATACACGTTCGAGCCGGGAAAGTTTTCGAGAGTGCCGCCTGTCCGCTTTACAGTTCGAGGGTTGCGATGATAATATCGAACTGGAAATCGGGACCATGGGCCGGCTGGTCAGCAGCCGGCAGTGACTTCTCCCCGCAGCGCGGGCCCTCGGACATTCAGGCAGAGTCCCTTCCCCGGATCGCATTCATCACCCGGCATTCCCGCGTGCGCAGCACGCGGATGAGGTGTTACCCCGGTACCCGCGCGCAGTGCGGGGGAGGTGATCGCATGGTGGCTTCCCAGCCCGGCACCCCCGGCCATGACGGCCACGATGGCCATGACGGCCGCGGCGGCTCCGAGCACCCCGGCGGCTCCGAGCACCCCGGCGCTGACGTCGGCCTGCCCGGCCTGCCCGGCCTGCCCAGTCAGGCCGCCGCCGATGCGAATGCCTGGCCGATTCCGGGTGCGCCAGTTCCCGGGACGGCGGTTCCTGTCACGGTGGCGGACGCGCTGGCGATGATAGACGCCGGGCTCGGGTTCCTGAACGCCGCCGATGTGGCCGGGCTGTCGTCGGCTGCGCAGGCCGAGGCATTGGTCGCGCTGGGCCGGGCGCAGGCGATGCAGACCGCCGCGCACGCGGCGGTGCTGGCCGCCTTCACCGCGGGCAGCGGGTATGAGACCGATGGTCATGGCGGGCCTGTGCCGTGGCTGGTGCATGTGACCCGGGTGACCAAGAGCGCCGCGAAAGGCGCGGCCGGGTGGATGCGGCGGCTCGACAATCACCCAGGCATCCGCGCCGTGCTCGCCGCCGGGGACATCTCCGACTCGTGGGCCAAGCGGTTCTGCGAGTGGACGGACCGGCTGCCGGAAGAGAACCGGCAGGCCGCCGATGCGATCTTGGTGGCCGCGGCGGCGGGCGGGGTGCCGTTTGCCGACCTGATCATCCTGGCCTCGGACATGTACGAGAAGGCCAGGGCGCAGCAGCCGGACCCGGATGAAGACGCCGGGTTTGATGACCGGCGGGTACGGGTGGAGGACACCTTCGACGGCGCCGGGGTCCTCACCGGGAACCTCACTCCTGCCTGCGCCGCCGCGCTGCACGCGGTGCTTGACGCGCTCGGCAAGAACCGGGGGCCGCAGGACCTCCGTACCGAGGATCAGCGCAACCATGACGCGCTGGAAGAAGCTTTGAAGCTGCTGATCGGGGCGGGGATGCTGCCGGAGCGGGCCGGGCAGCCGACCCAGGTGCAGGCCGTGACCACACTGTCGGAGTTGCGCGGCATGCACGGTGCCTCCGAACTGGAAAACGCCTGGCTGGCCGCCAAAGCCGGCGAACCCGGCTACCTGGCGGGCAAGGACGCCGAGGCCGCCGCGTGCGACGCCACGATCATCCCTGTCGTCGTCGGCCAGGTCGACTGGGACGTGCTCGACCAGATGGCCGACGTGTGGATCGGCACGCATGGCCTGGACCGTGGCGCACCCTGCGGCTGCGAGTGCGGCAAGTGCACCTGCCAGCCCCCGGCCCCCATGACGGAGGAGGCGCGGGCCCGGCTGCGGCGCACCCTGCTGGGTATGGCCGTGGACGCGCTGTCCGGCCCGGCCGGACTGGCCGCCTACCTCCGCTCGCGGGTGCTGGGTGCCCCGTTCAACACCGCCAGCCTGCCGCTGGACGTCGGCGTCGCCGGCACCGTCCCCGCCCATATCCGGCGGGCGGTGATCCTGCGGGCCAGGGGCCACTGCGAGTGGGCGGGCGGCTGCGACCGGCCCGCCGCCGCCTGCCAAGTCCACCACATCGTGCCCAAAGCCGACGGCGGCCCGACCAGTGTGCAGTCCTGCATCCTGCTCTGCGAATTTCATCACCTGATCTGCGTCCACCGCTGGGGATGGACCATCCTCCTGCACCCCGACGGCACCACCGAGGCAAGATCCCCCTGGGGACAGGTGCTGCGCAGCCACGGGCCACCCGCCCGAGCGGGGTAAGGCGAGCGGGGTAAGGCGAGCGGGGTAAGGCGAGCGGGGTAAAGTCACCCGCAGCGGCACGAACCACCATAAGGGCACCAGAGAATGCCTCACCCGGTCGCGGAAATCTCGGCGTGTCCGGCTACGGGCGGTCTTATCATGGCCCGGTCCGGGCTCGTCAAGCGGGAGGCGCCGTGTGGTGGAAGCGGATCTTGTCGTGGCTGCGTCACGAGCCCGACTCCACAATCGCCATCATCGTCGCCGTCATTGTGATCACGCTTTCGGTGCTCTTCAGCCTTGGCCACACAACCCTTCCATGGGCGCTGGCCGGAATGACGGCGGCGTACGTCGCATTGCTCGTCGGCAACGTGCGCGACCGGCTCAACAGCCGGTCGCGAGACGAGGTCATTCGCGGCCTGGAGCGCGCCGTCGGGGAACAGACGCGCGCCGTCCGGGAACTGTCGGATGTCGTGCGTCATCTGTCCGAGCCCGTCGTGTACCCCACGCAGCACATCCCGTACGCGCGGCTTCGCGAGTACATCGCCAGGCACAAGGTTCGCGATGCCGTCTTTCTGCAGTACAGCGGCCAGGCATGTGCCGAGGTGATCGAGGCCGTCCTGCTCAAGAAGGGCGCCCGCGCCACCGTCTACCTACAGGACGAGGGCACGGCACGGGACATCGGCAGCAAGTTCCAGGAGAACCGGATCGCCACCTCGATCAGCAATTTGCGTAAGTGGCAGCGCAAATACGACGGGATCTCCGAGCTCACGGTCTACCAGTGCACGATGCCCATGACAGTGCGCGCGATCATGATCGATGACCGGCTGCTCTGCATGGGCCCGTACACCTATGAGCCGGAAGCCGACGAAAAGCATCCCGGTGACACCGTCGAGGTCTCCGGCCACGATGTCGCCACGGTGATCGCACACCGGGGCACGGGCAACTTCGACGCACTCCGCCAGACCTTCGACTCGCTCGTCAGGAAATACGAGCTGGTTGCGCGGCGGATAGAACCCTGACCGCATCGGCCGCACCAGCGGTGCGGCAAGCAAAACAGTGCCGGCAGACAAAACAGCGCTGGCAGACAAAACAGTGCCGGCAAACATAACAGCGCTGGCAAACATAACAGTGCCGGCAAACATAACAGTGCCGGCAAACATAACAGTGCCGGCAGACAAAACAGTGCCGGCAAACATAACAGTGCCGGCAGACAAAACAGCGCCGGCCAACGAAACAGTCCTCAGTTGTTCTCGCTGGAGAAGATCCGCAGGAAGAACAGGAACACGTTGAGCGCGTCGAGGAAGATCGACGCGGCGAGCAGCGGCGCCGAGTCGAGGTCCGTCGAGCGCCGCAGCCGCTGGAAGTCGAACATGGTCAGGCCCGCGAAGATCACCAGCCCGAGCACGGAGTAGATCAGCTCGCCGTGCGGGATGCGGACGAAGATCGCCACGATGCCGAACACGATGAGCGCCACGAGCGCCCAGAAACACACCCGGGCGAGTCCCGAGAGGTCACGCCGTGTCGCGTAGCCGGCCGCTCCGAAACCGGCGATGAACAGCGCGGTCGCCCCGCCGGCCTGCCAGAGCACCCGGGGGTTCATGGTCGCGTAATAGGCGAGAGTCGGCGCCAGCCCGATCCCGAGCGCCACGCCGACCACGAACAGCAGGACGGTCGTGGCCGTGCCGGATCGCCGGACCGTGAAGTTCATGCTGATCAGGCAGACGAAACCCACGATGTACCAGACGAAGGCCCAGGTGTGGGTGAGGTTGCGCCCCAGGTAGGCGCCCAGGGTGAAGAAGCCGGCGGTGACCGCGACGTAGCCCATCGTCTGCCCGAACAGCGTGTGCGTCCGGTCCCGGGTCGTGACCCCGTAGCCGCCATACCTCAGTGACTGGTCCATGACCTCATTGTTCCCCGGCGCCCGGCAAGCGGGCAGCCCGGGCTACGCGTCCGGCGACTCGCTCGCAAACGCCCATGTCGCAGTGCCTGGATTCCCCTTGACATTCGGGGCGCTGTGGGTGTTTATGGCAATGGACAGTATCGGATCTGTGCGGCTCTGGGTGGTCATGGTGGATGAATCGAGAACGCGGATACGGATGAGACGTGGCATAGCCCGCGTGGCCAGCGTTGCCGCGGTGGTAGCGGCGATGTCGGTGCCGCTGGGAATCGGGACCGCCGCCCACGCGGCAGGGGCAGACGGCGCCAGCCACGCCGCCGGCGCCAGCCACGCCGCCGCCGCGAACCAGGCAGCCGCCGCGAACCACGCCGCCGCCGGCGCTGACCACGCCGCGGGCCGCTCCTCCGGCACCGACCAGACGTGCCCGGCGGCCACCCCCCAGGCCGCCGGGAGCAGCACGGTGAGCGCGCCCTACGACGCGCGCGCCATCGCCGGCCAGGGCTCCGCCACGGTCGTCTGGTGCCCGCCCGCGACCGGCGCGGCCGCGGTGACGAGCTACACGGTCACCGCCCAGCCGGGCGGCGCCCAGGTGACCGCGAAGGTGCCGAACGACTGGGCCGTCGTCGACGGCCTGGCCAACGGCACAAGCTACACGTTCACGGTCACCGCCAACACCAGCAGCACCAGCAATCCCCAGGCCACGACGAACGCCGTCATCCCAGAACCCATACAACAACCAAATGACGTGCTCACGGGCACCCCGCAGCAGGTCGGCTACGACCAGTACTCGATGACGATCGGCGGCAAGCGGGTGTTCATCACCGCGGGTGAGTTCGACCCCTGGCGCACCCCGTCGCCCAGCCTGTGGCTCGACGACCTGCAGAAGATGAAGGCCGACGGGTACAACGCGGTCACCGTCTACTTCGACTGGGACTACAACTCGCCGTACCCGGGCGTCTACGACTTCCACGGCGTCCGCGACATGAACGAGTTCCTCAACATGGCCCAGAAGGCCGGCCTGTACGTCATCGCGCGGCCCGGCCCGTACATCAACGCGGAGACCGACGGCGGCGGCATCCCGTCCTGGGTCCTCACCAGCCCCAACGGTTACCGCTCCGACGTCCAGCCCTACCTGTCAGCCGCGCTTCAGTGGTTCACCCAGATCGACGCGATCATCGCGCCGCACCAGATCACCAAGGGCGGCGACGTCATCCTGTACCAGATCGAGAACGAGTACACCGATCATGGCACCGCGGCCCAGCAGTACATGGCGGACCTGGAGCAGCAGGCCAGGGCCGACGGGATAACCGTGCCGTTCACGTTCAACCAGTGCTGCGGCGCGATGACGTTCACTTCCGGCCTCGGCGCGGTGAACATCAGCGGCACCGACAACTACCCGCTGGGCTTCAACTGCGCGAACACCAGCAGCTTCGGCCAGCCGTACGGCTACCCGAGCTATCCCGGCGAGCCCATCTACCTGCCCGAGTTCCAGGGCGGCTCGTTCGACGGCTGGGGCGGCTCCGGCTACGACAACTGCTACACGATGACCGGCCCGGCGTTCGAGAACGTCTACTACAAGAACAACATCGCCCAGGGCGTCACCATGCAGTCCAACTACATGGGCGTCGGCGGCACGAACTGGGGCTGGCTGCCCTACCCGGGCGTGTACACCAGTTACGACTACGGCTCGGCGATCAGGGAGACGGGGGAGATCGGCACCCCGGCCAACCCGAACGACATCACCGGCTCGAAGTTCGGCGAGAACAAGCTCATCAACGACTTCGAGACGAGCGTCGCGCCGCTCACCCAGACGACCTCCTCGGCGGCCCCGGCGCCCGACAACCCCGCGATCTCCACTATGGGGCGGGTCAACCCGTCCGACGGCACCGAGTTCGTCTACATCCGCCAGGCCGACGCGACGTCCACCGCGACGGCCAGCACGCACATCGCGCTGAACACCGACGTGGCGGCCGGCTACACCTACGACGACGCGAACGCGGCGCTGCAGTACTCCGGCACCTGGACGCACGCCGGGCCGAGCGCCGGCTACACCAACGGCGACTACGACAGCACCGAGTCCTGGAGCCAGACCGCCAACTCCAGCGTGACGCTGACCTTCACCGGCACGGCCGTGCAGTGGATCGGCCCGAAGAACAACAACGGCGGCATCGCCGCGGTCTCCGTCGACGGCGGCGCGCCCACCAGCGTGGACACCTACGCCCCCGGCGGCAAGGCGTTCCAGCAGGTGCTGTTCAGCGACACCGGGCTGCCGGCGGGCACCCACACGCTCACGATCACCGTCACCGGCAACAAGAACGCACACTCCACCGCCGACACGGTCGTCATCGACGCGATCAACGTGCCGACCGCCGCGCAGCTCGCCGGCTACTTCCCGGTCGTCCCGCAGAGCGGCACGATCACGCTGCAGGGCCGCGACTCGCGGATGCTCGTCGCCAGCTACTCCTTCGGCGGCCAGCACCTGGTCTACTCGACCTCGGAGCTGATGACGCAGGCCACGATCGGCGGCCGGGACACCGCCGTGCTGTACGACCCGGCGGGCACCGACGGCGAGACCGTGCTGAACTACGCCAGCCAGCCCACCGTCAACGTGCTCTCCGGCAACGTCGCGACGACCTGGGACGCCAGCCGCAATGATCTCCGGCTCGACTACACCCTGGGCGGCCTCCAGGAGGTGCAGATCACCGGCGGCGGTCGCGCGCCGCTGCTGCTCCTGATCGGGGACACCGGTACCGCGGAGGGCTTCTGGCCGGAGCAGACCAGCGCCGGCACCGTCCTCGTCGAGGGCGCCTACCTGGTCCGCACCGTGGAGGTCGGCGACCACACGCTCCGCCTCACCGGCGACACCAGCAGCAGCGGGAAGCTGACCGTGTGGGGAGATGCCGCCATCCGTTCGGTGACATGGAACGGAATCCGTGTGGCCGTCACCCCGGGTGCGGGCGGCTCGCTCAGCGGGACGGTGGCCGGCCCCGCGCCGGTCTCGCTGCCCGCGCTGACCGGCTGGAAGTTCAGCTACGAGACGCCGGAGGCGCAGCCGGGATTCGGCGACAGCGGGTGGACGCTCGCCGACCACCCGGTCTCGAACGCGTCCTCGCCGTCCACCCCGGTGCTGTACGCGTCCGATTACGGCTACGACCACGGTTTCGTGTGGTACCGCGGGCACTTCACCGCGGCCGGCGGCGAGACCGGCGTCACGATCACCGCCGACGGCATCGGCCCGACCGGCGCGTACTCCGTGTGGCTGAACGGCGTGTTCCTCGGCTCGGGTTCCGCAGCCGGGCCGGCGACGCAGAGGTATGCGTTCCCCGCGGGCGCGGTCAAGGCCGGCAAGGACAACGTGATCGCCGTCCTGCTGGAGAACACCGGCAACCCCGAGGGGCCGTCCGGTGAGAAGGTCGGCCTCTACAGCGCCTCGCTGAACGGGTCGAGCCAGCCGGTCACCTGGCGCCTGTCCGGCGCCGACCCGCGCCAGGACCCGGTGCGCGGCATCATGAACGCGGCCGGGCTGTACGGCGCGGGCAACGGCTGGAACCTGCCCGGATACCCGGACGGGAACTGGACGGACGTGACGCTGCCCGACAGCTGGGCGGCGCGCGGCGTGCCGGCCGGCGTGGCCTGGTACCGCACGTCGTTCGCGCTGCACCTGCCGCACGGCAGTTACGTCCCGGTCGACGTGCAGGTCGGCGGCTCCGGCCCGGGCGCGGGCACCGCGAACTACCGCGCGTTCATCTACGTGAACGGCTGGCTGATCGGCAGGTACGTGAACAACGTCGGGCCGCAGCACCAGTTCTACGTCCCCGCGGGCATCCTGAACGACCACGGCGAGAACACGATCGCGATCGCCGACTGGGGGCTCGACTCCACGACCGGCGGCCTGGACCAGGTCAGCCTCGTGGCCGCCGGCAACCAGGCGACCAGCCTGCGGGTGGAGCCGGTCGAGAGCCCGGGCTACGACCCGGACGTCTACGGGCCGCCGACGGCGCCGTCACCGACGCTCGGCGTGATCCCGTCCACCGCCCTCGCCGAGGGCACGTTCACGGTGACCGCGACGCTCACCAACCCGACCTCCCGGCCGCTGCGGAACGCGTCGGTGACGCTGACCGTGCCGTCCGGGTGGACGGTCTCGCCGGCCTCCGGTTCGCTCGGCACGGTCGCGCCGCGGTCGTCCGGCTCGGTCAGGTTCACCGTGACCGCGCCGTCGTCGGGCCTGAGCCCGGGCGTCACCGGGCTGCTGGCGACCGCGACGTTCGGCAGCGGGCGTGAAACCCGGACGCTGAGCAACGCGGCGACCGTGAACGTCCCGTACCCCAGCCTCGCGGCGACCTTCAACAACACCGGTATCACGTCGAACAGCAACCCCAACCCCTCGTCAAGCTTCATCGGCTTCGACGGGATCGGCACGTCGTACTCCGCCGAGGGCCTGGCGGCCGGCAACATCACGCCCGGCGCGTCCGTGGCCGCCGGCGGCCTGACGTTCACCTGGCCGAACGTCCCGGTCGCCACCCCGGACAACACGATGGCGCAGGGCCAGACGATCGCGGTGAGCGGCTCCGGGTCGTCGCTCGGCTTCCTGGCGGCGGCGAACAACTCGCCCGAATCCGGTACCGGGACGATCTACTACACCGACGGCACGACCCAATCGTTCACGCTCAGCGTGGGCAATTTCTGGTACCCGCCGGGCTCGAATGGCAACCCGAACAACGTTCAGGTCGCCGCGGTCAATTACGCCAATTACCCGACCGGCTCCTCCGGCCACACAATTTACCTGTTCGAGCAGTCCGTCCCGCTCCAGTCCGGCAAAACCGTCGAGGCGGTGACGCTGCCAGACCTCGGCGGCGTGGCAGGCTACAACGCAGCGCTGCACGTCTTCGGAATTTCAATTAAATAAGATTTATACCGAACGGGCGGTGGTGCTTCCCTCACGGGAGGCGCCACCGTTCGCGGCCCGCGCCTTTCGCGTGCTCCGCCCCTGTGTGCCCGCCCCTTTCGCGTGCTCCGCCCGCGCGCCCGCTCCTTTTCTTCCCGCAATTACGCGTCGGCGGCGAGGCGGCGCAGCGCGCCGCGGACGACTTGCGGATCCGTCGTGTTCCAGAACGGCGGCAGCGACGCGCGCAGGAATTCGCCGTACCGCTTGGTGACCAGGCGCGGGTCGAGGACGGCGACGACGCCGCGGTCGGAGGTGGTGCGCAGCAGCCGCCCGGCTCCCTGGGCGAGCAGCAGCGCCGCCTGTGTCGCGGAGACCTCCATGAACCCGTTGCCGCCGTGCGCTCCGGCGGCGCGCTGCCGCGCGCTGGCCAGCGGGTCGTCCGGCCGCGGGAACGGGATCCTGTCGATGACGACGAGGCTCAGCGACCGGCCCGGCACGTCGACGCCCTGCCACAGCGACAGCGTGCCGAACAGGCACGTCGGCTCGTCCTCGGCGAACTGCCGGACGAGCTGCGCTGTCGAGTCCTCACCCTGGCACAGCACCGGGAAGCTGACGGTCTCCCGCAGCTCGGCGGCGGCCCGCCTGGCGGCGCGCATCGACGAGAACAGCCCGAGGGTACGCCCGCCGGCGGCCTCGACCAGCTCACGGAGCTCGGCGAGATACTCGTCGGCCAGGCCGTCGCGCCCGGGCGGCGGCAGGTGCCGCGCCACGTAGAGGATGCCGCTGCGCCGGTGGGTGAACGGCGACCCGACGTCGATGCCCGACCACGTGACGTCGCCGTCCAGGCCCCACTGCCGGGCGAGCGGCTCGAACGAGCCGCCGAGGGTCAGCGTCGCCGATGTGAGAATCACCGTGCGGTCGCTGAACAGCTCCCCGGCCAGCAGCTCGCCGACCTCCAGCGGCGCGACGCGCAGCGCCGGCGGCCGGGAAGATGACGCGTCGAGTTCGTCGGGCCGCTCCAGCCAGACCACTTCGTCGCGGTCGGCGATGTCGGCGTCGAACGCGTCCAGCAGGCGCTGCGCGGTGTCGTGGAGGTCCTCGAGCGCGGCCTCCGCGGCCTGCGCCGCCGCCTGGGCGCCGGAGTCGCCGCCGGCCTCCTTGGCGCTGGTCCGCACCTCCGTGGCGCAGGACTGGGCGGCGTCGCGGACCGCCGCCAGGGACGCGGCCAGCGCGGTGTCGAGCACGTCCAGGCGACCAGCGGGCAGTGTGACCAGCAGCGGCGCGAGCGCGTTCCCCGCCGCGGTCAGATCCCCGGTCACGGTGTCGCTGGCCAGCTTCCCGCAGCGGCGCGCCGCCGACTCGACGGCCGCGGCGGACAGCTCTCCGGTCGCGACCGACGTGACCCGGTCCACCAGGTCGTGTGCCTCGTCGACGATCGCGACCTGGTGCTCCGGCAGCACGCCGTCGCTGATCGCGTCTATGGCGAGCAGGGCGTGGTTGGTGACCACGATGTCCGCCTCGCCCGCGCGCTTGCGCGCCCGCTCCGCGAAGCACTGATTTCCGTACGGGCAGCGGCCGGCGCCTATGCACTCCCGGGCGGAGACCGAAAGCTGCCGCCACGCCTGATCGGACACGCCCGGCACCAGCTCGTCCCGGTCGCCCGCGGGAGTGCGCGCCGCCCACTGGTGCAGCCGCTGCACCTGCCGCCCGAGCATGGTCGTCGGCTCGAACAGCGCGTCCTGCCCGTCGTCGCCGGGTGTCTCGGCCCGCGCCTTGAGCAGGCACAGGTAGTTGCCGCGGCCCTTGAGGATCGCGAAGGCGGGCGCGCGGCCGATCGCCGGCTTCAGCGCGTCGGCGAGCCGCGGCAGGTCTCGCTCCACGAGCTGGCGCTGCAGCGCGATCGTCGCGGTGGAGACGACCACCGTGGTTCCGTACGCGGCGGCCAGCCGCACGGCGGGGACCAGGTAGGCCAGCGACTTGCCGGTGCCGGTGCCGGCCTGGACCGCGAGGTGCTCGCCGCTGCCCATGGCACGCCAGACCGCCTCCGCCATCGTGACCTGCCCCGGCCGTTCGGCGCCCCCGATTCCGGACACCGCGGCCTCGAGCAGTTCCCGCACCTCGGGCACGTGCGGCTCTTCAGGTTCCTCGGCCACGACCGAAGACGCTACCCCCCGGCACTGACAACGGCAATCAGGCACGGTGTTGTGATGACGGTGTTGTTGATGGCACTGTTGTTGATGACAGCGGCGGTTCGCCGCCGACGTTAACTTCTGCGAACGCGCGGCATATATCCTCCGGGTGTGCCGATCTACGCGCTAGGCGATTACCAGCCGGACATCCACGAGCTCGCGTACGTCCACCCGGACGCGGTGGTCATCGGCCGCGTCACGATCGGGCCCGAGGCCTCGGTGTGGCCCGGCGCGGTGCTGCGCGGTGACCACGGGACCATCGAGATCGGCGCGCGCACGTCCATCCAGGACGGCACCGTGGTGCACACCACGCAGGAATGGCCCACGGTCATCGGGTCGGATTGCGTCGTGGGGCACAACGCGCACCTGGAGGGATGTGTCGTCGGCGACCGCTGCCTCATCGGATCGGGCTCGGTCACGCTCAACCACGCACGGGTGGGCAGCGGCTCGATCGTCGGCGCCGCCGCCCTGGTCCCCGAGGATTTCGAGGTCCCGCCCCGCTCGCTCGCCGTCGGTGTCCCGGCCGTGATCAAGCGGACCGGTGTGCGAGCCGGCCTGGTCGACGCCTCGGTCAAGACGTACATCGAGACGGCCCGGACGCACCGCCAGGGGCTGCGCCGCCTGGACCCCTGAGCTTTGAGCTGTCCCGCGGCGAGACGTGATAAGACCCTTATCATCTCCGGCAGCGACATCGCTGGCCGGGGCGTTCCCTGCCCGGGGCGTCCCCTGCCCGGTGAGTCCCTGCCCGCACCCTGCCGCAGCGGAGCGCCGTCGCGTCAGCTCGCGTTGGCGCCGGGCCGGCGCTCGTCATTCTCCCTGCCGGGGGAGAGCAGGCGCTCGAGCAGCACGACCTCGGCGCGGTTGAGCTCGTCGGTGATCGGGAGCTTGGGGGTGCGCTCCCGCGCGAGCTCGAGGCTGCGCTGAGCCTCCCGAAGCTGCTCGCGGAGCTTCACATTCTCAGCGGTCAGCGTTCCGTGCTTCGTCCACGCACTGGCGAGCTCCCGCTCGAGGCCGGCCACTGTTTGCTCGAGCACCGTTTGCTCGGGCACTGTTTGCTCGGGCACTGCCTGGTCCGGCGCGGTCGGCGCGTCCAGCCGCTCCCCGGGGCCTGCCGCGAGCCGCCTGACGACCTGGATGAGCAGCCTGCGCGCGAGCTCGTCGTAGTCGAACTCAGCGGGGCCGGCCGCCGGGCCGCCGGGCCGGCTGACGGCGTCGCCGAGCAACGAGTAGCCCGCGGTCCCGGCCCTGGCCGCGAGAGTTTCGCCCGCCGCGCCTGCGGCGTGCCTTCCGCGCGAGCCGCCTCGCCTGCCCGCCGCCGTCTCGGCTGTTCCAGCCGGTGCCCGCGCTGCTGCCCGTTCCGCCGCGCCAGCCCCCGCCGTGGCGGACTCGGCCGTGGCGGGCGACAGGGTGATGCGGTACGTCCGCTTTCCCCGCACCTCGCGCACGATCAGCCCATCCCGTTCCATCCCGGAGAGCAGTTGCGCGAACGCGACGCTCGTGCCCGGGTACCCGACCGCCTCGGCCAGCCGCGTGCTTGCCATCCCCGTCCGGTCGGCCACCTCGGTGACCGCCGCGAGATGCGCGATGACACGGTCCCGGGTGCCGACCGCCCGCCGCCGCGTGCCCCCCTGCTTCGGGCCGGCCCGCGCAATCCTCGCCTCAGCAGCCCTCGAGTCCCCCACGTCCGCTCTCCCTAGGCTCTGCAATCACGCTCACTGATCTCATGATAGTACTGCCCGTTCCGGCCTTCGCCGGCGTGCGCAGATTGCTCTCACAACCCGAGAACAACATGGGTATCCTTGGCTGTATCCAGCAGGAATGCGGCAGGCTTATTTGACACCAATCATGATGCGCGTGCAATGCGCAGGGCGCGCCCGGGACGCCCGCGGCGCCCTGGCCGGGTACGCGGCGGCCGCTCCGCACCCGGTCGGCGCGGGCCCGCGTGGCGGATGGGTGCGCTCAGCGCGGCTACCATACGAAGAATCAGTGCACGCGCGTAACGGCCTTGAACGGAACCGGTCACGATCGCGCATGATGTCCCTCGACCGTACGGAACCAGGAACGCCAGCCATCATGTACTCAGGTTTCCGGGCCGCAGCCGTCCGCCGGACGGCGGGCTAGCCGAGGAATCGTGGATCCCGACCTCAGCCTCGACTATGTGACCACGCTGCTCGCCGCGCTGCTGATCGGAACGGGCTTCGTCCTCCAGCAGCACGCGGCCGAGCTGGAACCTGATTCCCGCTTCCTGAGCGTGCGGCTGATCACCGACCTGCTCCGCAAGCCGCGCTGGCTGGCCGGCATCCTGTGCATGGTGGCGGGCCAGGTGCTCTCCGCCTGGTCGATCGGCCACCTGGAGCTGTCGGTCGTCGAGCCCCTGCTGACCCTCAACCTGCTGTTCGCGCTGCTGGTCGCGGTGCCTTTGTCCGGAGCCAAATTCCGGGTGCGCGAGGTGGCGGGCGCACTGATCCTGTGCACCGGCGTGGGCCTGCTGTCCGCGGCCCGTTCCGTCACGCCGATAGGCCTGTCCTTCGGGTCGTTCTCGGACTGGTGGGTCGCGGCCGCGATCGCCGGCATCGCCTTCATCCTGGTGCACACGGGACACCGGCGGTCGGGCAGGCTCCGCGCCGTGCTGACCGGGGCCGCAGCGGGCCTGGTGTTCGGCATCCAGGACGCGCTCACCAGGCAGACGCTCGAGACCCTGCAGGGCAGCTCGTGGACCGTGCTGCTGTCCACGTGGTCCGCTTACGCCCTCGTCGCCACCGGCGCCGTCGGTATATGGCTGATGCAGAACGCGTTCAGCGCCGGGCCGCTGCAGGCGTCGCTGCCCGCCATCTCGGCCGGCGAGCCGCTGGTCGGCATCCTGCTCGGGGTGCTCGTGTTCGGCGACCGGGTCAACATATCGCCGGGCATGCTCGCCCTGCAGGCGGGCGGCCTGCTCGCCCTGGTCGTCGGCGTCATCACGGTCGCCAGCGCGCCCGCGCTGGCCCAGCTCAGGGAACAGGCCAGCAAGTTCCGATCCGCGGTCACCCCGCACCCAGGAAGGCATGACGGCGACGCACCCGCGGACGCCGCGGAGGACGAGGCCGCCGCGGAGGACGAGGCGGTCGCGGGCGAGGCCGCCCACGGCGAGTCACTCCTCGGCGCCGGCGAGGTACCTCAGAATGTCGCCTCGCCGGATGGCGCTGCTCAGGACGGCACAAGAGGCACCCCGGTTCCCAGCCCGCACGGTTCGCCGAACGGCGCCCCGGACACCGGGCAGGCCGCGCCGGCTCCGGCGGCGCATCGTCCAGCCCCAGGCAGCCGCGACGTATTACCTTTCTCCTCCACCGGGCGGGGCCAAATGCGCCAGCGGCCCCACTGGGCGGGGCCAGATGCGCCAGCGGCCCCGCAGCCCCGCATGATCAGATCATGAAAGACGCGACGCGGAGCACGCTTCAGGAGGAGGCGCCCGCCTCCGGGGAAGCAGAGGCCTGAGGGGAAGCAGAGGCCTGAGGGGGCGTGCCCGCCTCCGGGGACGCCGGTGCCTGCGGGGACGTACCCGCCTGGGATGACGCGGCGGCGCCGCTGCGAGAGACCGCGGCGCCCGGGCCCGGGGCGCCGCCCCACCCCCGGACGTTCGCGCCCCGGCTGAGGAACTGCTCCAGCGCCGTGCCGATGCCGCCCTCGTCGCCGATCAGCTTGCGGATGGTCACGATCATCGTGGGAAGCGCCCAGAAGTCGCCGCACACCCAGAGGATCGCCGCTCCGATCTGCTGATCGGCGAAGGGCGGCAGGGTCACGCCCGGCACGTGGTCGTACGGCGGGTATATCGAGTGCGTGGCGAAGATCGACAGCGCCATCGCGATCATGATCATGACGACGTTCGTCACCAGCAGCGCCGCCGCCCTGCTGAGCAGGGGCATCTGGCTGCGGAACGGCGGCGACGGGATGAACTGCAGCCAGAACAGCACTCCGGCGGCGAAGAACGTGCCGTGCATCAGCCAGATGTGCACCGCCTGGTTGTTCTCGGCGAGGTCGAACAGCGCGGGGACGTGCCAGAGCACCATCGTCGCGTTGAACACCAGGACCGCCAGCCACGGCCGCAGCAGGAACCCGGCGGCCGCGCGCAGCGGCCGGGACCAGCCTCCGGTCAGCACCCCCCTGGCGGCGCTGCGGCCCATCTGCCCGGGCAGGGCGGCGAGCAGCGGCTGCCAGGGGGCGCCGGCCACGACCAGGGACGGGGCGGCGAACATGAGCAGCAGGTGCTGGATCATGTGCACCAGGAAGTAGTCGTCGGCCCAGTAGTCAATGGGGGACTCGACCGCGACGAGCAGGACCGCCAGCCCGGCGTAGAACCAGAGCGAGCGCAGCCGGCGCTGCCGGGTGCGCTCCGGCCTCGACCTCCTGGACAGCCGCCACAAGCCGATCTCATGCCACACCACCACGGCGACGGCGAGGATCAGGAACGGGTCGAAGGACCAGTTGCCGAGGATGTAGTGCATGTCGCCTAACCCGAGGATCCGTACTGAATGGGCACGACGATCGTCTGGACCTTGCTCCAGACCGTGGCCGGCGGGGCGAGCCGCCACGCCGTGAGCTTGCTGCCGTCGGCGGCCAGCGCGTCGATGGCGCCCCCGGGTCCGTGGGCCAGCACCGCGGTTCCGGACGGCACCGAAGGCAGCGCCCGCCAGGAACCGCGATCGGCGGTCCAGGCGTGACCTCCGGGCAGCAGCACCCAGGCTGTCCCGCTTGACCCGAAGCCGGACGCCGTGGGCTCCCCTCCCGCGAGCGACAGCGGCCCGGACACCGTCCAGCGCGCCGCCGCCGCGCCGCCAGCCCCCGCCGCCGCGCCGCCAGCCCCCGCCGCGCCGCCAGGCCCCGGCGCCCACTCCGCGTACAGCCGCTCGGTCTGG
>Ga0213875_10000509_pt1 | contig 32555 bp, 23 predicted proteins | sample BarmaccomBMRX_R8_FD_160105 | JGI IMG/M metagenome (GOLD analysis project Ga0213875, IMG submission 160105) | Root-associated microbial communities from Barbacenia macrantha in rupestrian grasslands, the National Park of Serra do Cipo, Brazil - RX_R8 | ecosystem: Host-associated > Plants > Roots...
GGCTGGCGACCTATTTCGCAAAGGCCGCGCTGGCCGCCGCGGCGCCGCGGCTGGCGGCGCGCCGCGACCAGGTGCTGGGGTCGTGGCGGCGGCTGTCGCCGCTGCCCGAGCCCGGCCAGCGCCACCCCGACGAACTCGCCTTCCTTTACTCCTGCGACGCCAACTTCTTCCGCATCTACTTCCCCTATTGGCTCTCCGTCGCCGAGTACCTGAAGTCGCTGCATTACGGCTTTCATTTTGTGCTCGTCGGCGAGCCCGGAAAATGCGTTCGGCTCGTCGAGCTGGCTGAAGTTGTGCGCCGCCGCCTGGCGCGATTTCGCGACTACGACCCCGAGGCCTACGCCGATAACATCAGCTATTCCGTCACGCCAACCCCCGATTTCTGCGCCCGGCCGGACGCCTATGTCGCGTGCGCGCGGTTCCTGCTCGCGCGCAGCCTGTCGCAGAGCTTGGCCGCGCGTCTGGTCATCCAGGACATCGATCTTGTCTTCCGGGAAGACCCAAGCCGATATTTCGCAAGCTTTTCGGCCGCAAAATTCGGCGTGTGGTACGCCTCGGGCGTAGAAGGGCTGGACCCCTGGCGGCGCGCCGTCCCGACTGGCTTCGTCATTCCCGACGCGCCGGCGGCCCGCGACTGCCTGGTCGAACTCGAAGACTATATTCTCGTCGGCCTTGACCACGTGAAATCGCGGGGTCTCGAACGCAACGCGCTGCTCTGGTGGTTCGAGCGGATGTTCGAACAGGGCCAAGGGGATTGGCTCGAGAACCTGGCCGCGAGACCGCGCCCGACCCGCCGCGAGCGCATCAACCGCATCTTCGAAGAGCAGCAGGCCCAGGCCGCGAGCCGTCCGCGGCCGGAACGCCAAGACGCGGGCGAGACGGCATGAACGAGCTGGCGCCATCGCGCTCGTCCGAGGCCGTCGAGTTACGCTGGCTCGCAGTTCCCGAGGCGGAAACCTACCGCGTGTCGCAACGCGATCGGGAAGCCGGCACGCACTTCACGATTTATCGCGGCGCCGTTCCCCGCTTTGCAATCCCGCGAGAGGCGATCGAGGCGGGCAGGCGATATGATTACCGGGTCGAAGTCATGCTGCCGGGAGCGCCGGATTTCGTGACGCTCGTCCCCTATGTGCGGCGCGACCCGGTGCCCGTCGACGCGCGGCGGTTCGAAGCGCCGGATCCGGAGGAAGCGGTCCCGGCCTGGCGTCTGTTGATCCGCGACGACGTCCTTGGCCGCGAGGTGCTCGACCTGGTCTCGCCGACCCGCGAGTTTGTGATCGATGTTTCGGAGGTCAACGCGGCGCATTCGCTGCGTTTCCGCTTCTACCGGTGGAACTGGCGCGCAGGGCTCTGGGAGGCGTTGACCGATTACCGCAAGGTGCCGCGGACTGGCGTCCGTTTCGCCCCTCCCGCCGCCGGCGACAGCCTGCTCTCTGATCTCGGGCAATCGGGCGGTCTGTCGGTTCGCGCGCCCCTGCTGCTGGACCATTTCAAGGACCGCCTGAAGCGGCGCGGGCTGTATGCGCACGGGGCGGTAGTGCTGTTCCACGTGCCCCCCGATTACCACGGAGAGGCCGTCCTTGATTGCGCGGCGGAGGCGGATCTCGAAGGCGAGCTGGGCTGGATCTACCGCCATCTGCCGATCTCCGAGCTGCGCTTCCGCGTCCTGACAGCCGCGGGCGGCCCGGTCGAGCGCACTGACGACGAAAGGATGTTCGAGGTTGCCGAGATCGTCGAAGAATGGCTCAGGGCGATCGTACGCGGGTCGGGCTACGAGAACCTGCCGCGGCAATTGCGATATCTGACTCGTCACGACGACAACGAGCGCAACCGCGACGTCCTGCTCGACCACCTGTTGTTCTGGGCGGTGCCGCAGGCGATGGGCGAACGCCCGCGCACGACGGATTTTCTCGATATCGACGACGTCTATTGCGAACTGTTGCAGGATGACGGCGGGTCTCGGTTCGTGCTGGAAGCCGTCAACTACATGCGGCTGTTCGCGGTAATCGGACGCTATTTCGTCGATCGCGGGCTTGACCAGCGGGATTATTTCGAGCCGCTGGTTTCGCCCGAGCGCGCCGGCGAAGTGCTCGCCATGCTGCGCGGGTTACGGCTCTATCGCGACGACCTTGTCAGCACCGGAATCGTCGAAGCGAAGATCATCAGCCTGCATGATCGCGAACAGGCCGCGCATCGGTTCGCCGCGGCCGTCGCGCGGGACGGAGCGGTGTTTGCAGGCCTGCGGCACGATGAAGGGATCGCGACTTATCTGTCGCTCTCTTATCTCCGCTCTCGCCGCGAGTTGGCGCGGCAGCGAAAGGCGGCGGTCCTAGGCTCATTGGTGATGCTGTCGCCGCCGCCGTGCTGGCGGCCGGGTGAGTTGATCTTTTTGCATTCCTGCGACGTCAATTTCCTGCAGATCTACTACCCGTACTGGCTGTCGATTGCGGAATACCTGAAGGGGCGAGGGTTCCACTTCCATTTCCTGCTCAGCGGCCGCGAAGAACAGGTCACGGAGGCGCTGGCCGAGGCCCGCGCCCTGCAGAATGATCTCGCCGAGTTCCGCGGCAGCAAGTCCATCGACTACGCTGCGAATCTCAGTTTCTCGTTTGCGCCGGTCCCGGATTTCTGCCCGAAGCCGGTTACCTTTTATTCGAGCTCGCAATATCTGTTTGCCCGCACCCTGTCGCAGCGTTTCGAGGCGCCGGTCATCGTCGAAGACGTCGATCTCGTGTTCCGGGACGATCCGGCGCCGTATTTTTCGGCCTTTCCGCCCACCCGCATCAGCATCTGGCCCTCGCCCGGCATCTACGGCCTGGATGCGTGGCGGCGCTTCATCGCGATCACGCTGATTCTGCCCAATGACCGCAAGGCGCACGATTCGCTGATCGCCTTCGAGGATTACATCGTTTCCGGGCTCGATCTCGAGAAGTCCTGGTACCTCGAACAGAACGCGCTGACCTATTGGTTCGAGGTCATGACGCGGGCACGGCGGAGCGGGGAAGTCGACAATCTGCGCCGCCGCGATCGCCCGACCAAGCAGGAGCGCATCAACTGGATCTTCGAAAGGGAACAGATCGAAAAGCGCCGCCAGCGCGCGGCCAGGGGCGTCGGAGCGGCGGCATAGAAATGCCGTGCTCGACTATCGGCGGCCGCGAACTTTGGAGAAGCCGGCGGTGAACATCGCGGCTATTCCGCAGACCGATCCGCGCGCCGGCTATCTGGCGCAAAAGACCGAGATCGATGCTGCCATTGCCCGAGTGCTGGCGGGCGGGCAATACATTCTCGGCCCCGAGGTCGAGGCCTTCGAGGCGGCCTTCGCGGCGTGGCTTGGCGTCGGGCACGCGGTCGGCGTCGGCCATGGCACCGACGCCATCGAGCTGGCCTTGCGGGCGTGCCGGATCGGTCGCGGCGACCTCGTCTTCACGGTGTCGCATACCGCAGTCGCAACGATCGCGGCGATCGAACGGGCCGGCGCCGTTCCGATCCTGGTGGATGTCGAGCCCGGCGCCCTGACAATGGACCCGGCCGCGCTCGAAGCGGCGCTGCGGACGCCTCCACGCAAGGGACGGCCGGCCGCCGTGCTGCCGGTGCATCTCTACGGCCAGCCGGCCGACCTTACGCCGCTCGCGAAACTCGCCCGCGCTTACGGGCTGCGCCTGATCGAGGATTGCGCGCAGAGCCACGGCGCGCTGTATCGCGACCGAATGACCGGCACGTTCGGCGATCTCGCCTGCTTCAGCTTTTACCCAACGAAGAATTTGGGCGCCCTCGGGGATGCCGGCATGGTGGCTACCGGCGACGCGGCGCTCGCGGCGGCGCTGCGCGAGCTTCGCGAATATGGCTGGCGCGAACGCGCCGTCAGCGCCGTTGTCGGAATCAACAGCCGCCTCGACCCGCTGCAGGCGGCCATTCTCGCCGTCAAACTGCCGCTGCTCGCGGCCGACAATGCGCGCCGCCAGGAAATCGCTACCGCTTACGACCGGGGCCTTGCCGGCGTGCCGTTGTCATTGCCATATCGGCGCGTCGGCGCGACCCATGTGTTCCATCAATATGTCGTGCGCAGCCGCTTGCGCGACGAGTTGCGCGAGCGTTTGAGCCGGGCCGGGATCGGCACCGGGATTCATTACCCGGTTCCGGTACATCTGCAACCGGCCTATCGCGAACGCGCCCTTGCCGCCGGCGCCCTGAAGGTCACGACGGAGGCCGCCCGCGAAATCCTGAGCCTGCCGATCTACCCGCAACTCGGCGATCAGGCCGTGGCGCGGGTGGTGACCGCGGTTTGCGCGGCGGCGAGCGGACGCTGAACGCGATGCCGGCGCCGGTTCTCCATCGGCCGCCCGGCGACGAGGCGGTCCCGGCGCCGGGGCTGATCGGAATCTTCTCTTCGGGAATCCTGGGCATCCCCTTGCTCGACGAGTTTCTGATCCCTTGGGGACGGCCGGTCGATCTGCGGCAAATGCGGGGTGTCGAGGGGGAGCTGGCTGCGATCGCCGGCTGGGGATACCGCCCGACGGCGGAGCGGGCGCGCGCCGAGGCGGTCCGCCGAGGCGTTCCCTATCTCGCGCTCGAAGACGGCTTTCTACGCTCGATCGAGCTCGGCGTTGTCGGCGCTGCACCCTGGTCGCTCGTCATCGACGATGTAGGTGTTTATTACGATTGCACGCGGCCCAGCCGTCTGGAAGGGCTGATCGCGGCGGCTTCCGACGCGCCCTGCTCGACCGCGGCGCTGCTGCAGGTGTTCCGCAAAGGCAATCTGTCCAAATACAACGCCGCACCCGATTGCGACCCCGACCTGCTCGATGCCGAGATCGGCGGCGGCCGAACCCGGGCCGGCACGGCGCGGCCGCTGGTGATCGTGCTCGACCAGGTGCTGGGCGATATGTCGGTCGCCAGCGGCGGGGCCGCGCAGCGCTGCTTTACCGACATGCTGGATGCCGCCCTCGACGAGAATCCCGAGGCGCAGGTAGTCGTGCGCTCTCACCCGGACGTGATCGCCGGACGCCGCCAGGGCTACCTGTTGCAGGCGGCGCGAGCGCGCCAGGTCCCGATTGCGGGGCGAACAATGAACTGGCCCTCGATGGCCCGGCGAGCGGCACGGGTCTACACGGCGACCAGCCTCGGCGGTTTCGAGGCCTTGCTGCACGGGGTACCGGTGGTCTGCTTCGGAAACCCGTTTTACGCCGGCTGGGGGTTGACCATGGACCGCGTCGGGCAGTCGCGCCGGCATGGCAGGCCGTCGTTGGAATGGGTGTTTCATGCCGCCTACGAGACCTATCCCCGCTATGTCGACCGGGTGCACGGACGCGGCGCCGACGCACTGACCATCGCGCGGCGGTTCGCCCAGGCCCGCGCCGAACTCGGCGAGCAGGGTTCGGCGGAAATCCTCGGCGTGTCAGCGCGCAAGCGCCCCTGGGTACGCGCATTCGTGGGCGCGGCGGGACAACGCGTGCGGTTTTCGCGGCCATCGCGGCGGGCCATCGCGCGCTGCCGGCGCGGGGGTGGCAGGCTGCTGGTCTGGGCCGGGGCGGAGCCGAGCTGGCTCGAACCGGCTGTGCGCGCGCAGAGAGCGGTGCTGCATCGAATCGAAGACGGGTTTCTGCGCTCGGTCGGTCTCGGCTCCGAATTCATTCCCGCCTTGTCGCTGATCGTCGATGACCTCGGGATCTATTTCGATCCCCGGCGCGAGAGCCGGCTCGAACGGCTGTTGGCCGAGGCCGCCCCTGCCCCGGAGCTGTTGGCGCAGGCGCGCGAGCTGCGGGAGCGGCTCGTCGAGCTGCGGCTGAGCAAGTACAATGTCGGCGAGAGCCGGCAACTGGCGGTCGAGGATTCGGGAGCGGGAAGACGGCGCATCCTGGTGCCCGGCCAGGTCGAGAACGACGCCTCGATCCTGCGGGGGGCGCCCGGAATCCGCACCAATCTCAGCCTGCTCGCGGCGGTGCGGGCCGCGGCGCCCGATGCGTTGCTGCTTTATAAGCCGCATCCCGATGTCGAAAGCGGTCGCCGCCCCGGGGGCGTTGCCGAAAGCGAGCTGCGCCGATTGGCGGATGCGGTACTGAGCGGCTGGAATGCACCCGCCGCGATCGAGGCGGCCGACGAGGTGCATACGATGACCTCTTTGCTGGGGTTCGAAGCGCTGTTGCGGGGCCGGCATGTGGTCACCTACGGGCTGCCGTTCTACGCCGGGCTCGGGCTCACGACGGACCGGCTCGCCTGGCCGCGGCCGCGGCCGCGCTGCAGCCTGGACATGCTGGTAGCGGCCGCCCTGCTGCTGTACCCGCGCTATCGCGACCAGCGCACCGGGCTGCCGATCACTGCCTTCGACGCCATCGAGATTCTCGAGGGCTTGCGGACCGCCGGCCGCCGGCAAGCCCTGTCGCCCCAGCCGCGCGTCGGGCGCCTTCGCGCCGCGGCGAACAGCCTGGTGCGCGGTCTCGCCCGCCACCCGAAACAGATGGCGCCGATCGATCCGTAATACCGGCGCGCCGCATCCGAGGCACGCACGGAGCGGTGCCTCGGCCTCAGCGGCAGCTCGAAACGCCGCCGCCCAACCCGGCGCCGCCCAATTGGGCGGTTGCCGCACAGGGATTGTTGGTCGCGGCGCCCGTCTCGGTGCCCCCAATCCCGCTGTTGCCGATATTGCTGGTTGTCCCGAACGCGCCGATCGTGCCCGAAACGGCGGCATTTCCGGTCGGCGTCGTCATGCCGGTCATCGCATTGGTCCCGGTTATGCCTGCCGCGGTCGTGATCCCGCTGGTACCCGTGCCTGTGCTGATGATCGTAGGCGTCTTGATCACGCCGGCAGATTCCGGAGGCGGTTTCATCGGGATCAGCCCTTGCGGTTTCGGCCCCCCCAGCAGGGCCGAAGTCTCGGCCTTCGGCGACGGCGGAGTAAGCGGGATCCCCTCGGCGCCGACCGTGGCCGGACCTTTCAGTGCTTTCGGATTGGCGTCGATGACGCTGTCCTTCAGCATGTAGCCGACATAGGAGGTGTTGCCGTCGCGCGAATAGAGCTTCACCTTCTCGACCTGATCCCCGGGCTCGAGCACGACGATTTTGGCGCCCTTCATGCCGATCACCGTGCAGCCCGCGACAACCAGCGGCTGATCCTTGCTTTCCGGCGGGGTGATGCCGTCGAGCAGGGCGCGGTCGATACAGAAGGGCGCGCCTTGGTCGGCGACGAGTTGCGGCTTTAGTTCTGCCGCGAGCAACACCCCGGGAAGGCCGCACAGCAGCATCGCCGCGAGCGTTGATCGAGACAGGCACGTCACGGGAACTTCCCGGGCCCGCAGAAAGCGGCAGAATTATGAAGACGCCGGCCGTCCACCGGCGCCCCGGGTTGCGCAGCCCCCGGCTCCAATCTGGTGTAGGGCATCAGCGGCGCCCATTTGCGCTGCCGCCAACGCCAGGCGAAAACGCGATACCGAAGCTGGTGGTTATACGGCAGCAAGTTCGGATCGACCGCAAAGCGCGGTGCCCCCGAAATTACATCCAGCACGATCCGGTCCTCGTGTTCGTCCCGCAGGTAGAAGCGATAGGCCGGAGCCGGCTCGGCGCTTTCGAGCGCAATGATGCGAAACCCGGGCGAGGCCAGGGCGGGCATCCGGCTCCACGGCACGAGCGTATGCATGTCGCCCGCTGCGAGCTCGACTTCAACGCGGTAGGACAGGGTGTCGCGCGCGGGCAGCATCGCTTCGGGCAGAGCGTAACGGTTTTCGGGACCGCGATAAACGGTCCGCGATTTTCCGGCGGCCGGGTCCAAAAGGGCGAGCCGATAGGCGCTGGCCTCGGCGATTGCCGGCCAGGTCAATTGGCAAGACTCAGGCCCCGGAGCGCGCAAACGAGCCGCGATGGCGGCGGCCAAGAGTCTCGGCGGCAGGATCACGTGCCAATCCGGCACCGGCTCGCGCCGGGCCCGTACCTGCCACGCCAGCGCGTCGCGAGGTTCGACGATGGGCGGCAGCAGCGCGCTGGGCACCTCGCTCTCAACTTCGGCCAGCGGTTCGCCGGTCTCGCCGTCGAGCAACTCAAGACGATATCGAGCACCCGGCAAGGCCGGCCACGTGACCCGGCGTACCTCGTCGCAATCGTCAGACACCGCGCCTTCCCTAATCCGGCTGATATTGGTTGCAGAGCCGGGCGGCAGTTTCGTACGGTCGCGATGCATTGGCCGGATCGGAGGTCAATATAGTAAACGACATTGAAACATTCACGATGCCGCGATGTGGCGTAATCTCGAAAAGTAGATTTAAATTCCCAATGTGGGAATGGGCAAGCCAACAAATCCGGTTAAACTATATATCAGCAAGGGCGAGGCGATGCTTGGGCGCTGCGCCGACATCGGGTCGGCGACGCGGGTGCATCCGCGCAAAGATGCCGCTGCCGAGCCACACCAAGGGGTAAGGATGAGTCCGATGGCCGACGGTGACGCGGAGAGAACCGAGCCGCTTCAATCGGTGTGCGTGATCGGGCTCGGCTATATCGGCCTTGCCACCGCGGCGATGCTGGCTCGCAACGGGTGCGATGTTCTCGGCGTCGACATCAAACCCGATATCGTCGCGGCGACCAATCGCGCCGTCGCCCATATCGTCGATCCCGGACTCGGTCCACTGGTGCACGAGGTCGTGACCGCCGGCCGGCTGCGTGCCGACGAACGGCCGCACCCGGCCGAGGCCTTCATCATCGCGGTGCCGACGCCGGTAAGGAGCGATGCCGAGCGCACGCCGGATCTCGACGCCGTGTTCGCGGCAGTCGACCAGCTCGCTGCGGTGCTGCGCCCGGGCAATCTCGTGGTGCTCGAATCGACCTCGCCGGTCGGGACCACCGAGGCTGTCGCGCGCCGTCTGCGCGCGGCACGGCCCGATCTTCGCCCCCCTCTCCCGGGAGAGGCTGCACCGAACCTTCATCTCGCTTATTGCCCGGAGCGGATCATTCCCGGGCGAATGCTGATCGAACTGGCCGCGAACGACCGGATCATCGGCGGTATGGATCGCCGCAGCAGCGAATTGGCGCAATCGCTCTATGCACGGCTGGGCACCGGACGTCGCCATGTCTGCGATCACCGCACCGCCGAGATGGTGAAGCTCGTCGAGAACGCCTACCGCGACGTCAACATCGCTTTCGCAAACGAGCTGTCGCTGATCTGCCGCGGCCTCGATCTCGACGCGTTCGAGGTCATCGCGTTGGCGAACCGGCATCCGCGCGTCTCGATCCTGCGGCCCGGACCGGGTGTCGGCGGACACTGCATCGCGGTCGATCCCTGGTTCATCGTGGATACGGATCGCCGCAACAGCCGCCTGATCGCGACCGCGCGCGCGGTCAACGACCGCAAGCCCGAGATCGTGGTTCAGGATATCGCCGCCGCGGCCGCAGAGCGGGCGGGCCCGGTCTTGTGCCTCGGTCTCACCTACAAAGAAAACGTCGGCGATTTCCGCGAAAGTCCCGCGGCCGCGATCGCGCGCGCGCTGACCGCGCGGCTTGGCCCGCGAATCCTGTGCGTAGACCCGTTCGCCGAGCGCGGCTCCGAGGGGCACGCCGCCGCCCGCGGGCTCAATTTGGTGCGACTCGATGAAGGCCTGCGCCGCGCCGCAATCGTCGCCGTGCTGGTCGCGCACGATGAATTCGACGGGCTTTCGCTGAGGCCGGATCAGCTGGTTTTCGACGTTGTAGGGATGCTGCCGCGGTCGAGCTGATTTTCGAGGCGGGGAACCGGACCGAACTGGTTGACCGCCGGTGGCCGGCCTCCGTCGCCGTCGCGTCGGGCGCGACAACAAAGGGGCGGGTCGAACTGCCGCAGCTGCCGGAACGGGCGGTCGGCGGCCGCGTTGGCGGGGCTTCTCAGCAACAGGACAGCCCCCTTGCGCCACAACCACACCTCGACCAGTCGCGACCTCGCCGCCCGCCGGCGCCGCCAGCGGATCGCATGGCTTCTGGCGGCAGCCGGCGGGCTTGCCGTGATCAATCATCTGCAGCGCCGTCGGGCCGAAGCCGCGCATCCGCCGCGCGGCAGGTTTCTCGACCTCGCCGGCGTGCGCCTGCATTGCCACGATCGCGGCAGCGGCCCCCCGGTGGTGATGCTCCACGGCAACGGCGCGATGGCGGCAGATTTCGCGATTGCCGGTGTATCCACCGAGCTGGCCGACAAGTTTCGCGTGCTGGCCTTTGACCGTCCCGGCTTCGGCTACAGCAGCCGGCCGCGGCGGCAGATATGGACGCCGCGGGCGCAAGCCCGGCTGATCGCCATGGCGCTGGAGCGGCTCGGGATCCCGAAGGCGATCGTCGTCGGGCATTCCTGGGGCACGCTGGTCGCGCTGGCCCTCGCGCTGGAACAACCGCAGCGAGTGCAAAGCCTGGTGTTGGTTTCAGGATATTACCTCCCGACGCCTCGGCTGGCGCTGCTGCTGGCGTGGCCGCAGGCGGTGCCGGTGCTGGGCGACCTGATTTGCCAGACGATCGCGCCATGGCTCGCCCGCCTGACGGCGCCGTTTCTTGTCCGCCGGTCATTTGCCCCGGCGCCGGTGACGCAGGCTTTTTCCAGCCGCTTTCCATTTCCGCTTTGCTTCCGCCCGTCGCAGTTGCGCGCCTTCGCCGAGGAGACGGCGATCATGATAGGCGCGGCTGCCTCACTGGCCGGCGAATACTCCAGGCTGAAGCATCCGGTCACGATCGTGACCGGGGCGGCGGACCGCATCGTCGACCCGGACCGGCAGTCGCGCCGCCTCGCCGGCATCCTGCCAAATGCGACGTTGCGCGTGATCCCCGAGACCGGGCATATGGCCCATCATACCACGCCCGAGGCGGTCATTGCCGCGGTCGAGCACGCGTTCCGGGAGGCCGCGCCGGGGCCGGCGACGATGAACGATCAGGCTCCGGCCGTGCCCGTCTCACAAATGCCGGCGATGCCCGCTCTGCGACCGGTCGGTGCCGGTTAGCGCAGCTGAAACCCGAGGGTGGCGAGCGCGGCGCGCATGCGGTCGCGGCCGTGCAGCGAGGCCGCGGTCTTGACCCGGTTTACCGACTGCAGCGTCCAGTCGGTCTCGCGCATGCCCTGCTCGCGCTGGAAGGCACGAATGCGCCCGTCATAAGCCGCGAATGCCGCGTCCTGGGCCGCCGTCGAATATTGCTCGCGATGCAGGACCGCCGCCTGAGGCAGGCGCGGTTTGATGTCGGCCGGCGCCGCGGGGTCGGGATAGCCGACGCACATGCCAAAAAGGGCCATGACATGCGGCGGCAACCCTAGCTCGGCGGCAACCTCCTCCGGGTGGTTGCGCATCGCGCCGATGTAGACGAAGCCGAGACCCAGCGATTCAAGCGCGACCGCCGCGTTCTGAGCCGCAAGAGCCGCATCGACCACCCCGACGATGAAAGGCTCGAGATAGTGCAGCCCCTCGAGCGAGGTTTGCCGTTGCGCGGCGACCCGATCGAGCCGCCCCAGATCGACCAGCCAGACTAGATAAAGCGGACACTGGGCGATGTGCTGCTGGCCCGCGCCAAGCACGGCGAGACGCGCCTTGCGCTCCGGGTTGACGACCGCGACGACGCTCCATGTCTGCAGGTTGGACGAGGTCGATGCAGATTGCGCCGCCGCTACGAGACGCTCGAGCGTCCCCGGCGGCAATGGCTTGGGCAGGAAAGCGCGCACCGAGCGGTGCGCGAGAATGGTCGCGAACACCCCATTCCATGGGCCCGGCGCCGATGCGCCGTCGCGATAGCGCGCCGCGAGCAGCGACTTCGCACTTATCGCTTCCGCTGGGATGGGTTCCGAGGGTTGTCCGGTTTCGGCCAGGCTCATCTGAGATCTCCGGGCGTCGTTGGTCGGGTAGTCTCTTCGCTGCAACGATGATACCTGATTGGCAGGAGATGGCCGGAGGTCGCAAAAAGCGCCTAGCCGGCGAGGTGGTCTGTCCGCCTGGGAGCCTTTGCGGGCGCGGTTGACGCATTGGCGGCTGATCGATATAAGCGCGCTCGTTCCACTTGGCGAAGCGAGCATGGCGAACCATAAATCGGCGGAAAAGCGTCTCCGCCAGACCGAGAAGCGTACCGCCATCAACCGCTCCCGCATGAGCCGCGTGCGAACCTTCGTAAAGAAGGTGGAAACCGCGATCCAGAGCGGCGACAGGGAAGCGGCGCAGGCCGCGTTGAAGCTGGCCCAACCCGAGCTGCACCGCGCCACTACCAAGGGCGTGATGCATAAGAATACCGTCGCGCGCAAGCTGTCCCGACTCGCGCTGCGTATCAACGCACTCTGAGCCGCCTCTCCGCCCGATGCGGCGGAGACGAATATTGAATCCGCCGAACAGCCTGCGGAAGATCCGCGACGACCTATTTCCGAGCCGCTTTAGGCGCGCAAGCCGCGGCGTTCGGATCCCCTCAGATCGGCACGAAGCCCCTCCGGGCGCCGCTCTCGTTTGACCGCGGCGCGGATCCCAGGAAATCCGCGGTAAGTGCGGTTACCCGCTCGCGGGCGCCCTCAATGCGACGAAAAATGCGTCGGCTGCCGTTTCGCCTGTTGCCACCCTTCCCGGCCCTACGTTAATATCGTCTCTGTCAGGCGCCGGTAATACAACGCCTGTTCCCTGTAGTTCTCTGAGATTAGTCAGGCAAGCTGTCCTCCCTAGAGTAAAACGCAGAATTGCGTTTTGCCGTGGGAACTAGGCCTGTTTGCTGGATGCTTATGTGGTGTGGCGACATCGGGAGGAAACTGCCCAGGCGATTTGATAATCGGACTGTCAGTACTACACAGAACACTATCGGTTATTGGGGAGAACCGAAGTGAGCGAATGGGAGCGGTTGCTGGAACGGCTCAAGAACGAGATCGGCGAGGCCGCCTTTCACGGCTGGTTCCGAACGATGACCGTAAAGCGCGTCGCAGGCGGCGAGGCGGTGATTGCGTTCCCGACGCGTTTTCTCAGGGATTGGGTCGCCAGGCACTACGCCGAGTGTCTGCTGCGGGTGTGGCGTGTTGAGAACGCGGAGATCAATCGGCTGTCGATCATCATAGAGCCGCAGGGCGACGGGCTTGCGCGTGACGAGCCCGCCGGAGGGTCGCTCGAGGAACCCGCCGCAGCCGTGGAGCCCGCGGCCGGGATCGAGGGGGGTGAGGACAAGACGCTCTCAGGCCCGCTCGACCCGCGCTTTACTTTCGAGAACTTCATTGTCGGCAAACCCAACGAGCTTGCTCACGCCGCCGCCCGCCGCGTCGCCGAAGCCTGCGTCGCGCCGGTCTCGGTGCCGTTCAACCCGCTTTTCCTCTATGGCGGGGTCGGACTTGGCAAGACCCATCTGATGCATGCGATCGCATGGCATGTCCGCAGCCATGCCGCGGGATGCAAGGTCATCTATCTGTCGGCTGAAAAGTTCATGTATCAGTTTATCCGGGCATTGCGCTTCCGCTCGATAATGGACTTTAAGGAACAGTTCCGGTCGGTCGATCTTCTGATGATCGACGACGTGCAATTCATCAGCGGCAAGGACTCGACCCAGGAAGAGCTGTTCCACACCTTCAATGCGCTGGTCGACCAGAACCGGCCGATCGTGATCTCGGCCGACAAGTCGCCGAACGATCTCAACATCGAGGAACGGATGCGCTCGCGCCTGGGATGGGGGCTGGTCGCCGATCTGCACCCAACCACCTACGAGCTGCGGCTCGGCATCCTGCAATCGAAGGCGGAGCAGGCCGGCATCCGTCTGCCGCAGAAGGTCATGGAATTTCTTGCCCACAAAATCGTGTCGAATGTGCGCGAGCTCGAAGGCGCCTTGAACCGCATCCTTGCCCAGATGCAATTGATCGGCCGCGACATCACGCTCGAAAGCGTCCAGGACGTGTTGCGCGATCTGATCCGCGCGAACGAGCGGCGGGTCACCATCGAGGAAATCCAGAAGAAGGTCGCCGAGCACTTCAAGATCCGGCTGGTCGATATGGGATCGCCCCGCCGCGAGCGCAGCATCGTCCGGCCGCGCCAGGTCGCGATGTATCTGGCGAAACAGCTGACGAGCGCCTCGCTGCCGGCGATCGGCAAAAAATTCGGCGACCGCGACCACACCACCGTGATGCACGCAGTCAAAAAGATCACCGAGCTGATCGCGAGCGACGGCGTTCTCGCCGAGGATGTCGAGCTCCTGCAGCGCATGTTGCAGAGCTGAAACCGGCGGATGCGAAACCGGTGCAGGGTGGCGGCACCGTCATGCTATGATGCCGTCCCGGCTGCCGACCCTCTGTTAATCCGGTGGCGGCATCGGCCGGGCTTTCACCGGGTGGTCGACCCGGTCTGCCAACTCTGTGTAGCCGCCATGAAACTGACCATCGAACGGGCTGCCCTTCTCAAGGCACTGAGCCACGTCCAGAGCGTGGTCGAGCGCCGGACCACGATCCCGATTCTCTCGAACGTGCTGCTGCACGCGGAGGCGGCGGGACTGGCGCTGAGCGCGACCGACATGGATCTCGAAATCGTCGAGCGGGTGACCGGACGTATCGAGCGCGAGGGCCGCACGACCGCGCCGGCGCATACGCTTTATGACATCGTCCGCAAGCTGCGCGAGGGCGCCCAGATCGAGATCGAGACCAATGGCGAGCGCAACGAGCTGATCGTCCGCTCGAATCGTTCGACATTCACCCTCGCCTGCCTGCCGCCGGAGGACTACCCCGTTCTCGCCGCCGGCGAACTGCCGCATCAGTTTACGCTTTCCGCGGCCGAGCTGCGTACCCTGATCGACCGCACCCGGTTCGCGATCTCGACCGAGGAGACCCGATATTACCTGAACGGCATCTATCTGCACGCCACAAAGAACGACGAGGTTCCAGTGATCCGGGCCGTGGCCACCGATGGTCATCGCCTGGCCCGGGTCGAGATGGTCCTTCCGGAGGGTGCCGCCGGAATGCCGGGGGTGATCGTGCCGCGCAAGACAGTGCTCGAATTGCGCAAGCTGATCGAGGAGGGCGAGGCGGAAGTGCAGATCGCGCTCGGCGAGACCAAGATCCGCTGCGTGATCGGCCAGGCAATGCTGACCTCGAAACTGATTGACGGCACTTTCCCCGATTACGATCGGGTTATCCCGACCAACAACGACAAGATCATGGAGGTCGAAACCAAATCCTTCGCCGAGGCGGTAGACCGGGTCTCGACAATCTCGAGCGAACGCAGCAGCCGCGCCGTCAAGCTCGCGGTCGAACGCGGCGCCCTGCTGGTCTCGGCAACGAGCCCCGAAAACGGTACTGCGGTCGAGGAGCTCGAGGTTCGGTATCAAAGCAGCCCGATCGAGATCGGCTTCAACTCGCGTTATCTGCTCGATATCGCCGAGCAGATCGAGGGCGACGGCGCGCAATTCGCGATGTCGGACCCGGCCTCGCCAACCGTCGTGCGGGACAGTTCCGATGGCAGCGCGCTTTATGTCTTGATGCCGATGCGGGTGTGAGGCTGCAACCGCGATCGAGACATCGAGCGCGCACCCGGCAGCAGACCGCTGCTGGCAGCTGCCCGATCTGGTGGCAATCGAGCTTCTTCAACCCCATATGACGGCGATGACGACCGCGGCGCAAGCCAGCATCCGTGCCGGCACCGCGGCCTGCCCGCGCGACAGGGTCGGCGTGACGCGGCTGGTACTGACCGATTTCCGCAACTATGGCGATGCGCGGCTCGACCTTGATCCCGGGCCTGTGGTGCTGACGGGGGCCAACGGCGCCGGCAAGACCAACCTGCTCGAAGCGGTTTCATTTCTCGCGCCCGGGCGTGGCCTGCGCGGCGCGCGTCTGGGCGAGATCGACCGGCGAACCGCGAGCGGTCAGTCACCCGGGTCGGGTTGGGCGGTGGCTGCCACAATTGCCACTCGGCGGGGACCGGTCCGGATCGGCACCGGACGGGCCTGCCCTGCCCGCGACGGTGCCGTCACGGCGTCGAAGCAGGCGGCGTCGTCCGCCGCCGAACGACGGGTCGTGCGCATCGATGGCGACACCGCCCGCGGCCAGATCGCGCTCGGCGAAAGGCTGGGCCTCGTATGGCTGACTCCGGCGATGGACCGGATCTTTCTCGAAGGTCCAGCCGGCCGACGGCGCCTGCTCGACCGTCTCGTGCTTGGCCTCGATCCGGCGCATGCCGGCCGCGTCGCCGCTTATGAACACGCCTTGCGCGAGCGTTCCCGCCTGTTGCGCGACGGGCTCTCGTTTGGCCGCCCGGCCGATCCGGTATGGCTGGCGGCGCTCGAAGAGGTGATGGCCGAGAAGGGCGTAGCGGTCGCGGCGGCGCGGCGCGAACTGGTGCAGCGCCTCGACCGCGTGTGCGCCGAAGCCGAGGGGCCGTTTCCGCGGGCCCGGCTCAGCCTTCTCGGCACGGTCGCGGGCTGGCTCGAAACGATGCCGGCGCTGGCCGCGGAAGAGCGGACGAAACAAGCGCTGTCCGACAATCGCCGCGAAGATGCGGCAAGCGGGAGCACCGCCCTCGGCCCGCATCGCTCGGATCTCGCCGTTGTCTTCGCGGCCAAAGGCATTTCGGCGGAGACCGCCTCGACCGGGGAACAGAAGGCGCTGCTGATCGCGATCCTGCTCGCCCATGCTCGCCTGCAGCACCAGGTGCGCGGCGAAGCCCCGGTACTGCTGCTGGACGAGGTCGCGGCCCATCTCGATCCGAGCCGCCGTGGCGCGCTGTTCGAAACGTTGCGCGGGCTCGACAGCCAGGCCTGGCTCACCGGTACCGACGCGGCCGTATTCTCGCCACTGCGGCCGGTTGCCCGTTTCCTCTCGGTTACCGACGGCAATCTGGCCGACACTGCATTCTGAACCGCAACGGCACTTTGGACGAAATGGCAAACCCTATCGCTTCCGATCCCAGCCGCCCTGCCCTTCCCGGGGCCGCCCGCGACGCAGCGCCGAGCGGCGAACCGGTCATCGGACCAGATCGTGTTCCGGCCGACCGTGCCCCGGCGAATGGCGCCCCGGCCGGCGGTGGCCCGACGGATGGTGAGCGGCCGGCCTATGACGAGCGCTCGATCAAGGTGCTGCACGGGCTCGACCCGGTGCGCAAGCGCCCGGGCATGTATATCGGCGATACCGATGACGGCTCGGGCCTGCACCACATGATCTACGAGGTCGTCGACAATTCGATCGACGAGGCGATGGAGAGCTATTGCGACACGATCACGGTTACCCTTAACGCCGACGGGTCCTGCACCGTCGCCGATAACGGCCGCGGCATCCCGGTCGGCATCCATCAGGAAGAAGGGGTGTCGGCCGCCGAAGTCATCATGACCCAGCTGCACGCCGGCGGTAAGTTCGATCAGAACTCGTACAAAGTGTCGGGCGGGCTGCACGGGGTCGGGATCTCGGTCGTCAATGCGCTGTCGTCCCGGCTCGATTTGCGGATTTTCCGCGACGGTTCGGAATGGTTCATGCGCTTCCGAGACGGTGCACCGGAAGCGCCGTTGGCCGAGATCGGCCCGGCGTCGCCGTGGCCCGCCGGATCGTCGCGGCAGGGCCCGGCGACCGGCACCGAGATCACTTTTTTGCCGAGCCCGGGCACCTTCTCGCATACCGAGTTCGACTTCACCACGCTCGAACACCGATTGCGCGAGCTGGCTTTCCTGAACAGCGGTGTGACGCTGATCCTGAAGGATTTGCGCGGGCCGGAGCCGAAAAATGCCGCCTTTCACTACGAAGGGGGTCTCGAGGCCTTTGTTGACTATCTCGATCGCTCGAAGCAGGTCTTGCACGCGCCGCCCATCGCGATCCGCGGCGAGCGCGAGCGCATCATCGTCGAGATCGCGATGGAGTGGACCGACTCGTATCACGAGACGATGCTGTGTTTTACGAACAACATCCCGCAGCGTGACGGCGGCACCCATCTTGCCGGCTTTCGCGCGGCATTGACCCGCACCGTCAACGCCTATGCCAATGATAGCGGGATCGCGAAGAAGGAGAAGATCGCGCTATCGGGCGAGGACATGCGCGAAGGGCTGACCTGCATCCTCTCGGTCAAACTGCCCGACCCGAAATTCTCGTCGCAGACCAAGGAGAAGCTGGTGTCATCGGAGGTCACGCCGGTGGTCTCGGGCGTTGTCGCCGAACGGTTGACGCAATGGTTCGAGGAGCATCCGGCCGAGGCGCGCAAGATTGTCGCCAAGGTGGTCGAAGCCGCGGCGGCGCGCGAGGCGGCGCGCAAGGCGCGCGACCTGACCCGTCGCAAAGGCGCGCTCGACATCGCCAACCTTCCCGGCAAGCTCGCCGACTGCCAGGAGCGCGACCCCGCCAAGAGCGAGTTGTTCATCGTCGAGGGTGACAGCGCGGGCGGCTCGGCCAAGCAGGGGCGCGACCGCCGTTTCCAGGCCATCCTGCCGCTCAAAGGCAAGATCCTCAATGTCGAGCGCGCCCGCTTCGACAAAATGCTGGGTTCGGCAGAAATCGGCACCTTGATCGCGGCGCTCGGAACCGGCATCGGCGCCGAGGATTTCGCGCCCGACAAGGCTCGCTATCACCGCATCATCATCATGACCGATGCCGATGTCGACGGCAGTCACATCCGCACGCTGCTGCTGACCTTCTTCTACCGACAGATGCGCGCGTTAATCGAGAACGGGTTTCTCTACATCGCCCAGCCGCCGCTCTACCGGCTGCAGCGCGGCAACGCCAAGGCCGTGTACCTGAAGGATGACCCGGCGCTCGAGGCCTATTGCGTCGATGCCGCGCTGCGCGATGCGGTGTTCCGCCAGCATGATGGCGGGCAGCGGGCGGGCAACGATTTGCGCGACGTCCTCGAGCAAGCGCGCGCGCACCGCCGCTGGGTACAGCCGCTCGCGGCCAAGGTCGGCAGCGCCGATGTCGTCGAGCAGGCCGCGCTTGCGGGCGGGCTCGCGGCCGGCGTCATGGCCGATCCCGCCCGGGCGATCGAGGCGGCGCACGGCACCGCCGAACGGCTCGACCGTCTGTCGCAGGCGCATGAGGGCACGTGGCGCGGCGAGGTTATCGCCAATGAGGGTCTGGTGTTCAGCCGCACCCGGCTCGGCATCGACGAACGCCATCTGATCGATCCGGCCCTGCTGCGCAGCAGCGAAGCCCGCCGGCTCGACGCAGATGCGGTCCGGCTGCGCGAGCTTTACGATCGGCCGGGCACACTTGCGGCGCGTGACAAGGAATATCGCATCACCGGCCCGACCAGCCTCGTCGCCGCGGTCATGGAGTTGGGCCGGCGCGGCATCGACGTGACCCGCTACAAAGGCCTCGGCGAGATGAACCCGGACCAGCTTTGGGAAACGACGCTTGACCCGGAGGTGCGCTCGCTGTTGCAGGTCAAGGTCAGCCACGCCGATCTCGCAGAAGAAACATTCTCGACTTTGATGGGCGACCTCGTCGAGCCGCGGCGCGACTTCATCCAGGCCAACGCCCTGAGCGTCGCCAACCTCGACGTGTAAGGCGGCCGCGGGCCTGAAGGCGGCTTCACGAGGAACCGCACACCGGCCCCGAGTCGTCGCACGGGGGCACAAGCCGGGGCCACAAGCCGCGGCGCGCCGATGCCGGTGGTTATGCCCGCGGGTGGGCGGCGTTGTAGACGGCGAGCAGCCGTTCGGTCTCGACCGAGGTATAGCGCTGGGTGGTCGACAGGCTGGCGTGGCCCAGCAATTCCTGGATCGCGCGCAGATCGCCGCCGCCGCCGAGCAGGTGGGTGGCGAAACTGTGACGCAGGGCATGCGGCGTGACGGTTTCGGGCAGGCCGAGGGCACCGCGCAACATCGTCATCTGGCGTTGCACGAGCCGCGGATGCAACGGCCCGCCGCGGGCGCCCACGAACAGCGGATCGTCCTTGGCCAGTGCATAAGGGCAGGCGGCGAGATAATCGGCGATTGCGCTGCGCACCGCGGCCAGCACCGGAACCAGCCGCTGCTTGTTGCCCTTGCCGATGATCGCCAGCATGTCGCCGAGCGGCGCCTCGCCGCGTCGCAGCCCGAGCGCTTCCGAGAGACGCAGGCCGCAGCCGTAGAGCAGCGTCAAGAGCGCGACGTCGCGTTTTCCCTGCCACTCGCTGGCCGTCACAGTCGCTGCCGCGCCGATTGCTTCGCCGGCATCGGCAACGGTCAGCGGCTTTGGCACGCCGGTCGGCAGCTTCGGTGCCCGCAGCGCCGCAAGAGCCGTCGCCTTCGCCAGACCGCGGCGATCGAGGAAGCGCACGAAGCCGCGCAGCACCGACAGCCCCCGCCCCGTCGAGCTGCGCCCGATCCCCTCGCCGGCGCGGCGCGCCAGATAGGCGCGGAAATCGGCCGGCCGCAACCGGTCCAACGCGGCCAGGCTTGGAACTTCGCCCAGGTGCTCGCTCAGAAAATCGAGAAATCCGGCAAGGTCACGCCCATAGGCCGCTACGGTGTGCGGCGAAGCGCGGCGCTCTCCGGTCAGCCAGGCTTCCCAGAGCCCGATCGCGGCGCGCAGCGCGTCATCGGCGGCGAACCGCCGCAACGGCAACGGTTCCGGAAACGGCGGAAAGCTTCTTTCCGCGGTGCTGGTGCCCGTCACCGCCCCGGGTCTAGCCATTGCCCTATCGTGATCCCAAGGGCACGGGCGAGGAAGCCGAGGAGCTCGGTGCCGAGCCCGGGGTGAAACGTGTCCGGCTTGCGCGTGCCGATGCACAACAGCCCGACCGGCGCGGTGCGGCCGAAGGACAACCGCAGCAGCGCCTGCGACCGGACCAGGCCGGACGCCGCGCCGAACAGGGCGGGGTCGCCGTGAACCCCGGCGCGGAACAGCGCCATCCGTTCCGGGCCGAGCACGGCTTCGACAATTCCGGACCGCAGGAGCTGGATACCCTGCATCAGTCGAGTGGTTGGGGTGGCGGCGCTTTCGACCCCGAGCGTGACGACATCGACATCGAGCAGCACGGCGAGATCGGTTGTCACGATCTGCAGTAACTGCTCGAAGCTCGTCGCCGACACGATCGCCAGAACCGCCTTGTGCACCCGGGCTTGGCTCGCGAGATTGCCGCGGCTGGTGACAAGAAGGGTCTTCTGCTCGCCCTGAAGGCGAAGCAGTTCGCCGCGCAACCTTTCGACCAGGAACCGCTGGAAATCGAGCACGCCCTCACCGCGGTCGCTGGTCGGCGCCCGCAGCAATCTTGTCGCTTCCGGATGGCGGTCGAGGAAATCGGGATGGTGGCGCAGATACGCAAGAACGTCGCGGCCGGTCACCTCGCGTGGGGCGGTTCGCGCCGGCGCGCTCTCTCCGTTGGGCCTCGGCTGGTCGCGCGGGCGGTCGACCACGGCCTCACCCCGCCACGCCGGATGGCGCACGACAAACACGAGAGAGCAACCGAGTGAAACTGAACATTCGAATGCACCTACCCCTGATCTCGGAGCCGTCGGTCTGTCCTCCCAACCGCGCTTGCGGCCGGCGGTCTCCGGCGCGAGTGTAGCCGATGCCCGACCGCCATGCCAGTTCCCCCGGCCTCTTGGCCGCGGCCGGCGCAACGCGCCGGGTGCGGGTGCTCCTGCCGCTGCCTCTGCCCGAGGCGCTCGACTACCTCGCGCCGGCTGGGTTGTCGCCCCCGCAGTCCGGCGATTTCGTCGCGGTCCCGCTCGGCTCGCGGCGGCTCGTCGGGGTCGTGTGGGACAGCGCCGAATCCGGAACGACGCCCGAGACGGTGCCGAACGAACGCCTGAAGCCGATCATCGAGATCCTGCCGACGCCGCCATTGGGCCCGGAGCTGCGCCGCTTTGTCGAACGGCTCGCGGCTTACACCATGGCCCCGCCCGGAGCGGTGCTGCGGATGGTCATGAGCGTTCCCGACGCCTTGCTGCCGCGTCCGCAGCGCCGGGTCTGCGCGATCAGCGAGGCCGGCAGGGCGGTGCTTACGGTCGAACATCCGGGCAAGCCGCTGACGCCGGCGCGCCGCCGCGTGCTGCGGGCATTTGGCGATGGGGCTGCGCTGCCGGCCGGCGAGGCGGCACGGCTCGCCGGGTGCAGCCCCGGCGTCGTCCGGGGCCTGATCGCCGCCGGTCTGCTGGCCGAGCACTTTGCCCTTGCCGAGCCCGCTTCCTGGGCCGTGCCGGCTTCGAGCATCGGCGATCTCGTGCTCTCGCCCGACCAGTCGGCTGCCGCGCAAAAGCTGGCCAAACGGGTTTCGGATGGCGGCTTCACGGTAACCGTCCTCGACGGGGTGACGGGTTCGGGCAAGACCGAGACCTATTTCGCCGCGATCGCCGCGGCGATCGCGGCCGGGCGCCAGGTGCTAGTGCTGCTGCCCGAAATCGCGCTCGGGGCGCAATGGCTCGACCGCTTTCGGCGCCGTTTCGGCACCTCGGCGGCGGAATGGCACTCCGACATCGGGCAGGCGCAGCGGCGCGAAACCTGGCGGGCGGTCGCGGCCGGGCAGGCCTCGGTCGTGGTCGGCGCTCGCTCGGCGCTTTTCCTGCCCTTCCCGAAGCTCGGTCTCATCATCGTCGACGAGGAGCACGACCATTCCTATAAACAAGAGGACGGGGTGTGCTACCAGGCGCGCGACATGGCGGTGCTGCGGGCCTCGCTGAGCCGCATTCCGATCATCCTGGTCTCGGCCACACCATCGCTGGAGAGCGTCGTCAACATCGCGCGCGGGCGCTACCGCAGGGTGTCGCTGCCGCGCCGCCACGGCGCGGCGCAACTGCCCGGGATCCGCCTTGTCGATATGCGGCGCGAGCGCATCGACGCCGGGTGGTTCCTGTCCGCCCCGCTGATCGCCGAGCTGACCGCCACCTTGCAGGCGGGCGAACAGGCGCTGCTGTTTTTGAACCGCCGCGGCTACGCGCCGCTGACCTTGTGCCGCGCCTGCGGCCACCGGCTGCAATGCCCGAGCTGCACCGCCTGGCTGGTCGAGCACCGCTTCACCGGCCGGCTGATGTGCCACCATTGCGGCCATCTCGAACGGGTGCCGCCGCTGTGTCCGGAGTGCCACGCAGGGGGGACGCTGGTGCCGTGCGGACCGGGGGTAGAGCGCGTGCGGGAAGAGGTCGCCGCGCGGCTGCCGGGCGCGCGCACCGCGCTGATGGTCAGCGACCTGCTGGCGGGACCGCGCGCCGCAGCCGAGCTTGCCGCCGGCATGGTCGAGCGGCGCTATGACGTGCTGATTGGCACCCAGATCGTCGCGAAGGGACATCATTTTCCGATGCTGACCCTGGTCGGGGTGATCGACGCCGATCTCGGGCTCTCCGGGGGCGATCTGCGTGCCGCCGAGCGTACCTTCCAGCTATTGCACCAGGTCGGCGGGCGCGCCGGGCGGGCAGAACGGCCGGGACGGGTATTGCTCCAGACCTACACGCCCGAGCAGCCGGTCATGAAAGCGCTCGCGGCCGGCGACCGCGACCGCTTCCTCGCCGAGGAAGCCGCAGCGCGGCGCGGCGCCGGGCTGCCGCCCTTCGGCCGGCTGGCGGCGCTGATTGTCAGTGCGGAGGATGCCGAGGCGGCCGATTTTGCCGCCCGCGCGCTCGGCCGCGCGATGCCGCAGCTGCCGGGGGTCGAGGTTCTCGGACCGGCCCCGGCGCCGCTCGCCGTTTTGCGCGGCCGGCACCGCCGCCGCTTCCTCGTAAAGACCGCCCGCGATGTCAACCTGCAAGCGGTGTTGCGGGCCTGGTTGGCACGGGTCCGCCTCGCCGGCGCGGCCCGCCTGCAGGTCGATATCGACCCCTACAGCTTCATGTGACGCCGAAGCGGGCGGGTTGCGGCGGGGGCGCGGCCGGCTCAGACCAGTTCGCGGACCACATCGGAGGCGATGGTCAATGCGATCTTGCCTCGGTTGGGGGTGCCGCGCGCCAGGCTCTCGGCGAGGTGAGCCATCTGGCGGACCGTGGCCTTGGGCGGCATCGGCGGCTCGTTCTGATCCACGGTCGCCTCGATCACGACCGGGCCGGGCGCGGCCAGCGCCTGGCGCAGCACCTCGCCGCATTTCTGCGGGTCCTCGACCGCGAAGCCCTGGGCGCCGCAGGCACGGGCAATGCCGGCGAAATCGATCGGCTGCAGATCGCAGGCGAATTCCGGATTGCCCAGAAACACCATCTGCTCCCATTTGATCTGGCCGAGGGAATTGTTCTTGATCACGACGATTTTGACGTCGAGTTGATACTTGACGCAGGTCGCCAACTCGCCCATCAGCATCGTCAAGCCGCCATCGCCGACAAACGCGACGACTTGGCGCTTCGGATGCGCCACAGCGGCGGCCACCGCGTATGGCAGGCCGCAGGCCATCGTCGCCAGGTTGCCCGAGCACGAAAACATCATGTCGCCGCGCATATCGATGTGGCGCGCGACCCAGGTCGTGATCGTGCCGGAATCGGTCACCACGATCGCGTCGTCCTTCAGCAGCTTGTTGAGTTCGTGGGCCACCACCTGCGGCTTCATCGGCGTATCGGCGCGGGTGCCGCGCTCCTCCATCGTCTCGCGCCACTCGGCCATGTTCTTCTGCATTTCCTCGAGAAAGGAGCGGTCTTCGTGGCGCTGCAGCAGCGGGATCAGCTGCCGCAGCACGGCAATGCTGTCGCCGATCAGCGGCACCTCGATCGGGTATCGCAGCCCGACCTTTTTGGGGTCGAGCTCGATCTGCACCGCCCGCGCCTGCCCCGGTTTCGGATAGAATTCGATATACGGAAACGAGCTGCCGACGATCAGCAAGGTGTCGCAGCTTTCGAGCGCCTCCTGCCCCGGACGGGTGCCGAGCAGTCCGACGCCACCGATGCAGTGCGGGTGCCGGTCGGGTAGCGACGCCTTGCCAAGCAGCGGCTTGGCGACCGGGGCCGCGAGCAGTTCGGCGATCTCGCCCAGCTCGCGCGAAGCGCCGAGCGCACCGCGGCCGGCGAGGATGCACACCTTCTTGCCCGCGTTCAGGACCTCCGCCGCCTGTTTCAGCCGGGCCTCGCTCGGCAGATGAGCGCTGTCGGCCATCAAGGTCGAGGCATGGTTCGGGATATTGCGCTCGGAGCGGCTGTCGGCGTCGCACGCCATCGACTGCATATCGACCGGCATCGTGATGTGCGCGACGCCGCGGTAAGCGATGGCAGTGCGGCACGCCAGCTCGGTGACGTTGCGGACATGGGCTCCGCCCATGATGCGGCAGTTGTAAACCGAGACGTCCTCGAACAATTTGTCGAGTTCGACATCCTGCTGCGTGTGGGTGTGCAGCAGGTCGTGAAACTGCAGTCCGGTGATCGCCAGCACCGGGGCGCCGTCGAGCTTGGCGTCGTAGAGGCCGTTGAGCAGGTGGATGCCGCCCGGTCCCGAGGTCGCCAGGCAGCAGCCGAGCCTTCCGGTCCATTTGGCGTAGCCGCACGCCATGATGGCCGCCGCCTCCTCGTGCCGCACCTGGATGAAGCGGATCTTGTCCTGCCGCGTGCGCAGCGCCTCGATGATGCCGTTGATGCCGTCTCCGGGCAGCCCGAAGATCGTATCGACGCCGCACTCGATCAGCGTCTCGACGAGCACGTCGGCGGCGGTGCTGGCCATCTCTTTTCTCCTCGACCCCAAAGGCTGGAGCCGGCCCTGGCCGGCTCATCGGGACGAACGCGGTCCCCTGAACGCCGTTCCGCCGCTGGGGCAGCGCTGGTTTGCGGGCGCCGGCATTCTGGACTTGAGTCAAAAATCCCGGAGGTCCCTTCGCTTCACCATTGCTTGCCTGTCGTCCCGGCGAAAGGCGGGACCCTTGCTTGTGAAGGTCAGGGCCTCGCAAATGGATCCCGGCTTTGCGCCGGGATCACCAAAGAGAGGAAGCCTGCGGCGAATTTGCGATCACCGCAGCGCCGACACCCACATTGCACCGGCTGGGCCCGGCCGGTATGATCCCGGCAGCGCCAGAGATGCCCCGGTCGGAGCGTAGCGCAGCCTGGTAGCGCATCAGCATGGGGTGCTGAGGGTCGCGAGTTCGAATCTCGCCGCTCCGACCAATCTCGGGCCTCTCTCGCAAGGCTTAGCCGCGGAGGGGCCATGCAATCGCCCGGGAACAACGCGCCCAAATCGGATCTCGAACCCTGGCAGTGGCCGGACGAGCACTGGCGCAAGCTGGTCGGCCGCGTACGCGCCGGCAACCGGCTGCGGCCGGCCGAGTGGCCCGGCGGAGCCCGCTGCGCAGTCGCTCTGTCCTTCGATTCCGATCACGAGACCAACGAGTTGCGCGATGGCGGCCAATCGATCGGCCGGCTCGCCTGGGGGCAGTACGGCGCCCGCATCGGCGTACCGCGCATCCTGCAGCTGCTCGAACGCCATGCCGCCAAAGCCACATTTTACGTCCCCGCGGTGACGGCTCTGATACACCCGGAGGAGCAGCGCCGCATCATCGCCGAAGGGCACGAGATCGGCATTCACGGCTGGATTCATGAACTCAATGCCGCGCTGCCCTACGAAGCCGAACGCGAGTTGATGCTGCGCGCGGCCGAGACGCTCGAAAAGATTACCGGCATTCGCCCGGTCGGACTGCGCACCCCGTCCTGGGATTTCAGCTGGAACACGCTCGAAATCGAGAAGGAGCTGGGCTTGCTCTACGATTCCTCGCTGATGTCGGACGAGGATTGCTACGAAATCCTGCTGGACGGCGCCCCGAGCGGGATCGTCGAGGTGCCAGTGGAATGGGTCCGCGACGACGCCGTCTATTTCATGATGCACCGTTTCTCGTCGTTGCGACCGTATACCCCGCCCGCCGACGTCCTCGACATCTTTCGCCGCGAATTCGACGCCGCCTACGATGCCGGGGGCCTGTTCCAGCTGACGATGCACCCGCATGTGATCGGGTACCGCTCGCGGATCTGGATTGTCGAGGAGTTGATCCGCCATGCCCAGGCCCGTGGCGGCGTGTGGTTCGCGACCCATGCCGAGGTGGCGCATTGGGCCAAGGAACACGCCGCGGAAAATTTGGGCGCCGCGGCGGCAGGGCCGGTCCCCGGGCTCGACCCGGGATGACCCGCACGACCGAGACGGTGCCGGCCGAATTCTTCGATGCGCTGTACCGTGAGGACCCGGACCCCTGGGACTTCGCGACCAGCGATTACGAGCGCGCCAAATACGCCGCAACCCTCGCCGCCCTGCCCTCCTCCCGCTATCGCCGGGGGCTCGAGATCGGCTGCTCGATCGGGGTGTTGACGCGACAGCTTGCCGGGCGCTGCAACGCGCTGCTCGGGGTCGATCTGTCCGAAGCGGCGCTGGCGCAGGCGCGCGAGCGCTGCCGCGATCTGGACACTGTCGTGCTGGCGCGCATGACGATCCCGCGCTCGCTGCCGAACGGAAGGTTCGACCTGATCGTGATTTCCGAGGTCGGCTATTACTGGTCGCGCACCGACCTCGCGATTATGGCCCGTTTCGCGGCAGAACGCCTCGAGCGCGGCGGGCACCTCGTCCTGGTCCATTGGATCGAGGGCGGCGCCGACAAGCCGCTGGACGGCAACGAGGTGCACGACCGCTTTCTCGCCGAGCCCGGGCTTACCGCGTTGCGCGACGAGAACCGCGACCCATACCGGCTGACGGTGCTGCAGCGCAGCTGAATCGTCGGCGGCTCGCGTCAGGTCAGGGCCTCGCGGCGGCGGCGCAGCGCCGGCAATGAGAAGATCACGACGAAAGCGACTGCCAGCAGCAGCATCGCGAGGCTGATCGGCCGGGTGAAGAAGACGCTCGGGTCGCCCCGCGAGATCAGCAGCGAGCGCCGCAAATTCTCTTCGAGCACCGGTCCCAGCACCAATCCGAGGATCAGCGGCGCGGGGGCGCAATTGAGGCGCTTGAACACATAGCCGACCAGGCCGAACCCGGCGGCGAGAAACACGTCGAACGCCGAGTTCGACACGCTGTACACGCCGATGCAGCAGAAGACGAGGATGGTCGGATACAGGAACCGGTACGGGATCGCCAACAGCCGCACCCACACCCCGACCAAGGGCAGGTTCAAGACCAGCAGCATCATGTTGCCGATCCACATGCTGGCGACGACGCCCCAGAACAGATCCGGGTGCTGCGTCATGACCTGCGGCCCGGGTGCGATGCCCTGGATCATCAGCGCGCCGAGCATCAGCGCCATCGCCGCTCCGGCCGGGATGCCCAAGGTCAGCATCGGGATGAAATGGGTCAGGGCAGCGGCGTTGTTGGCCGCTTCCGGGCCGGCGACGCCCTCGATTGCGCCATTGCCGAAGCGCGACGGATCGGCCGCGATCTGCTTTTCGAGCGCGTAGGCGGCGAACGAGCTGATCAGCGGCCCGGTCCCCGGCAATATGCCAAAGCCGGCGCCGACCGCGGTGCCGCGCAGAATCGCCTTCCACGCCGCGCTCAGATCGGCGCGGGTCGGCAGCAATCCGCGGATGCGCGAGGTGATGCGGTGCCGCTGTTCCAGCGCGCCGAGATGCAGGATCACCTCGGCGAAGGCGAACAGCCCGACCGCGACCGCGACGAAGCTGACGCCATCGGCGAGGCCCTCGGCGCCGAAGCTGAAGCGCACGACCCCGGAATTGACGTCGGTGCCGACGGTGCCGATCAGCACCCCGAGCACCGCCATCGCGATGGTCGTGATCAGCGATGCGCTCGACAATACCGAAGCGGTCACCAATGCCATGATGATCATCGAGGTGTATTCCGGCGCCCCGAACAGCAGCGCCGCGTCGGCCAGCGGCGGCGAGAACAGCGCGATGACGATGACGCTGACGCAGCCGGCGAAGAACGAGCCCAGCGCCGAGATGCACAGGGCGGCGCCGGCGCGGCCCTGACGCGCCATCGGGTGACCGTCGATGCAGATCACCACCGAGGTCGGCTCGCCCGGCATGTTGAGCATGATCGCGGTGGTCGAGCCGGCGTGATGGGCGCCGTAATAGATGCCGGACAGCATGATCAGCGAGGCCACCGGCGAGATCTTGAAGGTGATCGGCAGCAGCATCGCGATCGTGGTGACCGGCCCGAGCCCGGGCAGCACCCCGACCAGGGTTCCAAGCGTGGCGCCGAGCAGGCAATAGAGGAAATTTTTCAGCGTCAGCGCGACGCCGAAACCAAGGCCGAGTTTGTCGAGCAGCTGCGACATCGAATTGCTTTTGTTCCGGGATTCTGGTTCGGGGGAGCGGCTGCCGGATCAGCGGTAGAGATAGAACGGCATGCCTAGACCGTAGATGAACAGGCCGACGGTCATCGCGATCAGCAATGCCGCGATCAGCGCGACTTCGAGCGGCCGGCTGCGCAGCCGCTGATAGCAGGCGAGGACGATCAACACCAGCACCGCGACGGCAAGGCCCTTCCAATCGATCAGCAGGCCGAAGGCGATGACGCCGCACATTACGAAGACGAGCGGCACCAGCGGCCATCGCCCAAGCGGCTCGACCATACTGGCGCGCAGCCCGCGGACCGCTGCGGCGATGCCGAGCACGATCAGCAGAACCGACAGGCACAGCGGGAAAAAGCCCGGCCCCATCCGGGTCGCGGTGCCCAGCCGGTACTCGAACGATAAGCCGAGTGCGACCAGGCCGATCGCGGTGAAGATCAGCCCGGCAGAGAACTCCTTCCGGTCGGCGATGCGCAATCTCACGCCTTGCGGCCCCCTCCCCTACACGAGCGCCGCCACCGGCCGCCCAAACGGCACGGCTCCGCAGCTCCGGCGCTCAAACCCACTCCGCCGCCATTGTGCTGCCTGCGCAGCAGATCGGCAGCAAAAACTCGCCTTCTCGGGCCCGAAGAACCCGCCTGCGGGTGCCTGTTATCCCTGTTTCGATGCGGCTTTTAACAGGCATTATCAGGCAATCTCTTGAACGAACCGGAGACGCTCTGCACCAAGGGCCGCGTTTGCATGCGGCCTCCAGCAGGCATTATCAGGCACTTTTCGCTCCGACCGCAGCCGCCGCCGTCCCGGCTTCCAACCTGACGACTATAATCGGCGATTGCGGCGACATCAGGTTGCCGAAGCGCCGCCCCTGCGTGATCCGGCTAGCTGCGATCGGCTCCAGAAGTGATCCCCGCCGGCGGGCGCATCCCGCCGGTCCGCGTCTTCGTCGGTCATGCTTAGAGCGCTGTCCGATCAAGTGGAATCGTCATTCCTGCGAAAGCGGGAAACCAGGTGAGCTCCCGAGCGGCGGCCCCCCGGATCAGGTCCGGGGCAGGCTCTGGGCCCCCGCTGTCGCGGCGGCGACGGTGAGAGGGTTTCGACCTGAAGGGATCATGCTCTCTAAGTGCAAGCAGCTGCGATTGCCCTGCCGGGAGTCCTGCGCCTTGTCGTTCCGGCAGCCCATGGCAGTTTCGGCTTGCCCGCGGTCCGGGCCGGTTCCTAAATTCACGCGACGGTCGGCCGCTTCGGCTGCTCATTCGGCAACGCGACAGAGCATGCAAAGCGAGAGGCCCGAGACGCAGGGATCTGACAGCGCCGATCGCCGCACTCAGCTGGCCGCCGATCGCACCGTGCTGGCGGCCGAGCGCACCTATGCCGCCTGGATGCGCACGGGATTGGCCGCGCTGGCCAGCGGCGTCGGCGCCCAGGCCCTGCTGCGCGGCGTCATCCCAGGCTGGAGCATTTCGCTGCTGGGCACCGTCCTCGTGCTGTTCAGCGCCTTCAGCTTCGGAGCGGCGGTGTGGCGCGAGTTGAAACCGGGGGCGCCCCCGCCCCGCCCGGACGTGCGCCGCCTGCCCCGCACGCTGCTGCTGACCGTCAACGGCTTCCTGATGCTGGTGGCTTTTGGGGTATTGGCCGGGCTCTGGCTGGCGCTGGGATAAGCGGAGACAGGCGCGATGAACGGGGCGCGAGCATTGCGGATTGCCGTCGCGATCGCCTGCGTCGTGCCGATCACCGCCGGCGGAGCCGGGGTCCTGCTCGGGCCGGTGATGGTTGCAATCCACACGAGCCCGATCGGGGCGGACAGCCACTACCGCTATCTGTCGGGCCTGTTGCTGGGCATCGGCATCCTGTTCTTGACGACGCTCCCGCGGATCGAGACAGCGACCGCGCGTTTCCGGCTGCTCGCCATGATCGTCGTGATCGGCGGACTGAGCCGCCTCGCCGGAGCGCTGCTGACCATGACCTCCGACCTATCGTCGCTGCTGGCCCTGGTCATGGAGCTCGGCGTGACCCCGGCGCTCGTGCTCTGGCAAGCCCGCGTCGCGGCGCACCACCGGTAAGGCCGGGCGGCTTCTCCATCCTGTTCCGGCCCGTTCGTAGAGCGGGAGAGCGCGCGCTTTCTGCCATGACTGTTCCGTTTCGAGGCAGCGAATAGGCTGCGTCCTCCCGCCCCTACCCGCGCTGCTCGGCAGCGCGGCGCAGGGCGGAGAGGGTGGTGCGGGTCGTGATCATCTCCGGGTCGGTGCGCAGCTCGATCACCGCGCCGCCTTTCGCGGCCGCCGCCTCCTCGAAGGCGGGGGCGAATTCCTCGGTGCGCGCCACCGTCGCGCCGAACACGCCATAGGCACGGGCCAAGGCGGCGAAATCCGGGTTCTTCAGCGCGGTGCCGACGACGCGGCCGGGAAAGCGGCGCTCCTGGTGCATGCGGATGGTGCCGAACATCGCATTGTTGAAGAGCAGGATGATCGGCCCGGTGCCTTCGAGCGCCGATGTCGCCAGCTCCTGCCCGGTCATCATGAAGCCGCCATCGCCGCAGAAGCCGACCACGAGGCGTTCGGGATGGACCAGCTTGGCGGCAACCGCGGCCGGCACGCCGTAGCCCATCGCGCCGCTGGTCGGGCCGAGCTGGCGTCCGGGACGGCGATATTGCAGAAAGCGGTTGGGCCAGCCGCTGAAATTGCCGGCGTCCGACGTGACGATCGCGTCGTCCGGCAGGCGGTCGCGCAGCCAGCCCATGATCCGGCCGAGATCGAGCGCCACCCCGGGGCCGGAGAGCGCCGGCGTCGGCGTCAGCCCGGCCTCGTACTCGGTGCGGGCGGCGCGGCGCCATTCGGCCCAGCGCGGCCCAGCGCCATCGGCTCCGCCAATCGGCTCCAGCCCGGCGAGCGCGGCGGCGATCTCCGGCATGCCGGACTGGATCGCCAGGTTGGGGCGGAACACGCGGCCCAATTCCTCGGCGCTGGGATGGATATGGATCAGCGTCTTGCCGGGATCGGGAATGCCCAGCAGCGAATAGGATTGCGACGTGATCTCGCCGATGCGGGCGCCGACCGCCATTACCAGATCGGCCTGTTTGACCCGGGCGACCAGCGACGGCGCCGCGCCGGTCCCGAGATCGCCGACAAAGCACGACAGACGATTATCGACGATGTCCTGACGCCGGAACGAGCAGCACACCGGCATATCGTTCGCCTGCGCGAAGCGGGCGATCTCGGCGCAGGCCGCGTCCGTCCAGCCGCCGCCCCCGACCAGCACGATCGGCCTTTCGGCGGCGGCGAGCAGCCGGCGCAATTCGGCGAGATCGGCGGCGCCGGGATGGGCCCGCACCGCGCGATAGGGTCCGGCGGCGGCACTCGCGGCGCGATCGCGCAGCATGTCCTCGGGCAGCGCCACGATGACCGGCCCGGGACGCCCGGAAGTCGCAACCTGAAAGGCCTGGTTGATCAGCTCCGGCACGCGGTCGGCGAGGTCGATCTGCGTCACCCATTTCGCGAGCGGGGCGTACATTTTGCGGAAATCGACCTCCTGGAAGGCCTCGCGGTCGATCTGGTGGCGCGCCACCTGGCCGAC
>Ga0213875_10000510_pt1 | contig 32503 bp, 35 predicted proteins | sample BarmaccomBMRX_R8_FD_160105 | JGI IMG/M metagenome (GOLD analysis project Ga0213875, IMG submission 160105) | Root-associated microbial communities from Barbacenia macrantha in rupestrian grasslands, the National Park of Serra do Cipo, Brazil - RX_R8 | ecosystem: Host-associated > Plants > Roots...
GAAAGACAGAGTTTTGGCATCCGTGTCGGATTTTTCAGGCGACCGCGCAGTCACCATGGTGAGCAGGTGATCGGTTGGGAAACCCATATCAACCGCTCGCATGTTCGCCAGAGTCTCGATCAAGAGACCAGCGCCTGAAACTAGCACGAGAGCCAGCGCAACTTGAGAAACCACGAACCCGTCTTTGAGTCGGCTGGTCGCCCCCGCAACCGTGCGGCCGCCTTGCTTCAACGATTCATTCACATCAATTCGCGAGGATGCGAGCGCAGGCAAAAAGCCAAAGACGACCCCGCTGATGAAAGACACCATGATTGCAAACAACAGCACAGGCACATTGATCGAAAGCGCGGTTGAATTGACCAGGTCTTCCGGTATGAGCGCTTGTAGGCCGTTCATCCCGGCAAAAGCGAAAACGAGGCCAGCAGCAACACCGGCCGCCGACAGGAGGAGGCTTTCAGCGACAAGTTGTCGTATCAGCCGAATGCGCGTTGCGCCAAGGGCGGTGCGCAAGGCAAGCTCGCGATTCCGCTTAGCCCCGCGCGTCAGCAACAGGTTGGCGACGTTCGCGCAAGCAATGAGCAACACCAAAGCTGCGGCAAGCATCAGGATGAGTAGTGCTGTACGGGTGTCCCCGACCAGTTCTTTTCGGAGAGGAACCACCACTGCCCCGTGGGTTCCGTTCGTATCGGGATATTCCCTCTCGAGTTGTCCCGCAATACGGCTCATATCTGCCTGGGCCTCGCCCACGGTTATGCCCGGTCGAAGTCTGGCGACCACATCGTAGCTATGCATGTCCCGGTTGGCGAGCTGTTCCGGTGTCAAATGAATCGGCTCCCAATACTGGAACTGTCGATCCGGAAAAGCAAACGCTTTCGGCATCACTCCTATTACGGTAATTGGCTCACCGTTCATGCGAATCGTGCGGCCAATTACATCGCGCGCGCCGCCGAGCCAGTGCTGCCACAGGCCATAGCCGATAACAACCACTTTGGCCGCCGTACTGTCCTCGCGAGAAGTAAAAGTTCGGCCAAGTAGGGGACGAGCGCCGAGAACGGCGAAGAGGTTCGCGCTTACGCCACGGCCAAGGACCATCTCAGGACGCTCCTCTCCGGTCAAATTAGCCACTCTGAAGCGCACAATCGCCAGATCTGTGAAAACATGGTTCATCCGCCTCCAATCTAGATAGTTGGCAACGGCCGGATTGTTATGTGGAAACCCGATAGCCGAGGCATCTTCCCACACCATCACCAACTCTTCCGGGTGGCTGTACGGCATGGGACCAAGCAGCAGTGCATTCACTGCACTGAAGATGGCTGCGTTTGCGCCGATCCCGAGAGCTACAGCTAGAACCGCAACAGTTGTAAACCCGGGAGCCTTTCGGAGACTGCGGACCGACACTCGAACGTCATCCACCAAATGCGTTGACATATTCGCAGGAAGTGCATCTCGAGTGCCAGGTATCTGGCCCGAAAATACTTGGTCAGTAGCTCCGGAGCGTGCGGCGATGAGACGGGATTGCCCGAAGTCGGACAGTAGTTCGAGATGTTCTCTCGCCAGAATATGTTACTCCGCGCAAAAACATATCGAGCGAACTCACGCGCCTGTTGGCTCGTTGGAAGTTAATGAGTGGCCGCTTGATATTCGTTGATTGTCGCTTATCTTTGTAGATCAGCAGCCGCCGCTTCAGAGGACGATCTTATGAACCACACCGATCAGGAGTTTGGCCAGCCCAACCCCAATGCGCCGGCAGCGCTTTCTCGATTTGCCTTCCTCATTGGCAGATGGCGGTGCGAAGCAAGAGTGTGGTCGGCCAATGGAGATTCGCAAACGTTCCAAGCAACGTGGCTAGGTCGTTTCATCCTGGACGGCTATGCAATCGCAGACGAATACAGAATGACAAGCTCGTCCGGAGAACTGATCGTGCTCGGCATCAATCTCCGTGCTTATGACGCTGCCAAGCAGATCTGGAACATGAAGTGGCTAAACGCCTTGGCTGGAACGTGGGTCGACCTTGGAGCGGAGGAGCTCGGTGGAGTCGACTTCGATGACCAGTCTATCGTCTACGCCTTTAAAGAGCCGGTGGCCGGCCACGCTTATACCCGTGCCACTTACGCAAACATTTCCAAGACACACTTCACATGGCAAGGTGAAAAGTCTGACGACGGTAAGGTCTGGAGCGAGTTGATGCTCGTCGAGGCGCATCGTAGCGAGGAGTAGCGGCGCCATGAGTCGCGCCTGTCCTGCTGCACCTTCTAAAGCGATAGCTCTCTCTATCCTTTGACGTAAGCCAGTTTTGCTGCCACTTTTCCATCGCGCACCGTAAACAAATCCACGCCACGCAAATGCCATGGCTGCCCATTGCGCATCTTGCGATAGACCCATCGCACAACCGCGCGGTCCCCGGTCACGATCATTTCTTCGCTCTCGAAACGCGCATCCGAGTGGCGACTGAACCACTCGCGCCAGAATGCGATTACCCTGGCTCTGCCCTCGATCCGCTTTCCATCCGGCGCGGGCGACGTATCCTCGAAGACCGTATCATCGGTCAGCAGAAGCGCAATCGTGTCCGCATCATGGCGATTGAAGGCATCATTGAATCGCTCCACCACTGCACGCGTTTCGGCTTCAGAGCCCAGCGGATTTCGTCCGGAAGTCATACCTATAGCGTGCCCCTTCTGCGCGGCAGACAAAACAAGAAGCAAAACCGCAGCGCACATCGCAATCAACGCTCCATTCTTGGCCACTCTCTCGCCCACTCAAGCCTCCCGGAAATCTCAAATTCTATCCAAGCTGAGAGCAGGCGAGTTCTACCATAAAGGCGTGCGAATGGCTTCGTGCGCCGTGGCTGCCTTCGCCATCGCACTCTCTGGTTGCAGCCGCCCGGGAACAACAGAACTCGGACAACAGCTAACAGGCGGAGACCCGAAAGTCGGCGAGCACCTCATCGCGCAAAGCATCAATTCAATAAAAGCGCGCTCTCACCCTGCATTCAAGTTCCAAATCTGCGCTTGGCGCGAAGCTGTGCCTTGGCCGCTTCTTCTTCCCGGCTCTTCGGTGGCGCGTTCGTTTCAAGTGAACAAAGCAGGCGAGCCGACGCACCGGCAATCTCATCAACTGCGCCAAAAAACGAAGCCTCGTTTGCTTTCGAGGGCTTTTGGAATCCGCTGATCTTTCTCACGAACTGGAGCGCTGCAGCTCGAACCTCTTCGTCAGTGATCGGCGGATCGAAATTAAAGAGCGGTTTGATATTCCTGCACATCCGCTTTCTATCTTATGTTTTTCCTCGACAGCTTCTCCTACCAACGAATCAAGCCGCCCGGATCTTCCACCAGAACGACGTCATACTTCTCGATCATCGGCATCAGCACATTCTCTAGCTCCCTCTTCCAGAGTTCCCCTTCATAGAACTTTGCCTTCATCGGCTCGCGTGAAGCCAAATCAGGAAAGCCGCGCATAAAAAAGAATGTGTCAGGATCTTCGATCGACAAAAACGGGCCGAGTATTTTCATGCCAATTTCTGCGTGCGCCGGAACAGATTTTGACCGGAATATCTCGAGAAACTGCGACCGGCAGCCGGGTTTCGTCTTGTACGTTCGCATTTCTATGATCATCGAAAGACCCTCCTCAAGCAGAGTACGAAATCCCGCAGCTCTGCCCGCTTCGTGATATACTGCGCTGCGCTACGAATTCCGTCCCGAGGAGGACTTTTGTGCTGAAACTGTCACTAGCTGTTTTCCTGTTCGCCGCCTCCGCAACTCTCACCCTTACAGAAGAAAGTGGAAAAGTTCATCGCCCCAAGCTCACCGTGCAGAAGAGCGGCACGACGCAACTCCTGATTGCTGTCAGCCCGGTGAACTCGCGTGTGGTTTGGGCAGCCGGAACTGGCGGTACTTATGTACTCACCACCGACGGCGGCGAAACCTGGAAAGCCGCTGTCGTGCCCGGAGCAGAGAACCTGCAATTCCGTGATGTGTACGGCGTAAATGACAAAATCGCGTATTTAATGTCCGTCAGCGGACCCAGCTCGCCGATGACGACAGATTTTCGTATCTACAAGACCGAAGACGGCGGCGAAACCTGGAAGATCCAGTTCGTGAATCACACTGTGAATGCATTCTATGATTGCTTCGCGTTCTGGACTCCGACACGCGGCATCACACACAGCGATTCCGTGAATGGAGTATTTCCCGATATACGCACAACCAATGGAGAGACTTGGCATTCCATCGCTCACAATATGCCGAAAGCGCTGCCGGGCGAAGCTTCGTTTGCAGCAAGCGGAACCTGTGCAACCGCAGAAGGAGAAAAGAACGCCTGGATCACCACCGGAGGCTCAACAATTGCGCGCATCTTGGCTACCCGAGATGGAGGTGACACCTGGGACGCGTATGACACCCCGCTCGTGAGCTCTCCCAGCGCGGGCGGGATCTCCGTGGCGTTCCGCGATGCCTGGCACGGCATCCTGGGCGGCGGCGACTTGGCCTCGAATAACTCCGCCGAAACCGCAACATCGGACGATGGTGGCCAAACGTGGGCTCTTACGAAGAAGCCGCCTGTCAAGGGAGCGGTTTTCTGCCTCGCTTATGCGCGTGGCCATCGCCACAACGAGGATGATGAAGACTTCGATCACGATCACAATCACGACCACACCGTCGTAATTACCACCGAGACAGAGCCGAAATACAAGTCAGGCGAGGCCGCATGGACTCCCGATGAAGGCCGCACTTGGTACGATTTGTGCGAAGTGAGTGGCTACTGGGCCGTCGGTTTCGCAAACCCCAAAGCGGGATGGTTCGTCGGCAATAATGGCCAGATTCTGAAGATCAGCTTTTAACTCACTCTTGGGCAATGAGATCTACGCGCTTACCTCTCCGAGCCGCGATCGTGCTCGCCGCAGGCGCCGCCGCATTCGGATCAACGGACGATCAGCCCACCGCTAAAGAAATCGCCGGCGTCTATCCCGAAGCGCATTCGCTCTATCTTGACCTGCACGAGCACCCGGAACTCTCCGGGCATGAAACGCAAACGGCGACCAAGATAGCGGCTCATCTGCGTAGGCTCGGGTACACCGTCACAGAACACGTCGGTGGAACCGGAATCGTCGCTCTCATGCCGAATGGCGCCGGTCCCGTAGTCATGCTTCGCACCGAGCTCGACGCGCTCCCTGTAGAGGAAAAAACCGCTCTGCCATACGCAAGTAAGGTGCATGCGAAAGACGATCAGGGGCACGATGTTCCCGTGATGCACGCTTGCGGACACGACCTGCACATGGCCGCCCTGGTGGGAACCGCGGCAATCATGGCCCACACCAAAGAGAACTGGCACGGCACGTTGATGCTGATCGGGCAGCCTGCTGAGGAAACTATCAGCGGAGCAAAACGCATGATCGAAGACGGCCTTATGACACGCTTTCCCAAGCCGGACGTCGCCGTCGCGATGCACGTCGGAAACGGCCTTCCGGCAGGGAAAGTCGGAATCACGCCCGGCATTTACGACACAAACGCAGACTCGCTTCGCATCAGAATTTATGGCAAGGGCGGACACGGCTCTGCGCCCCACACTGCAATCGATCCGATCGTGATTGCTGCGAGAACGATTCTCAGTTTCCAGACGATTCCCTCTCGCGAAGTGAAACCAGGAGAATTGGCCGTGGTCACCGTGGGATACATTCAGGCCGGCACAAAAAACAACATCATCCCCGATCAAGCGGAACTTGGCGTCACCGTGCGCACATACAAAGCCGACGTGCGCAAGCAGGTTCTTGCGGCGGTTACACGGATCACGAACGCCGAAGCCCAAGCAGCCGGTGTCAAGCGCGAGCCCTCGATCGACCACTATGAAGCAACCGACGCTGTGTACAACGATCCGGCGCTGGCGCACCGGCTCCGAGGAGTGCTCGACATGGCGCTTGGAAACGACAATGTAGTAACTGAAGAGCCGATTACAGCTTCGGAAGACTTCTCTTATTTCGTCGAGCAAGGGATTCCCGGTTTTTACTTCAGCCTGGGAGGAGCGAATCCGGAGAAGTATGTCGAAGCCAAAACCGCAGGCACGATACTCCCCTCGAATCACTCTCCCCTTTTCGCTCCTGATGTCGACCCCGCCTTGCATACGGGAATCGAAGCCGAGGTGGCGGTGCTCCGCAATCTCTTAAATGGAACAGCGGAGGATTTCAAGAAATCCCTCAGCCCGTAGTCAGGTTTCGTCTGACTCTAAGGTCGTTACTAACCGGAGCACGTTACACCTGGTGCTCCGAGAATAGAGACTGAAGCAAAGGAGCTCAATCGGATAAAATTACCGAACGCTGAGCGCGCGAAAGTTGACATTCGAAAGCTCGAAGAGTATTGCTTAAACTCTCAACATCCTCTCGGCCGCCACAAAGCCCGTGTCTTTCAGGCAGCACTGGGTTGGAAACGAGAAGATGCCCAACAGCTTCGCTCTTGACTACTCGAAGCAGCAGTGAGCAGTCCGGCCATTCTGGGACCCAAGGATGAGTTTGGACAGCGGTACATCGTCGATTTCTTTATTCGGCACGTTGAAATTCGGAGTATCTGGATGCTCACGAAAAAAAAGGACCTTCCACACCTGGTCACCTGCTTTATAAAATGAAGTAGTGCAACTCATTAAGCCATTCGCCGTTGTTGCCCTGATGGAAGATCTCCCCTCGCAGAAGCTTCAGCGCGGCCAAGTTGGCACCGTTCTCGAAGAACTAGCCCCAGGCGTGTACGAAATCGAATTCAGTGATATGGTCGGCAAAACGTATGCTACCGTCGCCCTACGAACCGATCAAGTGATGAAACTGCACTACGAGCGTAGTGTCGAGGCAGCGTAAGCCTTACTTGCTCGCCCTTTCCCGCTTTCTCCAGCTTCCAGACTTGCAGAAGTCATGTAAGCCGCTTCCGTTGATTGAAGAGAATCTGATCTAGAGCACGGATGAAGACCTATTCTTATTTCCCCCAAATTACTCAAGCGGATGTCGCCACTGCAGATCTGGAAACCTTCCGTAGTCCCGATCGGTCGTGATCCATTCGCTCCCGGATTCAATGGCAAGGGCCGCCAGAAACGCGTCAGGAACGAGATTGCCGCGCGCATTAGCTGTTCGGCACAGACTCACAAAAATATCCCAGTGACGTGGGCCTGGACGGATCTCTACATAGTTGGGCAGGCGCTTGAGCGTCTCCGCGAACCGAAGCGCGCTTTCTATTTGACTCGGAGGGTTGAAAATCCTTGGATGAGTAACGATGCGGAGAAAACCGGAAAGGACAAGATCGGCCAGCCCGAACGCCTGTCGCGAAGCCGCCTGCTCCTTCCACCAACTCAGGTAACGGGAATGCCCAGGCGCATCCGCGCGAAACCCATACACGAGGACGTTGACATCGACGAGGATCACACCATGTCATCCATGACGTTCAGCAATTCGGCCGAGCTATCCAGATCAATGCCTCGCCGCAGTCCTCGCCCCTTGTCAACCGGGAACGAAATTCTTGCCTTTCGGACCGGCACCTTCCTTCGGTTCACGATCTCCCGGAGCGCATCTTCGATAACAGCAGTTAGCGATCGTCCCGTGTCGGCGGCGAGCTTTTTCGCTTCTTTGAGGATAGAATCATCGAGACGAACCGTCGTTCTCATGCATCGAAGCATACCAACGTGACATCAAAATGTCAAAGACGCGACCCGCATCACTTTTTTGGTAATATGTCGGCCCAGCACGCGTTTCTAGTGCGGTGTGTCCCCTGACCGCTCCGGGTCTTCGTCCGTACAAAGCCGCGTGTTGCCCTCGCGCCGCGATGGTGCGAGCAATCCCTCCCGCTCATACAACCGCAGGTGCCTGCGCACTCTGAAAAACCATATAATGAAGGTCCGGGATGGATTATCGAGAGATCATCACAATTGAGCCTGACAAGATGGGCGGCAAGCCTTGTATCCGTGGCCTCCGTATCACTGTTTACGACGTGCTTGATTATCTGGCGTCCGGCATGACGGAATCCGAGATCCTCGCCGATCTCCCCGATCTAAGACCCGAAGATCTGCGGGCAGTGCTCGCGTTTGCAGCCGACCGCGAACCTCTCTCCGTTCCGGCGTGAGGCTTCCGATCGACGAGAATCTCTCGCCGAAGCTGGTAGCGATCTTGTCACGCATCTACAAAAATACTTCCCACGTTCGGGACTTCGACCTCACCTCCGCGTCCGATCCGGTTGTGTGGGCGCATGCTGCCAAACAGGGCGTCACCAAAGATGCGGGTTTCCACCACCGCAGCGTCTTGTACGGTCATCCGCCAAAGTGATCTGGATTCCACTCGGGAACTGCTCGACGACGGAGATAGCGAACTTACTTATGGACAGACGCGAGCAGGTAGAGCAGTTTCACCTCTCCAGCGAATCATCTTTTCTTGTACTCGCCTGAGCAATCTTCATCAAATTCCGGTATCCAACACTCACGATAAAAGGCTTTTGCGCAGCTGGCTACATAGGCGAGAAACACTGATCCGCTCCGCCGATGCTCAACGCTCGAATCCGAGCCGCGACCGTCAGGGAGCTTGATCTGAAACCGCGATCGGCTTCTCGTTTCCCGAGCAATGGGACTGCCCGACCCCCCAGCATCGTTTTGCGTCAAAATAGATCGGGTGAGGAGGTCAAACCAACCGATGCGTTTGCGACGAATTTGTAGTGCGCTTGGCTTGGTGTTTCTGGCGCAATGTCTCACCTGGGGACAGCACGCGGAGACCTTGCAGGCGCCAAAACTCATTGCGCCCTCAGAGCACGCCAGCATTCCGCAGAATGTCGAGAGTACTCTATGTTCGAAAAGCAGCGTCGGGGGTTTCGGCTACTCCATCGAGTTTGCTTGGTCGCCCGTTGCCGGCGCCACGCGTTATGAACTTTTTGTGCAGCATAACCCATCCTCGGCTCCTGCGCTCGACCGTGTGACGCAGCAGCTTTCCTACGAACACCAGCAATGCGGTGCGTTCGTCATAGATGCAAATCTCACTCAGTGGGAGTGGCGAGTACGGCCATTGCCGGAATCCGGCGAACCCGGTCCATGGAGTGAAACGAGGCATTTTGATTTTGCGCCCTGCCGTTTGCTGGACGGAACACCTTGCAGTGCACCCGCCGAGCCCACATCCACTGCGGCGAAAAACGGAACCCGAGCCCAACCCGATTCAGATGGCGTTTACCGAATCGGTGGCGATGTGTCAGCGCCCGCCATAGCCGAGAAAGTCGAGCCCGATTACACCGAAGAAGCGAGAAGCGCATGCTCGTCGGGATCCGTGTTGCTATCGCTTGTAATCGACGCGCGAGGCATACCCCGGGACATCCGCGTCATCCGGCCGCTAGGCTTAGGACTCGACGAGAAAGCCGTCGAGGCGGTCTCGAAGTGGCGCTTCCGACCAGGGCTAAAAAGCGGCCAACCCGTCGCGGTTCAAGCCCGTGTAGAAGTGAACTTCCGAATCCTCTGCAAGAAGATTTGACGGTACCGCATCATCATCTACGGCCCCTCATAAAAGCTCGCCGCGACTTCGGCGCGCGTGACTCGCCAGCCTAAAACCGGCCATTTAACTTACTCTAGAAATTGTGTCGATCGATTCCGCCCAGATTCCCACAAAGCTCCCCAGATTAGCACTCATCGCGGCGGTTGTGGCGTTTGTATTCGCCGCATTATGCCTGCTTGCGGCAATCGAGCAACCGGTTGCTGTCCTCCCAGCCCTCCTTTCCATACTGGCCGGATTTGGCACATTGCGAAGACGCATCTGGAGCGCATACGGCTTCGCGCTTTTGCAACTCAGCCAACTTGCAGTTCTATCGTTCGTAGTGCTTCGCTCGAACAACTCTTCGAGCCGTGAGATTTTGCTCGCGGCTGCCGTCAGTCTCGCGCTCTGTGTTTTGTTCTGGTTCGCAGCGAGATCACTCGCTTCCACAGGTGCGCAGCGCGGCCTCGTGTGGCCCTGGATCGCGGCTGCTTGTGCCTTTACTCTCCCGTTCATTTTCTTTCAGGCTTTTGTGATTCCAACGGGCGCAATGGAAGATACCCTTCTAATCGGTGATCACATCTTAGTCCGCGTGTTCCCCCGCGTTCACCCGCAGAGAGGTGACATGGTCGTGTTCCATTATCCAATCGATCGTCGTCAGGTCTTTGTAAAACGAGTGATCGGTTTACCAAGCGACCGTATTCGAATCGTTTCGAAAACTGTTTACAGAAACGGATCTATATTGACGGAGCCGTATGCCGTTCACAAGTTCAACTCCATAGATCCGTACCGTGATAATTTCCCAGGCAACCTCTCCCGAATAGCGATCCCACCCGGCCTCCCCGGCCTGCCCGGCGCGGGAGAAATGCTCCGCAACCACATATTGAACGGTGAGATCCTAGTCCCTCCGGGTAAGTATTTCGTCCTAGGAGATAACCGTGACAACTCACTCGATAGTCGTTACTGGGGTTTTCTGGACGCCTCCGACGTAATCGGAGAACCCATCCTGATCTATGACTCAGAAATAGCCGTGGACTCTACACAAGCTAGCAAGACCGTCGGACGACACCGAAGGCGCTGGAACAGAATCTTCAAGCCTCTTTAGTTGACTTTCGGGACATTATCACAATCGAGCCTGACAAGATGGGCGGCCTTGTATTCGTGGCCTTCGCATCACACGATAAGAGGCTTTCGCGCGGTGGCTACATAGGCGAGAAACACTGATCCGCTCCGCCGATGCTCAACGCTCGAATCCGAGCCGCGACCGTCAGGGAGCTTGATCGCCCCAACAGAACCCGACCGTCAGAAAGTGGTAAATCGTTTTGCCGCCGATCCGTTGATTTCGCATCACCGCCTAAGACGCGCTTGAGAATCTGGCGTCCCGCATGACGGAGTCCGAGATCCTCGCCGATTTCCCAGATCTCGGGCCCGGAGATTTGCGGGCAGTGCTCGCGTTTGCAGCCGACCGCGAACATAAACCTCTCCCCCCTCCGGGTAGTCACTTCCAGGGAACAGCCGACTATGCACGCTTCGGTAGAATGTGGGTGCCCCCAGCGGCTACGGCGCTTGGAGCACACAGAAGCCGAAACAATGCCGAAGCAGACTCAAGTGTTCTCACTCTTTCTCGCGGGCGCTGGCGATGTTAAAGAGGAGCAGACGCTGGTCGGACGGATAACCGAAGAATGGAATCTTGAGAACTGGCCTGCTAGACAAGCCTTAATTTCGATCAGCTCGTGGAGATCGAGCGCGTACCCTGATTCGGGTAACGAGCCACAGCAACTCATCAATAAGCAGCTTTTAGATCACGCGGATATAATTGTTGGCATTTTTTGGACGCGCTTCGGAACTCCGACCTCTGCGGCGCAATCCGGTACGCTTGAGGAAATTGAAAGGGGCATGGCGACCGGGAAGAAAGTGATGATTTATTTCTCGGACCGCGATATTTCGCCGAGTACCCTTGATGCTCAGCAGTATTCGCAGATTCTCGCCTTCAAAAAAAAATACGCCGAGCAAGGCTTGTATTGTACATATAAATCTCTTGATGAATTCGCTTTGGTTTTTCGCCGTCATCTGGGGCGCCTGATGAACGAGATGCTCGGACCACCGAGCAAGGACGCATGCTCGTCCGACGACAACGGGACAGAGATACTCGAGTTAGGTCTACCGGTTGAGTATTGGATCCTTGTGTTAGCGGCGGTCGAACGGTTGGCCGAAATCTCTCGACAGCGAATAGAACAGATGCGCACGCAAGGTTTGAAAGTCGAGGATGTTGATCCCAACCTTAGACATGCGACTATTGGTCCCGTAATACTACGCGCGCGCCTTATAGACTTCCTGAGCAAATATGGCGTCATCAAGCCAGACCTCGCCGCAAGAGCAGGTTTGAACGCGTTATTAAAATCGGCGCCAGTTGAGAGCGCGTCTCGGGAACCGAATTAACTAAAACGCCTCATTACGGTTCGAACGCGCTAATATACTCAGACTCAGCTCCCTGAATGACGGAGTCCCGTGTGCTGTCCAGTGAACTAGCACTCGGGCTCTGATGAATTTTTGGGCAAAGTTACACAGCGAAATACGGCGTTAGAGACTTCCACTCGCTCTAGCTACGCGCCTGCGGAGCGGCTCGGCTGGCTCGCGGGGGGCGCAACAAACCGTCCGCGCTCGTAAATTCGCTGCGTTGGATGAAGTCGCTCAATTGGCGATGGTATGAGCGCGAGTGCGTCGAGGAGACACTGATGGAGAATTCCTCTATTATTTCTTATTAATCTGTTGAGCTCCCGCCCAAATCAACAACTTACGGCTGCCGCTCTACTTCGTCCTAACGACGAAAAGCGCGCTACTCCTCAGCACCTATTCCATTAGAAAAGGAAAATCTTCTATGCACGGTAACGTATTTGAATATGAGAAAGGACGGGGGTGGAAAATCGGCCCCGGCGCCGTGCTGATTGTCGCGGCAGTATTGTGCTTCATCCTGCTCTATTCAAAAAAGGTCAGCACGTTTGAACTGTTCTGGGCCGCACGCGTTATTTGGGGAATCAGCCTTTAATCGGCAATGCGACGTTTCGTTAGCCTTATGCGCCAACAAAGTAATAGAGCGAGCGCCCGCGGCTACCGCCCCTTTCTTCCCTCCACCCTCCTCTCCACTCTCGGCCCCACCACCGAACCAATCTCAATCACCGGCATCAGCGAATTCGCATTCTCTAGCGGCCGCCGCGCCGCCCGCGCGCTCAGCTCCCGATTCAGCGTCTCCACAAAGCCCTGCATCTGCTTCTGCATCGCGTCCATCTTCTCGCGCATGTTGAGAATAATCTCCACGCCCGCAAGATTCACGCCCAGCTCCCGCGTCAGCTTCAAAATCACTTCCAACCGCTCCAGGTCTTCGTCCGTATAAAGCCGCGTGTTGCCCTCGCTCCGCGACGGCGCGAGCAATCCCTCCCGCTCATACAACCGCAGCGTCTGTGGATGAATCGCATACTGCTCCGCTACCGCCGAGATCATGTAAGCCGCTTTGCCCTTGCTCTTCTTCATCGCCGTCCTCCCCGCATCAGGCCGCAGGCTGCACGTGCTTCCACATCTCCGCCCGCACGTCCTCTTTCTGCGCTTGCGCCAGCTCCCGCAGCAGCTCCCGCGTGCGCTCATTGTGCACATCCGGGGCCCGCAGCACTACCTCGACAATCTCATCCCCTCGCGAATTCTTTCGCGCATTGAAAACGCCCTTCTCGCGCAGCCGGAACTTCTGCCCGTTCTGCGTCCCTTGCGGAATTTTCAGCAGGGATCGCCCGTCAATCGTCGGCACTTCGATCTTCGCGCCAAGACCCGCCTCCGGAATCGTAACGGGCACCTGCACTTCAATGTTGTCTCCATTGCGCTTGAAGAAAGGATGCTCTTCCACCCGAATTGTGATGTACAAATCCCCCGCCGGACCGCCCGCTACCCCTGCGTTTCCCTTCCCCGCCACGCGAAGCCGCGACCCCGACGCAACCCCCGCCGGTATCCTCACCTCCACCGAATCCGGGCGCGAAATCACGCCCTCGCCTCGGCACGTCGGACACGTATTCTTCAACCGCCCCGTTCCCTCGCATCTCTGGCACGGCAGATTGAATTTCATCGCGCCGGCCATTTGCGTCACCGTTCCCGTTCCGTCGCATTCCGGACACACCGCGACATTCTTCCCCGCCGAACCCGTGCCGTGGCACGTCTCGCATGTCTCCTGGCGCGAGATGTTCACCTTCACCTGCGTGCCCCGAATCGATTGCCAAAAATCGACGTGCAAACCATATTCGAGATCCCCGCCGCGCTCCGGTTGCGTGCTCCCCTTGCGCGATCCCGACCTGAAAAACTGGCTGAAGATATCGCGGAACCCGCCGCCAAATCCTTCAGATTCGCCACCTGCGCTGAATCCACCGGCCCCGGCCCCACCGCCTCCAGCCGCTTGCTGCTGTCGGATGTATTCGCTGAAATCAAATCCGCCAAACCCCGGACCGCCACCCGCTCCGCCGCTATTCGGCGGCGGCACGTTGTCCGAATAGAAACCGTATTGATCGTAAACTTTACGCTTGTTATCGTCGCTCAGGACGTCATACGCTTCCTGAACCTTCTTAAACCGCTCCTCTGCGCTCTTGTCCCCGGGATTTAAATCGGGATGATATTTGCGCGCCAGCTTCCGGTACGACTTGCGAATCTCATCCGCGCTCGCCCCGCGCGCCACCCCGAGTGTCTCGTAATAATCTTTTGTCGCAGCAGGCATATCGATATAGGAAGCGGCGGTCCCATCGCGAACCGCCGCCTATCTCCGAACCAAAACCGGTTTCCCAGTTTTGTTATTTCTTGTCTTCTACGTCGACGAACTCAGCATCGACCACATTGTCTTTGGGCTTCTCGCCCGCTTCCGCGCCTGTCTCAGCTCCGGCGCCCGGTTGAGGTCCTGCTCCCGCGCCGTTGCCGCTTGGCGTACTCTGCGCTTTGTACATCGCCTCCGCAAGCTTATGGCTTGCAGTCGTCAGTTTGTCTGTCGCCGCGTTGATCTTGTCCAAGCCGCCGTCCGCCATGGCCTTCTTCACCTCTTCCACAGCCGACTCTACCTGCTTTGCATCCGCCTCCGAGATCTTCTCGCGATGCTCCTTCAACATCTTCTCGACGTTGTAGACCATTGCGTCCGCGCGATTCCGGGCTTCGATCTCATCTTTCTTTTTGCGATCCTCGGCCCCGTGCGTCTCCGCATCGCGCGCCATCTTCTCGACTTCGTCCTTGCTCAGGCCAGAAGAAGAGGTGATCGTGATCTTCTGCTCGTTGTTCGTCGCGCGATCCTTTGCCGTTACGTTCAAAATTCCGTTCGCATCGATGTCGAACGTCACTTCAATCTGCGGGATGCCGCGCGGCGCAGGCGGAATTCCCACTAATTGGAAGACGCCCAGCAGCCGGTTGTCCCGCGCCATCGAGCGCTCACCCTGGTACACCTTGATCTCGACCGAGGTCTGGCTGTCCGCCGCCGTCGAGAACACCTCGCTCTTGCGCGTCGGTATCGTCGTGTTCCGATCAATCAGCTTTGTAAACACTCCGCCCAGCGTCTCGATCCCGAGCGATAGCGGCGTCACGTCGAGCAGCAGCACATCCTTGACTTCGCCGCCCAAGACACCGCCCTGAACAGCCGCGCCGACCGCGACCACTTCGTCGGGATTCACGCTCTTGTTCGGCTCTTTGCCGAAAAGGTTCCGAACGATCTGCTGAATCTTAGGCATGCGCGTCGCGCCGCCCACCAGAACCACTTCATCGATATTCTGCGGCGTCACATTGGCATCGGCCATCGCTTGCTTGCAAGGAGCCACCGAGCGCTGCAGAATGTCGTCAACCATCTGCTCCAGCCGCGCCCGCGTCAGCTTTACCGCCAAATGTTTCGGGCCGGTCTGAGTCGCCGTGATGAACGGCAGGTTGATCTCGGTCTCCAGCATCGTAGAAAGCTCGATCTTTGCCTTCTCCGCCGCTTCCTTCAGGCGTTGCAGCGCCATCTGGTCTTTCGAGAGATCGACGCCCTCCGTCTTCTGGAACTCCTGAACCAGCCAATCGATAATCCGCTGGTCGATGTTGTCGCCGCCTAGGTGCGTATCGCCATTCGTCGATTTCACCTCGACGACACCTTCGCCGACTTCCAAGATCGAGATGTCAAACGTACCGCCACCGAAGTCATAGACCGCGATCGTCTCGTTCTTCTTCTTGTCCAATCCGTAAGCCAGCGCCGCAGCCGTCGGCTCATTGATGATGCGCATCACTTCGAGCCCTGCAATCTGCCCGGCATCTTTCGTCGCCTGCCGCTGCGCGTCATTGAAGTACGCCGGCACCGTGATCACCGCCTTGGTGACCTTCTCGCCCAGATACGCTTCCGCCGCTTCCTTCAGCTTCGTCAGAATCATCGCCGAAATCTCAGGCGGCGAGTACTTCTTTCCCTGAATCTCAACCCGCGCGTCTCCGTTCTCCCCCGCCACAACCTTATAAGGAACGAGCTTCATCTCCTCGCTCACTTCGTTGAAGCGGCGTCCCATAAAACGCTTGATCGAATAAACCGTGTTTTCCGGGTTTGTCACGGCCTGGCGCTTCGCCACCTGACCCACCAGCCGTTCCCCGCCCTTGGTGAACCCGACCACAGATGGCGTCGTCCGCCCACCCTCCTGGTTGGGGATCACTGCAGGCTGCCCGCCTTCCATCACCGACACAACCGAGTTTGTGGTTCCGAGGTCAATTCCGATAATCTTACTCATGTGTTTTCAATCCTCCGCCAGCTCCAACGACCGGCTCTCTTTAGCACAATCTTATTATTGAATATGAGTCTCCAATTGTCAAGTTCTCAAGAGACGACTCAACCAACGCTGACTGTAGCCGCGGCCGCCGACCTCGCCCCCCTCGAACCGGAACTCGCCAGCAATTTCGAAAAAACAAACCCAATCCGGATCAAATGGGTCACCGGCGCAAGCGCCATTCTCTCGCAAAACATTGAAAACGGAGCACCTTACGATGTGTTACTCTCCGCGAACGCCCAGTTCGTCGACCGCCTGAGTTCGTTTCGCAAAATTGACCCCGCTTCGGTCAAAGTCTATGCCCTTGGCCGCCTCGGCATTCTCTGGAAAGATGGCAAGCGTCACCCGATCAAGAACTTAAAGGAGAATTGGGTTCGTTTCGTAGCGCTGCCGAATCCGAAGCTCGCCCCCTACGGGGTCGCCGCGGAGGAAACCCTTAAGCACGCCGGGGTCTGGGAGTTCGTTTCGCAGAAAGTGGTCTATGGCGAGAACGTCCGCCAAACCCTTCAGCTCTTCGAAAGTGGAAATGCCGACGCAGTCCTCACCTCGAACTCGCTATTACAGGGGAAGAACGCAGAGGTGATTCCGGATGACTGGCACAAGCCGATTGTCCAAAAATGCGGGATCGTTGCTGAAAGCAAGAACTTAGAAACCGCCCGGAAGTTTGCCGATTTCCTGACCAGCGCCGCCGGCGAGGCCATTTTCGCGAAATTCGGCTTTGCTTCGGGACCTACGCCTTCGGGTGCGCCCGATCGTAAACGGCCTGTAAATCCTTGAGCGAAACTTGCGTGTACTTCTGTGTAGTCGAGAGCCGGGCGTGGCCCAGCAGTTCTTGAATGGCCCGCAAGTCCGCCCCATCGCTGAGAAGATGAGTGGCATAGGCGTGCCGGAAACTGTGCGGGTGAACCGTCGAATCGCCCGTCACAAACAGCGCGTACAGCTTCACCAGTCTCCTGACCTGCCGGTCACTCAATCGGGTCCCTCGTGATCCCACAAAAAGCGCTCGTTCTCCTGGACTAGCTTTCCTCTCCGGGAGCCATCGTTCAACCGCACTGACAGCCCGGCCAGCAATCGGCACTTGCCGCTCCTTGTTCCCCTTCCCTCGAACGCGCAGCCAGCCTTCACGTAAATCAATGTCTTCGAGATTGATGCCGACAAGCTCGCTGACTCGGATTCCGCAGCCATAGAGCAGTTCGAGGAAAGCCATATCGCGCTCTTTCGACGGCTTCTCAACCGGCTGCCCCGCTTCCACGGCATCGAGCAGATTGTTCGTCTTCTCCGCGCTCATAACGTCCGGGAGCCGCTGCTTCATCTTCGGCGTCCGCAGTCTAGCCGCCACATTGCTCGCCAGCACTCCTTCTTGCACGAGAAACTTCAAAAGGGCTCGGACTGCCGCAATCTTCCGGCGCACACTCACCACCGTGAGCCCCTGGTCATAGAGCCACGCCAGCCATTCGCGCAAAAGCGGGAGATCTAACCGCTCCACCGCCGGTTCGCCCGTCGGGTCGAAATAGGCTGCAAACTGTTCCAGATCCGAGCAGTAATTGCGCACGGTGTGCTTCGACGCGCCGCGCCGCTCGAGCTCACGCAGATACTTCGTGATAGAGGCTCGCAGAGCTGCCATCGCGAAATCCCTCGAACGCTTCTGCCGCTCTCCGGCACACCTCGGCATGCCGCGCCTTCTTGTCATGCCGCAACCTGCGTTTCGTCGGCTTGTCCAATGGTGGCAGCAGATCGAAGGTAATATTCGCCGGCTGAAAGTGACGCGGATCGGCGTGTGTGACGTAGTGACACAAACTCCCAAACGCCGTTTCACGCGGAAATCGTTGCGGTTCTTCGCCCCGCGCCAGTGCCGCCGCATTTCGCCCGGCGACCAGCCCGGTGGCAATCGACTCCGCATATCCCTCAACCCCCGAAATCTGTCCGGCAAAGAAGATCCGTGGATCGCTCTTCAATTGCAATGTTGAATCAAGTAGAGCCGGGGAGTTGATATATGTATTCCGGTGCATCTGCCCAAAGCGCACGAATTCCGCACCCTCTAGTCCGGGAATCATCCGGAAAATCCGCGCCTGGTCTCCAAATCTCAAATGATTCTGAAACCCAACTAAGTTGTAGCTATCGGCCCGCTGATTCTCTTGCCGGAGCTGCACCGCCGCATACGGCCATCTACCTGTCCTTGGATCTTCGAGTCCCGCTGGTTTCATCGGCCCAAAGCGCAGCGTATCGCGCCCGCGCCGCGCGATCTCTTCAATGGGCAGGCATCCCTCGAAGTACGGAATTTTATCTTCTTCGATATGAGCCTCATACGAAGCCGCGCCCAGCAGAGCAGTAACAAACGTTTCGTACTGTTCCTTATTGAAAGGACAGTTGAGGTAATCATCTGTGCCGTCGAGCGATTTTCCATATCGCGAAGCTCGAAACACAACAGAAAAATCGATCGAATCGGCGCAAACAATCGGACTGATGCTGTCGTAAAAGTAAAGCCGGTGAGAGCCGGTAAGCCGGCTGATTTCATTCGCCAGTGCTTCACTCGTGAGCGGCCCGGTCGCGACGATTACGATTCCGGAACGAGGTATTTGAGTGATTTCACCGCGTCGAACTTCAATGAAGCGATGGGGTTGTATGGCATTTGTAATCTCGCGCGAAAACACTTCGCGGTCTACCGTGAGCGCGTGCCCGCCCGGAACTCGCGCCGCCTCTGCCGCCCGCATTAGCAGCGAATCCAAACGCCGCATTTCTTGTTTCAACAGCCACGGTGCTGAATGAACTTGCTCGCTCTTCAGGGAATTGCTGCAAACCAGCTCGCCGAAAGCGTCCGTCTTATGGGCGGGGGTGCGCTTCTGCGGACGCATCTCATGCAGTACAACCTTTACGCCCGCTTCCGCAGCTTGGAAGGCTGCCTCGCAGCCCGCAAGTCCTGCGCCAATAATTTCGATACTGCCCAAAGCCTATTCTATGAAGCTGTGGCGCAGGCCATCGCTTTTTGTGGCCTGCGGGAATGCTGTGGTGCAGGCCATCGTTTTTTGTGGCCTGCGGGAATGCCGCGGCGCAGGCCATCGTTTTTTGTGACCTGCGGAAATGCTGTGGCGCAGGCCATCGTTTTTCGTGGCCTGCGGAAATTTCGCAAGCCGCTAAAAAGCTTCCCGATATTCCCCGAAAACTTTCCGCAGCGCATCCGAAATCTCGCCCAATGTTACAAAGCTCCGGCAGCATTCGAGGATGCCCGGCATCAGATTTTCTGTTCCTCTCGCCGCAGTTTCAAGCTGGGAGATCGCTGCGCACGCCACGTCCGCCGAACGCGAGGCTCGAACTTCCCTGAGCCGCTCGATCTGCCGCTTTTCAAGCTCCGGGTCGACACGGAAAGGTTTCGGCGGCTCGACTTCGTCCGCTTGAAACTTGTTCACGCCGACCACAATTTGCTTGCCCTCTTCGACAGCTTTCTGATACTGATAGGCCGCATTCTGTATCTCGGCTTGAATGTAGCCTTTCTCAATCGCCGCGAGTGTTCCGCCCAAAGCGTCGATGCGCTGAATGTAATCGCGAGCGCCTGCCTCGATCTCATCCGTGAGCCTTTCAATGTACTTGCTTCCGCCCAGCGGATCGGGCGCCGCGATCACGCCGCTCTCATAGGCGATCACCTGCTGCGTGCGAAGCGCAATGCGCGCTGCGTGCTCCGTCGGAAGCGACAAAGCTTCGTCTTGGGCGTTCGTATGCAGCGACTGCGTCCCTCCGAGCACCGCCGCCATAGCCTGGAGTGCCACGCGTACGACATTCACTTCGGGCTGCTGCGCCGTGAGTGTCGATCCGCCGGTTTGCGTATGAAACCGCAGCATGCAGGAACGGTCGGATTTCGCGCCAAAGCGCTCGCGCATAACGTGCGCGTAAAGCCGCCGTGCCGCGCGAAATTTCGCGATCTCTTCAAGAAAATTATTGTGTGCGTTAAAAAAGAAACTCAGCCGCGGCGCAAACGCATCTACGCCCAGCCCCGCCGCAATCGCCATCTCGATGTAAGCAATCGCGTTAGCCAGCGTGAACGCCACTTCCTGGATGGCCGTCGAGCCTGCCTCTCGAATGTGATAGCCGCTAATCGAGATTGTGTTCCATTCGGGCATTTCATGGCCCGCCCATGCGAACAAGTCCGTGATGATGCGCATCGCAGGTCGCGGCGGATAGATGTAAGTCCCGCGCGCGATGTACTCTTTCAAGATGTCGTTCTGAACGGTTCCCGAGAGCTTCCTCCGGTCCGCGCCCTGGCTCTCCGCAACCAGTACATACAGGCACAGCAGAATCGCCGCAGTCGAATTGATCGTCATGGACGTGCTGACTTCTTCGAGCTTGATGCCCTCGAACAGCACTTGCATATCCGCAAGCGAATTAATTGCCACCCCGACTCGGCCCACCTCGCCAGCCGCGAGCGGATGATCGGAATCCATGCCCATCTGTGTCGGGAGATCGAACGCGACGGAAAGGCCGGTGATGCCTTGCGACAGAAGAAACTTGTATCGTGCGTTGCTCTCCTCGGCCGTTCCAAAACCCGCATACTGACGCATGGTCCACAGCCGGCGCCGGTACATGTCGGGATAAATGCCGCGCGTGAATGGAAACTGGCCAGGTTGCTCGGAAATCGGCAAAGCGGTTCAGCGCCGCGAGATGCGCCGCGCTTTCAAGAACGAAGCTACACAAAAAAAGGCCATCACCGCGCCGAGAAAGATGCCGAAGATCATGCCGGGAGGATTCTGCCGGTTGTGGATCGCATACCAGAGAAAGGAGACAGCAAACAGCAGGAAGAGACCGCCGATCGCTTGATTCCAAATAATGCGGGCTGGTTTTACAACTTCAGGAACGACATGTTGCGTGAACTTCTTCGCCGTGTCCACGTTTGCGTACCGATTTGCAATACGAAACGCTTGTCCGAGCTTCACCACGTCCTCATGCTAACACTCGATGACCCTAATCCCTTTCTCGGTTGCTGCCGATACTTCTAGTGACTGGGTGCACATGTCCTCATTCGATAAGTCGCTGATTTTCAAAGACGAAAGTCTGTTCGTCAGCGACGCTGATGAAAGCCAAGCGGAAATCGAATCGCACGCCGCCAGTCTGCGCAACCCGGAAAGATTCACTCCGCGCGCACCGCAGAGCCTAGCCGAGACGGGCTTGCCCGGTTCCCTGTTCGAACAGCTCATCTTGAAGATTCTGTATTTCCAGGGCGACACGATGGGAGGCGATCTAAGCCGAGCCATAGGGCTTGCGTTCAGCTTGATAGAGCAGATTATCGAGGGGTTCAAGTTTAAGCAGCTCCTTGAAGTGAAAAGCTCGCGCGGATTCGGCCCCATTTCGGCACTGCTCGCATTAACGGAAAAAGGCCGTTCCGTCGCTCGCGATTACCTCGAGAGCAATCAATACGTCGGCCCCGTTCCTGTATCCATTACTCAATATCGCGACGCTGTTCTGGCGCAGCGCATGCCAGGGCTTTGGCTCACACGAGAGCGCTTGGTACAGGCCTATTCCCACATGGTCACAACGGATGGAATGCTCGATCAGATCGGGCCCGCGGTTAGCTCCGGCAAATCGCTCCTTATATACGGCCAGCCGGGGAACGGTAAAACACAAATGGCCGAAGCGCTCTCCCAAATTCAGAGCTCCGACATCTACATCCCTTACGCCCTCGAATGTCAGGGCAATATCATCCAGCTCTTCGACCCGATTTATCACAAGCTTTCGACACATGAGGAGCGCGTTCTCGATTCCGATTTTCAACATGACGGCCGCTGGGTGCGCGTTCGCCGCCCATTCATTGCATCGGGCGGCGAATTGTCGCTATCGATGCTCGATTTGAGCTACAACACGGTCTCGAAAATCTACGACGCCCCTTTCCAGTTGAAAGCGAACAACGGGATTTACCTGATCGACGATTTCGGGCGGCAGAAAGCGACTGCTGCGGAAATTCTCAATCGCTGGATCGTACCGATGGAGCGCCGCATTGACTATCTATCGTTCTCAAACGGCGGCAAAATGACCGTTCCTTTCGAGACGTTTCTGATTTTTTCAACCAACCTTACGCCGGATAAGCTCGGCGACGAAGCCTTCCTTCGCAGGATTCAATACAAGATGCTATTGCGCAGCCCCAAAATCGACGAGTTCCGAACCATCTTTTGCAAGGTCTGTGAATCGCAGGGCCTTCATGCGCCAACTGATCTCATCGATTCCTTTATCTTGAAGCATTACTCCAACACGGGAAAGCAATTCCGCCGCTGTCATCCTCGCGATCTAATCTCGCAGGCAGTTGACTTCATAAACTTTAACCGCCTGCCTTACGAGCTAACGGAAAACTTGCTGGATCACGTCTTCGAAAGCTGTTTTATTTCGACAGCCGACCTCAGCGAGACCTAGGCCGCTACATTACTGCCCTTCGGCTTCAAGAAACCGTTCGGCTTCGATTGCGGCCATACAGCCGGCGCCGGCGGCAGTAACGGCCTGGCGGTAAACCCGGTCCTGTACGTCGCCTGCATGGAAAACGCCTTGAATATTGGTTCTGGCGCCGCCGTGCGAAACGACGTAGCCATCCTGATCGAGATCGAGTTGGCCGGCAAAAGGCGTCGTATTCGGAATGTGGCCGATGGCGACGAAAAAGCCGTCCACTTCCTCGTCGTACACTTCATGTGTCCGCAGGTTCCGGAGCTTGACGCCAGTCACATGTCCTACTGCCGGGTCATGGATGTCTTCAACGACCGTGTGCGTGAGAAAGTTGATCTTCGGGTTGTGCCTCGCGCGGTCCAGCATGATTTTCGAGGCGCGGAAGGTTTCGCTTCGATGGATGATCGTGACTTCACTCCCGAAGCGGCTAAGAAAGTTCGCTTCTTCCATTGCCGAATCGCCGCCCCCGACCACAATGATCTTTTTTCCGCGAAAGAAAAAGCCGTCGCAAGTAGCGCACGAGCTAACGCCATGTCCGATCAGCTTTTGTTCATTCGGCAGATTCAACCATCGCGCCGAGGCGCCGGTAGCAACTATCAATGTGCGCGTCTGAACCTTTTCGCCGTGATCGAATTCGAGAGTAAATGGACGGCGAGATAGATCGGCGTGCGTAACACGGCCATGTTGATAAACGGCTCCAAAACGCTGCGCCTGCTTCTTCATTTCTTCGATCAAAGCGGGGCCTTGCACGCCTTCGGGAAAACCCGGAAAGTTCTCAACGTCAGTTGTGATGGAAAGCTGCCCGCCGGGCTCGTGGCCTTCGAATACCAGCGGTTTTAGATTGGCCCTGGCAGCGTAAATCGCTGCAGTGTTTCCTGCGCAGCCCGAGCCAAGGATGACTATCTTCGCGACATCGCTCATGTAAGGAAGTGGCTCGCCAGGCGATAGGCGATCCACGAACCAGAGTACGCCAGAGCGAGCATGTAGGAGAACTGGAAGATTGGCCACTTCCAGCCGCCTGTCTCTCGCTTGACGATAGCGATGGTTGAGAAGCACTGCATGGCGAAAGCGAAGAAGATGAGCAGCGCAACCGCGCCCGCGGGGCTCAAATCCTTACGCACGGCTTTTTGGAGTCCTTCCGATGGTTCGTCCCCTTCGATGCCGTAAATCGTGCCGAGTGTTCCCACAATAACCTCGCGCGCGGCAAGAGAAGTGATCAGACCGATGCCGATCTTCCAGTTGAATCCGAGAGGCTTGATCGCGGGCTCAACACCCTTTCCGACCATGCCCGCATAGCTATGCTCGAGCGGTGGTGTCTTGCCATGCTGAAGCGGCAAATGCGCGAGTACCCAGATGCTAATCGCAACCAAGAGAATGACCGTGCCGGCTCTCGTGAGGAAGATTTTTGCCCGGTCGATGAGACGCAAGGCTAAAGAGCGCAAAGTAGGCCAGCGGTACGGGGGCATCTCCAGAACGAACGATGATCGCTGGCTTTTCAGAATGGTTGACTTAAGCATTCGTGCCGTGAAAAGCGCGGCTAAGAATCCCAGGACGTATAAGCTGAGCATCGTCGCGGCGGGCAGATAAAGCACACCGCGCAGTATCGGTATGTTTGGCACAAAGGCAGCGATCAGCAATGTATAAACCGGCAGCCTCGCAGAGCACGTCATGAGCGGAGCAATCATGATCGTCGCGATCCGGTCTCGCTTGTTCTCGATCACACGAGTTGCCATGACCGCAGGGACCGCGCACGCATACGAGGAGAGCAACGGTATAAATGACTTTCCTTGCAATCCGAACTTCGCCATCGTCCGGTCTGCAATCAGAGCCGCGCGCGCAAGGTAACCTGAGTCCTCGAGGATTCCGATGAAGAGGAACAGCAGCAGAATCTGCGGCAAGAAAACCACTACCGCACCGACACCGCTCCAGACTCCATCTATCAGCAGAGATCGGAATGGCGTGTCGGGCAAAACGCTTGTCATCCAATGGCCCGAAGCGGCGACAGCTTGCTTGAGTCCCTCCATTGCCGGTTGCGCCCAGGAGAAAATACTTTGAAACACGGCGATCACAACAGCAGCGAAGATGACCGGCCCCGCAATAGGATGTAGAAACACGGTATCCAACCGGCGTGTCCAAAGCGGTGGGGACGGCGCTTTATAGGAGGCGCGGACGCCGAGCTTGGCGGCCCATTGACGGCACTTCGGCACGTCTTGCAAAACAGGAAGCTCAACTCTAGGCAGCGCCACCGTGCTCAGCTTGGCCGCGGTAGCAAGCAGGAACTGCTGAACGCGATCAATGCCGGTGCCCTTGGTTGCGCTGACGAGGGCCACAGGCGAATTCAACTCGGCCGAAAGAGCGGCGACGTCCACTTTGCCGCCCCGCAGAGCTAGATCGTCGGCCATATTGAGCAGAATCAACGTCGGCATGCCGAGGCTGAGGATCGGCGCGGCGAGCACCAGGTTCCTTCCTAAGTTGGTGGAGTCGAGGATGAGAATCACAGCATCGGGCTTGGGGAAATCAGGCCGCTCACCTTTGAGAACGTCGTGAGTGACCTGTTCATCTTCGGCGCGAGGATGCAGGCTGTACACGCCTGGAAGATCGACGAGAAAAACCTCCTGTTCATCCTTGAGCTTGGCCTTTCCCATCCGGTGCTCCACAGTGACACCGGGAAAGTTGGCAACTTTTTGCCGAAGGCCTGTCAGGCGATTGAAGAGAGTTGATTTTCCGGAGTTCGGCGGACCTACAATGGCAACGATAATCGGATGATCGTGCGCCGCCCGCGGCAAAGGAATCGCCGGGTTCGGAAGAAGATTCGTTCGAGGGGCACCGCCGTGGCAGGAGCTCATGGAAGAACGACCAGATCAGATTCGGGATCGCGGCGGATAAAAACCCGCGCGGCTGTCTCGTGCCGGAGCGCCACTTCAGATCCGTCCACGCGAAAGATGCGCGGGCCTCCTCCCGGCGCGCGGCGAGCCGGAATCACCTCATTGCCCGGAAGAAAGCCGAGCTCCATTAAGCGCCGAGCGATGTCTTCGGGTAACTCGAGGTGATCCAAGATGCAGCGCTGACCCATCGGGAGTTCCGCGAGCGTATGCACAACGGTTGGCGGCACGTTCTTGCCGCTCCTGACCTTCCGGCCTTTTACTTTGGGGCGCATCCAGATATAAGACCAGTTTAGTACCACATTGCTAAATCATTGCTAAAAAGGTGATTGGGTTGCTATGATCAACGTGTGCTGCGAGACCACTCGCAACATCCTACTGCGGTTCTAGAGAGGGAACCGGGTGGATTTTACACCCGGAAGGAAGTCTGCCGGCTACTGAAGATTGGCGGGCGGCAGCTCAAGAGCTGGGAGCATCAGCAATTGATCCCCGAACTTTCCGAGTATCGCTTCGCCGATCTTCTTGCGCTCAAGACCGTAATGCGCTTGAGGGGCGAGCAAGTCCATCCTCGTGTAATCAAACGGACTCTTCATGCGCTCCGCGAACGGCTGAAGGATCTGCCGCATCCAAGCACCGATGTTCGCGTTTATAAGGAAGGCCGGCGCGTACGGGTTCAAATCGGAAAGCAGCGGATGGAACCCATTTCAGGCCAACTGGTTTTCGATTTCGCCGAGGATGAGATCAACAAGCTGCTTCAACTGCCCGTTTCTCAAAAGAGCAGCAGCGCGGCTGTGGCGGAGAGCCTGCGCAACAAAATCGAAGCGGATCGCTGGTTCGAGCAGGGATTGGAGCTCGAGCGGAGAGGCGCGCCGTATCAGCAGGTAATCGAAGCTTATGAGAAAGCAGCCGAGCTCGACCCGCATTCGGCTGGAGCGCTCGTTAATCTGGGCACGGTTTTCTTCAATGGCCACGCATGGGCGGATGCCGAAGAAAGCTACAAGAAGGCGCTGGCGATCGACCAAAATTATCCGCTTGCCCATTTCAACCTTGCGAATCTCTACGACGAGCGAGGCGACACAACCAGTGCGCTGTATCACTACAAAGCCGCGCTGAGGCTCTCACCTGGATATGCAGATGCGCACTATAACGTCGCGCTGCTGTATCAAAGTTTGGGTAGTGTGATGGATGCCGTTAAGCATTGGAGGGCGTACATACGGCTGGATTCGCAGAGTACTTGGGCGGAAATCGCAAGGCGCGAGCTGGCCAAACTGGAGGCGGCGACAGTGCTGCAGGGCAACCGGCCGGATTGTTCCAAGATGCATCTGGTCAAAAGCGACAAGACTTGAGCGTTCCATCTGCGCATCGGCGGAGTGCTGCGGCCATTATTCTGGCCGCGGGTGCAGGGACTCGGATGGGCACTCTGAAGCAACTGCTTTTCTATAGCGGCAAGACGCTGCTACAGCATTCAATCGATGAGGCTGCAGACGCGGGGTTTTGTCCCATTGTTGTGGTTGTGGGATCCGGCGCGGAGGAGATCCGGCGCTTGGTTTCGGGAGCGATACAAATCGTAGAAAACAAAAAATGGCAGACGGGAATGGGATCCTCAATTGTCGCAGGAATGCGCGCGTTGCTCAATCATTCTGAGCCTGTGTCCGCTGTCGCTCTCCTTGTCGCAGATCAACCGCTAGTCAAAGCAAACCATCTTTCGGCGATGCTCGGATTGCTAGGCGCAGACGCTGAAATTGTGGCGGCAGAATACAGCGGCACTGTTGGCGTGCCTGCGCTGTTCACGCGAGAATGGTTTGAGGCGCTTCTGGCGCTTTCGCCAGAAGAAGGCGCACGCACTTTGCTGCGCGGCGGAAGCACAAAAATCGCGCGGTTTCCTTTACCTGAGGCGGCGGTAGACCTCGATACGCGAGAAGACTTCGAAAACTTTACTTCGGCGGTTCAGTCTCGCCGAACGTAATCGTGGATTCAGCCCCAAATCGCTTGTAATTCAGATACCGGATGATGATTCGGATGCGCTGCGGCCAATCCCGGAAGAACAGCGTATCGTCGGCATAGGTTTCTTCGGGGAAGAGCCATTTTCCGTCTACTTCCCGGCGAATCGTCGTGAAATGCGGGAATAGATTCTGCTGCTTCAGGGTTTCGATTTGCGGAACCGCTTGTCCTTCGGTGCGAATCACAGCCAAATCGGATTCCCTCACCCACAGGGTCCCTTCAAAAAATCGTTGGGTCGAAAGAATCTGGCGCGGCCTAAGGTATTCGACGAAACAGTTGACGCCATCGATTGTCTCTTCGCCTTTATATTTCGCTTCGTACAGGGGCAACTGCTCTGTAGTGATGAAGAAGGGTTGAACATTTCGGATATCGGCGAAATCCTCGGGTGTCAATTTAATCCGCGTCAAGGTGTTTCGCGGCTGCTCGATGACTTGCTCATACCTGATCCGATTGGGTGAAAACGTAACGTCGCGCACCTCGCGATATTCGCCCGTCACGAGACCACGATCATCAAATTCTTGCACAGTTACGGATTGCCTGTAAGTGTAATTCTGCCGCGCTCGCGCATTGTCGGACTCGCGTTGGGCGATCTTTTTCACAAGCCCTGGCGGGGGCTCGGCCGCGTAATTGGAAACAACTGAAATGATCGCCGCCGATGCTACGATTGGGGCGATGTTGCGGACTATGCGCCCGTTTTTTCTAGCACTCATGTGCTCATGGACGGCGCTATTCGTGGTTGCATTGATTTACTCAAACGAACATCCACACTCTCATTGGATCATGCGCGCGGCATTGCCGGCTTTCCTGATCGAGGCGGTTTTCTATGTGGCCTCTGTCTTCGAAGAGACGCGCGCGTCGCTTCGCAAAATCAACTCGCGCATGATCGAAGCGACGATTTTGTGGGCGAGCGCTCTTGTGCCATTCTTCGTCTTCAGCTTCGGAACGGCAACGTTTCACCTGAATGCGCTTGTTTTGCTTGCGCTGCTGTGCGGAGTCCTTGCTTATTGGCATGTGTTGCTGCCGCGGCGTGCGGCTTTTGATTTTGGCTTTCTGGTGATTGCTGCGGCTCCGGTGGTTTTGCGCGTGTTTTCGCGAATCTATCTTTCGCCTGATGGACACACGCGAACGGACATTCTCGGGCATTTGACGTGGATTCGGCTCGGGATCGCAGCGTTGTTGGTGTTGAGGGAATGGCAGCCTGGCGCGTTCGGCTTCTGGCCAAGAGTGCACGAGTGGAAAATTGGCGTGATCTACTTCTTACTCGTACTCGTTCCGCTGTGCGTGCTCGGGATCGAGCTGCGCACCGTCGAGTTCGCGCCGATACATGGAGACTGGTGGCGTGTTACTGGAGTAGCAGCCGGGTATTTTCTCGGCGCTCTGTGGGTGATTGCTTTGAGCGAGGAGCTGTTTTTTCGAGGTGTAATCGAGCGCGCTCTGCTTAACCAATGGAGGTCGCCAGTCACAGCTATCCTGCTTTCAGCGATTCTTTTTGGCGCCGCGCACCTCTGGTTCCGGCGCTTCCCCAATTGGAATCATGCATTTCTTGCCGCGATCTTAGGGATCGGCTGCGGACTGGCATACGTCCGGACGGGGAGTGTACGTAGCTCAATGGTCACTCACGCCTGCGTCGTGACAATTTGGCGTGTTTTGTTCCGGTGAGTCGGTGACGGCTTACCGTGGCAGCACGACTTTCGAAGATTAATGTAGGGTGTTTTGATCGAAGCTGCGAGACTGGCCCTTGCGGGCGCCAGGGAGGTGTTGCTTCAGGGGTCTTTCTATGAGGTTAGTCTCGCTTTGGTGGGAGTTGCCTCCCTGGCTTACTTTCAATATTAGAATATGATTTTGCGGAGCGCAAGAGTTTTTTCTACAAAAATCGAAATTTTTCAAGTGACCAGGTCCGTGAACGTCCATATCCGGCTCCGGATTGGACTTTGAAACATGAACGTAACCATCATGGGTTCAACAGGTTCGATTGGCGTTAGCACGCTTGATGTGGTACGCCAGCACCCGGAACGGTTTCGCGTTTACGGACTCGTTGCCGGTAAGAATCTGGATGTTCTTTGTTCCCAAATTTTGGAATTCAGGCCGAAGGTGGTGGGTGTCGCTGAGAATAAAACCCTAGAAGAGCTACGAACGCGATTGACGAAAACAGCGCTCGCAGGGTGGGAATGGCCGGAGTTGATGGCCGGGCCGCAAGGGCGGGTGGCCGCTGCGACGGCTGCCGAAGTGGACTTCGTGATGTCCGCAATCGTCGGAGTGGCCGGGCTAGAGGCAACATATGAGGCGATCCGAGCGAGAAAACGCGTCGGTTTGGCGAATAAAGAAGTGCTGGTCGCGAGCGGACGGCTGGTGATGAAGGCGGTGCGGCAGAGTGGCGCCGAGTTGATCCCCGTCGATAGCGAGCACAATGGGGCGCATCAATGCTTCCGCGCCGGGGCGCGTTCGGAAGTCACCCGGCTGATACTCACTGCCTCGGGAGGGCCTTTTCGAGACACGCCACCGGAAAAATTGCGGAGCGTGACTCCGGAAGAGGCCTTAAATCATCCAACCTGGAAGATGGGGCGGCGGATCACGATAGATTCGGCGACTCTCATGAACAAGGGTTTCGAGGTGATTGAGGCGTGCTGGTTGTTTGATTTGCAGCCATCTCAAGTGGAGGTGGTGGTGCACCCTCAGTCGTCGATACACGCCATGGTCGAATATAACGACGGGAGCGTGATCGCCCAAATCTCAGCCACTGACATGCGGATGCCAATTCAGTATGCGATGACATACCCCGAACGTGAGCGAGCTCCGGTGCCGCGGCTTGACTGGGCACAAAGCCGCACTTGGCAGTTTTCCCCACCGGATTTCGGCAAGTTCCGTCTATTGAGATTGGCGTACGAGGCTCAAAAAACGGGCGGATCGGCGACATGTACATTGAATGCTGCCGATGAAATTGCTGTAGAAGCGTTCCTGGAGGGGCGGATTTCATTTCCCGCTATAGCGGAGACAGTAGAAGAAACGCTAGCCCGTCAACCAAACCGGGAACCAGCGACAATAGAAGACGTTATTTCAATTGATAGGGCTTCGCGCGAGCTGGCAAGGCAGATTTGTAGCGTGACGCAAAAAGGAGTGAATTGAGCTTGGCTTGGCTACAACCTGTCTTTTGGGCCGTGATTCTTTTCGGAGTCATGATCCTAATCCATGAAATGGGCCATTATTTCGCAGCCCTCCTCGTTGGCATCAAGGTAGAGACATTCAGCTTCGGTTTCGGGCCCCGGCTCTTTGGGGTCAAAGGACGAGAAACCGATTTCCGCATTTCCGCGATTCCTTTTGGGGGATACGTCCGCATGCTTGGAGAACAGCCGGGCGATAACGAATCAGCGGATCCGCGCTCGTTTCAGGCGAAGGCGAGATGGGAGCGGGCTTTTGTCGTGTTTTCCGGGCCGATGATGAATATCGTTTTGGCGCTCGCGATTGTGACGGGACTGTACATGTACGGTTTTCCGAAGGAAGTAACAGGAAGCGAGCCGGTGATCAGCAGCCTCGAGCCGAATTCGGCCGCCGCGAAGGCAGGGCTTGAACCGGGCGACAAAATTGTTCAGCTAAACGGCCAAAAAAATCCGAGCTGGCAGGACCTCCTCACGGAAGAAGCACTAAATGCGAATCATCCGCTATCGGTTGAAGCACAGCGCGCTGGCAAACTACTCCACTTCACGGTGACCCCGCAGATGGATACAAAGCAAGGCGTCGGAGTCGCGGGCTGGCGCGGTGATGTGCAGGTCGGGCAGGTAATGAAAGGATCACCAGCAGATGCGTCCGGCTTAAAACCTGGGGATCTGTTGATCCGGGTGAATGGTCAGCCAGTAGCTTCGGCCGCAACAGTTCAGCAAGCCGTGGTTCGTTCTGCCGGCAAGCCCATTCAAGTTACCGTGATGCGAAACGGCAGCATTCAAGATCTTGCGGTTACTCCCACTGCGACTGGCGAAACCAAGATGCCTTGGCGCATCGGCATTATGTTCCGTTTGCCTGTCGAGATGGTGAAGCTCGGATTCGGATCCGCGATTAGAGAATCGGTTCGCCTCAACATGCAGAACGCGACACTGATTTTTCAGGTTTTAAGAAGCATCATTGAACGGCGCGTTTCCCCGAAGACTTTGGCCGGACCAATCGGTATGGCGCAGATGTCGAGCGAGGCCGCGCGCGAGGGTCCATCAAGCTTTTTCGGATGGATGGCGCTTGTGAGCTTGAATTTGGCAATTTTCAATCTTTTGCCGATACCGATTCTGGATGGCGGCACGCTACTGATGTTGGCCGTCGAGATGGTCATCCAACGCGAAATGAGCATGCGTGTCAAGGAAACGGTGTTCAAGCTCGGTTTCGTCTTCTTAATGATGATTGTCGTGTTCGTGATCTATAACGACATCACCCGCATCCTGACAAATAGCTGAGTGACACGGTAGTAGAATCCAAAAGATCTCATTCGCCGGTACCCGTCGGTATGATAAGAGACGTAATTATTATTGACGGAGGCGGCTGTGCACAACGTCATCTCGGCGAGGCGTCTTTCTTCGCTTTCTTCTCTTTCTCGATCCCTTAGGAAATCAAGCGCAATCGTGATTTTGCCTCTTTGCGCGTTACTGTTTGGCGCGCATCAAGTGGCTGCCCAGAGCAATTGGGGTACGGCTGGAGACATTATAGTTTCCGGTGACTTCGACGGCGACGGCGTGCTAGATTATGCTGTCTGGCGGCCTTCGACGGGTGTTTGGTTCATCGTACCCAGTAACGGAAACACGCCCTACACCCAACAATGGGGTGCGCCCGGCGATATTCCTGTTCCGGGCGATTACGACGGCGATGGAAAGACTGACTTCGCAGTCTGGAGGCCATCTGAGGGGAATTGGTACGTTCTGCAAAGCAGCAACGGAACCCAAGTTGTTCAGCAATGGGGCGCATCGGGAGACATCCCGGTC
>Ga0213875_10000511_pt1 | contig 32400 bp, 22 predicted proteins | sample BarmaccomBMRX_R8_FD_160105 | JGI IMG/M metagenome (GOLD analysis project Ga0213875, IMG submission 160105) | Root-associated microbial communities from Barbacenia macrantha in rupestrian grasslands, the National Park of Serra do Cipo, Brazil - RX_R8 | ecosystem: Host-associated > Plants > Roots...
AAGCGCAAGCCATTAATATCGGCACAAGAACCATGCGTCAACACAAACTCGACTGGTTGGCCATGGCCCGTGACTAACAGATGCACCTTGAAGCCATAGAAATAGCGTCTTTTGCTGGCGATGTAACCGCGCATCGCTTCATATTGGGGATGAGGAAAGAGACGACACCGCTGAATGCGAATGTTATCGCACACGGCTATGGGCAAAGAGTCCACCACATACTCAGCCGTAGCGTTATGGGCCTTGAACACTTCACCCAACAGAGCAAAGAGGGTAGCCCAAACATGTGCCGGAAGTTGGTGGAGGCGGCGGGAAAAGCGACTATCACTCAGCGTATACGTAAAGTAGCCATGCGTGTGCAGGAAGTGACGCGCTAAAGCCATATTGCCGCCAAAGAAAGCTGCCGCCACTAAAGGCACCGTCATCACCTCGGCTCCCGACAAGCGGGTTTGAGGGTCATCCCGATAGCCAATGGCGTGCAGTAGATTGTCACACAGGACGTACATAGTCGTTATGGTATGCTGCATGTTGGTCTCCTAATTGAGAGTTGGTTGCTCTACAATCAGGAGGCTATCGGCTACCCTTAGCGGTAGCAACTTAGGTTAATTATGCCTTCGATTAGCCTGGATTACATCTTGAAGTAAGCCGAACGCTGGTTGTAGTAGTTACTGGCATCTGCATAGGTGATGTTGCGGTCGAGGCGAACGCCCAAAGGAGTTCCTGCCGGAAGTTCCGCTTCGCGCACATCGTTTTTATTCTTCTTTCGGTCGTACAGATAACCACCGGCAGCACCCAATACCGCCGCCAGCGTGCTATTCTGCTTGAGCAGCTTGCCCAGTAAGAAACCTGCGCCCGCGCCAATGCCAATCACTTTAAGGCGGTCTTTGTTATTGTTGCTCGCCCCTTGCTTGGCCATAATACGGCCACGGGTTGAAGTGTCAACGCTGTTATTATCGAGCGAAATCAAAGAGCCGCGCAATGGCACGCGCTGACCACCAGGTAATTCAACTGAGCGAAAATCCAGGTCGAGAACGCCAGGTTGATTGCCGTTCTTCGGTTGCACTTCACTGACAACGCCAACCAACTTACTACCAGGCGGGAATTCAGAATCACCAGGATTCTGCGAATCTACCGTGGCTGTGAAACGGTCGCCAGTCCGTGCGGTTGCCGAAGAAAGCGAATTATCCAGTGTCACTCTAACCACTGCGCCCGCTGGCACGCTGATCTGACGTGCACCAGCCACTTGCTGACCACCTGGCACCTGAGCCACGCGACCATCGGTGCTAATGGCGGCAATTTCACTGACAGGATTCCAATTCACCTGCGCGCCCATTGCTTCCGATACAAAACGCAAGGGCACCATCGTGCTGCCATGATAAACAACCGCAGGCTGTTCTAAGGCCACCCGCTGCCCGTTGACCACCGCATTACGATTCCCGATTTGCAGGCTGATGTTCGTGCCGCCGCGAGTGGCGGTAATACCCTGTGTCAAGCCGTTCCAGCTAACATTAGCGCCCAGCGCCTGAAAAATATCGCGCATCGGCACTAAAGTGCGCCCACTTCGCATAATGGGTGAAACGGACGTTGGCAACGGCTGCCCATTCAGTGATACCTGAGCGGCCTGAGCCACTGAAGTCAATCCGGTTCCGGCCACTGCCAGGGCCACGATGCCGACCTTCTTTATATTCTGTTTGGCCTTCATTGTCGTCATTTCCTCCTTGCAACGATTGTCTGTCACTCTGCTAACCACTTCCCTGTGGTTAGCTCCATAGACGGGAAGGAATGCAAATTGTTCGCCAAATCTGGAATCTTTCTTTCATCAGGCCGCATCTGACCCTTTCCAGGCAAACTCAAGACTATTTAACCCAAGTTGCTACTATTTCTCTTCGACTAGTGTGCGCAAGGTCAACAACTCGTCGCGCAGTTGGGCCGCTCGCTCGAAGTCGAGAGCCGCCGCGGATGCTTTCATTTCGGCTTCTAGTTCCTTCAGAATCTTTGGTAAATCCTCCGCCTTTGGCTTAGATTTGCCAATTACAGAAGGTGTCAACTCAGCTCGTGTGTCAGCCAAAATCTCAGAAATTAGATCGTTGCGAATGGCCTTTTGAATGCCCTGCGGCGTGATACCATTTTGCGTGTTATATTCCATCTGCACCGCACGACGGCGGTTGGTTTCATCTATGGCCCGTCTCATAGACCCGGTAATGCGATCCGCATACATGATGACTTGTCCCTCGACGTGACGGGCGGCGCGGCCAATGGTTTGAATGAGGGAGGTGTCACTGCGCAAGAAGCCTTCTTTATCGGCATCTAAGATGGCGACAAGAGAAACTTCCGGCAAATCCAGCCCTTCTCGTAGCAGGTTGATGCCGACCACCACATCATATTTACCCTGGCGCAGATCGCGGAGAATCGTAGACCGCTCCATCGTCACCACATCCGAGTGCAGGTAGTTCACCTTAACCTTAATCTCTTTGAGATATTCTGATAAATCTTCGGCCATACGCTTAGTGAGTGTGGTGACAAGCACACGCTGTTTCTTAGCCACGCGCGTGCGAATTTCGCCTAATAAATCGTCAATCTGGCCCCGCGAACCACGCACGATGATTTCCGGGTCAATCAAGCCCGTGGGACGAATAATCTGTTCCACTAACTGGCCCGTCACGTTATCGGTCGCACGCCACTCCCGCGACATCGGCTTGCCTTTGGAGTCGGTCTCAATGACTTCGGAGCGATAACCAATATGCTCCATTTCATAGGGGCCGGGAGTGGCCGAAGTATAAATGGATTGACCGCGCCGCTGCTCAAACTCGTCGAACTTTAGGGGACGATTATCAAAAGCGGCGGGCAAGCGAAAACCATAGTCAATCAGGACTTCCTTGCGCGCCCGGTCGCCGTTATACATGCCGCGCAATTGAGGCAGTGTCTGGTGCGATTCATCGAGGATGAGCACATAATCTTTGGGGAAATAATTTAAGAGGGTATAAGGTGGATCGCCAGGCTTGCGACCATCAAGATAGCGTGAGTAGTTCTCAATGCCGTTGCAATAGCCGACTTCGCGCATCATTTCCATGTCATAACGCACGCGCTGTTTGAGCCGTTGCGCTTCGATCAATTTGCCGTTGCGCTCAAAGTAGGCGACCTGCTCTTCCATGTCGTGTTCAATCTGTTGCAGGGCGGAGGCCATGCGGTCTTCGGAAGCGATGAAGTGCGTGGCCGGAAAAATGGTCGTGAATTTCCGCTCTTCAATCACTTCACCCGTAACCTGGTTGATAATTTGGATGCTCTCTATCTCATCACCAAAAGTATCTATGCGCGTGATGTGTTCGGCGTCGCGGGGATGGATTTCTAACACATCGCCGCGCACACGGAACGTGCCCCGCACGAGGTTGACATCGTTGCGCGCAAACTGCATGGCCACTAGTTTTTGTAAGGTGGCGCGGCGGTCAATGGTCATGCCAACGCGCAAGTCTAAGACCCACTGCTGATAAAGTTCTGGCGTGCCTAAGCCGTAGATGCAACTGACTGAAGCCACCACCACGACATCGCGCCGACTCGTCAACGATTGAGTAGCCGAGTGGCGCAAACGATCAATTTCATCGTTACGCGAACTTTCTTTTTCAATGAAGGTATCGGTGTGCGGAATATAGGCTTCAGGCTGGTAGTAATCGTAGTAGGAAACAAAGTACTCTACCGCATTATCGGGGAAGAACTCGCGGATTTCCTGGCAAAGCTGCGCCGCCAGCGTCTTGTTATGTGCAATCACCAAGGCCGGTCGTTGCAGTTCGGCGATAACGTGCGATACGGTGTAAGTTTTACCCGTCCCAGTCGCGCCTAGCAGCACTTGATGCGCTAATCCATCACGCGCACCTTGCGTGAGTTGCTTGATGGCCTGGGGCTGGTCACCTTTGGGAGGAAAAGGAGCTTTGAGTTTAAACTGACCTGTTTTCTGCATAATAAAGTCTTATTTTAAGCCTTGATTCTTATCGCTATTCTAACAGTGGTGAGGCGAAGTCCGTCCTGACGGCAAGATCTAAGAGTCTAAGGAAGGCATCTGTGTAATAGAGACGTTTATCTCTGCTCCAGGTGCGCAATAATTGTTAATTCTATTCAGGTTGAGGTTAGTTTTTACCACCGGAATGGGATTTCGAGTGGAGCGCAGCCGAGCGTAATCAGCAGCACAGAGAGGGGGAGAGAACTTGCTAAAGAGATGGCAATTTTCCTGTTATAAATATGAAGGACAGTTTCGTATTCTCTTTACAGACTGCCATTAAAAAGGATGCTCGCCCGGAGATACTAACAAGCCCCGATCACTCATGCGCAGGCGGTGGACATTCGTATCGTGCCTGGTGCCCCGCATCTTACGAACCTCGATGGCGCGGTAGGTCTGCGATACGTGCAGCAAAATCATGCCCTGCGTGACCAACTGCTCAATACCAAAGCCTGCGCCATGCAGGTCGTTTTCAGGTACTTCGGTAGTCAGCAAGGTCGTGCAGCCTAATTCGCGCAGCAAATCACATAATCGCAGCACATCGCGCCGCAAGTTTACGGGATCAGAATAGCAAAGCCCTAATGCCGCGAGAGAATCGAACACCAGACGCTTGGCGTTCACCTGCACCACTGCCGTGTGAATGCGATCCATTAAGCTATCTATGGTGAGAGGGGTATTGACAACTACTGGTATCGGGCTTTTGATGAGGGATAGTTTCTTTTCCCCCACAAACTCCATTAAATTCCAACCGTAGCGCCGCATTTCCTGATAGAGGTCGGCGATTTCTTCTTCAAGGGAAACAAATACCCCATTTTCTTCCGCCGTTGTGATGCCATGATGAAGAAATTGAAAGCCGAAAGTAGTCTTGCCCGCCCCGGCTGGGCCGCTCAACAGCACAATGCGGCCTCTGGGTAGCCCACCCTCAATTAAATCATCTACCCCTGGAATGCCAGTGGGCACTCGTTCGATGGTGTTGTAAGCCGCACTGGGGATGGCGCTCGCATCTTCCTCAACTCCATGCCGCCCACCACGCCGACTGCCACGGTTGTCTATATTCATAGGATTTAGATACAGGATTTATTAGTCCGTCAACTGGTCGTGCGCACATCATCGCCGGTGAGGGCATAGCGTTTGGGCACGTCTAAGGTTGAAAGAATGACACCCCGTGATTCGAGTGGTGTTAGCACGGAATGTACACGAGAAAAGGGAATTTCAGCAGAGGCCGCAATGGAGCGTGCTGTCATTTCACCAGAGACCGCCAGCAAAGCACAGACAATGAGTTGATCGTGCGGTAAATCTTTATAAGCCGGAGCGAGTGACATAGTTCGTTGCAAACTCTCCAATTTATCAAGTCTTGGCGACACGACACCATCTACCACAGTCCCAGGTGCAACCGGAGTCACCGGTCCAACCCGGCTATGGGCACAGACCTGTGTATTAGAACCAATGTCGCAGCTTTCGCCGATGATGGACATTGGCTCAACACTGACACTATCGCCTAAGCGCGAATGCGCTGCTACAACACAATCATTTAAACGAGCCGCCTGCCCAATCCATACATTCTGATGCAGGACACTACCGGAAACATTCGTTCCAGCCCCTAGAACGCAACCGGAGGCTATAATCGCGCCAGGGCCAATCACACAACTGGCACCGATATGCGTCCCTTCCCCAACCAAGAACGGTGGCACCAGGGTAGCCGATTCAGGAATATGCACACCTGGCGCAATTTCGGCCTTGCCCTTGATCAGATGCAAATTTCCGTCCAAATAATTCTGCACACGTCCAATATCCACCCAGTAGCCGCGAAACTCCCAGGCGAAGAAGCGTGCCCCTTCACTCATCAGGCGCGGAAAGAGTTGACGGGAAAAATCATAAGGCTCGTCCTTGGGGACACTATCAAAGACGCTGCGCTTGACTAGATAAAAACCCGAATTGGCCAGGTTCGAGAAAGCTTCTTCCGGGCGGGGCTTCTCCTGGAAGCGTTGGATACGCTGCTCCTCATTAATCGCCACGATGCCAAACTCACGAGTATCCTGGACGCGCATCACGGCAATGGAGACATCGGCATTGTTGGCGTGATGGAAGTCTATGAACTCGCCATAGCGCATATCGGAAACCGCATCGCCCTGGATGACCAGGAATTCCTCGTCCAGTTGATCAATGGCGTTCTTGACGCAGCCTGCGGTGCCCAGCGGCTTTTGCTCGGTGATGCAGCGCACTGGAATGCGGAAATTCTGCGCCTTTAGCCCATCCGACACGACATCGGCCAAATAATTGGTCGTGACGAGAACTTCACGGCAGTCAGCTTCTTCGAGCGCATGAATAATATGCGCCAAGGCCGGAATCCCAGCGACTGGCAGCATTGGTTTAGGTATGGTGTAGGTCAGTGGGCGCAGGCGTGTCCCCATGCCCCCGGCCAGGATAATGGCTTGCATTAGCGCGAAACCGCCTCAATAGCCTTTGACGAGCCTGACTATTCATCAAATACACAGCAAGTGGCACCGGTATAAATCAGTCTCGTGCTTAGTCTTTATTTTACTACTTCAAGCGACAGGAGCGGCAGCCAACAATGAGGAACGACCATGTGTGACAGAGTTATTTTACCAGATTAGGGAGTATACAGGAGGATACGCTACCCGCCCGTGAACGAGCGGGCTGAGTATAAGAAGCCCGGTGAACCGGGCCACCGCGTCAGTAAACAGCCCCGTTCAGGGGGCTTGCCTTTTCAGCCCGCTGCTTCAGCGGCGGGTCTCATTCTAAAAGGAAAACCAGAGCGGGCGACCCAACGCTATCTCTAACCCCAGCGCGATAAAGAAACCGATAGCGAGGCCAACGCCCCACGGCACAAATCGCTTGGTGACGGTTGGTGCAGGTGTATTAGGCACCGCCTGCGTGATAGCAGCAGTGGTGAAGTAGTTACGGATATTTTGCCCCACCATGCCCAGTTCACCGCGACGGGCTAACCAGGGCAGCAACAAAAAGCCAAAGGCTGCCGCTCCATACAAGAACCCAAATAAGCAGAACGCCCAACCCTTGAGCGCGCCAACTGCTGCCAAGAGCTTTACATCGCCAGCCTTGGCAAACCCTAACATAAATGGCACCCACTGGATCGCCATGCCCACGCACCAGCCAATCAAGGCCCAGACGAAGCCCGTCGTGCTGCCAAAGATACCGTTAAGCAGCAATCCAGCCAGCATCGCCGGGAAGGTAACGACATTAAGAATCTTGCCCTGCCGCGTATCGGTAATAGCCGATGTCAGCAACAAAGCTATCAACACCCCGTTGATAATAAGCACTGCGCTGGGGGAAAGATGTGCGGCTTCGGCACCCGTAAATTTTGAAAAGTAATAACCCATGATGAGAAATTTCAGGGTATTAAACATCTACCCATCTTCAACTTCTTTCTGCTACAGTTATGCCAAAATGCAGCCCTGGCTGGAAACGGGTGCAATGACGATGTTAATCATCCGCCCAGCTTTTGGCCCGTTCGACGGCACGCAGCCACCGTCTATGGAGTTGCTCCCGGTGCTCTGCTACCATACCTGGTTCATAGTGGTGGCGCAATTTCCACTTGGACTGCAACTCTTCCCGGCCTTTCCAAAAACCTGTCGCCAGCCCCGCCAGATATGCGGCCCCTAAAGCCGTGGTTTCATTAATCTCTGGCACATCTACGGGCACGCCGAGAATATCAGCCTGAAACTGCATCAGGAAGCTATTGGCAACAGCACCACCATCGGCTCGCAGTTGTTTTAGAGGTATGCCGGAATCGTGGGCCATCGCCTCGACAATGTCGCGTGTCTGATAGCAAATACTTTCCAGTGCGGCGCGTGCCAGGTGAGCGCGGGTGGTGCCCCGTGTCAAGCCGACAATGGCACCTCGTGCATAGGCGTCCCAGTGCGGCGCACCTAACCCGGCCAGGGCAGGCACAAAATAGACACCTTCATTAGAGGCCAGGGAACGCGCTAACGCTTCGGTCTCAGCAGCATCACCAATTATACCCAGGCCATCGCGCAGCCATTGCACTGCCGCCCCCGTAACGAAGACCGAACCTTCGAGTGCGTATTCAACGGGATCATCTCCAATGCGCCAGGCAATGGTTGTCAGGAGGCCAGCCTTACTGGTGACGGGCTGCTGCCCTGTATGCAGCAGCAGGAAGGAACCAGTGCCATAGGTATTCTTAGCTAACCCTGCTTCATAACAGCCTTGCCCGAACAGCGCGGCTTGTTGATCGCCCGCAATACCAGCAACGGGAATGCTTTGTCCGAAAAATACAGCGGGAGACGTGTGGGCGCAAATACCCGCCGACGGCACCACTGTGGGCAGCATCACAGGTGGAATGCCGAGAACTTCCAGTAAGTGTGCATCCCACTGCAAATCGTGGATATTAAAGAGCAGCGTGCGCGAGGCGTTGGTGTAATCGGTGATATGAGTCTGGCCACCACTGAGTTTCCAGACCAACCATGAATCTATGGTGCCAAAAGCGATTTCACCGTTCTGGGCGCGTGCTCGCAGTCCCGCATGATGGTTCAACAGCCACGCCACCTTAGTCCCCGAAAAATAGGCGTCAAGCACCAGACCCGTGCGACTGCGAAAATCCTCTTCTAAACCCTGTGTTTTTAGCTCATCGCAGATGCTTGCGGTGCGCCGATCCTGCCACACAATTGCAGGGGCAATGGGCTGTCCAGTTTGGCGATCCCAGAGGAGGGTTGTTTCACGTTGATTAGTAATCCCAATCGCCTGCACATCCTCCGCACTAATGCCTGCCTTAGCCAATGCTTGAGCCGCAAGACCAATAGTAGCAGCCCAGATTTCTTCGGTGTCATGCTCCACCCATCCCGGTTGGGGATAATACTGCGTGAACTCGGCATAAGCCTGGCCGCAAATCGCGCCATCATGGTCGAAAATGATGACCCGCGTTCCCGTCGTGCCTTGGTCTATCGCCAGAATGTAGCTTTGAGGCATGGCTTACTCTCTATTAAGGAATTGCCAAAATTTCTGTATGCTCAGCCAGCATAAAATGCTGTGCGTCCGATAATCCGTTCCAGGCTACAGTGACTTTATCGCCCGTTTGCAAACCGCCTTCGGGCAAGCTTAAAGTTACCCGATAGCTGTTGGCATCATAACCCGCACTTTCCACTGATGCATTGTGCCCATTAACTCGAACGCTGTAGTGGGCTGGATCACTGGCCATTTCTGCATCCAGAGGAGAAGTAAATCTTAGATGCACCAGAGAAGTGCCAAATTGCGCGTTAGCCTCAGATAGCACTACCTTAAAAAAGGATAAAGACTTTCCGGTTCCACTAGCACTGTTGATATGGAAGTTGCCCGTTGTCGCGGTGGCCCCCGTTGCAGCCAACAGGGGATAGCCAACGTTGAAGGCTTTATCTACAGCAAAAGGAAGGACACGGTAATTTCCAACGGGTAAGTTATGCGGCAGAGTAGCAGTCCAGGTAGTGCCTGCCACGGTTGCGGCTTTGATTTCGGCGGACTTAACGAGCTTAAATAAATCTAAGGTTACGCCAACTGTTAGAGGAGCATCAAAACTACCGGTGCTCCAATTATAAAGACTAAGATTAACGCTCGTTGTACTGCTGTGATTAATCTTAGCCAGGGCTATACCCACACCTAAAACAATGCTGCTGTCAGAGGCACTACCCATTGCGGCAGGCAGGTTAGCAGCCGTAAAAGCTGCATTACCAGTAGGCCGTGTGACAGTCACATGAGGTTTGACAGTTTCCCCACTACTGACGACAAAGTTAACGCTCTCAGCATTCATCGTACTGAGCGTCTCAACCTGGTAAGGCAAAGCAGATGCCGGATCAGTTTTAAAGGCGGTGCCCACCTTGTAAGGCACAACGGCATAAATACCAGCCGCTAGGCCTGTAAAGTTGTAAGTACCCGCTGCATCTAGAGATGACGTTTTGGCCTTGGTAGGAGCAGTTAGAAAGTCCAGCATTGCATCTTGCACCGCATTGGCATTTGGAATCGCAGTGCCTTTAAAGGGCAGCAACACAACCTTAGCTCCGGCCACTGCCCCACCCGTCTTAGTCTTAACGCTGCCTGTAATGGTAAAGCTGGTGAGCTTAGTTACAGTAAAGGCTTGGTTAACACTGCCATTGGTAGTAGTCACCGTAATGGTGGCGTTGCCGACGGGCACAGTGTTTGGCACCTGGAATACCGAGCTGTTGTCAGATGACAAGGTAGCATCCACAGCGGCTGAGATAGCACCAAACTTCACCGTCGCACCAATTAGATGGCTCCCATTAATAGTAACCTTCGTGCCCACTGGCCCACTACCAGGCGTGATAGTACTAATAACTGGTGGCGGCGGCACGTCACTATTGGTGACTGTTACCATTACAGGAAGCGCATTTAGACTCCCGGAACTGGCACTGATAGTGGCAGGACGCGCATTATCAAACAGATGGTCACTGACCCCACTTACTGTAAAGCTCGCAGTACTGCTACCAGCCGGAATAGTCACATTGGCGGGCACTGCCGCCGCAGTTACATCGCTACTACCTAACGCTACCAACAGGTCAGTATTGTTGGGTGTATTGCGGGTGAGCGTTGCTATAGCTTGCCCGTTTTCGGCAAAGGTTGTCGGAGCAATGCTGAGTGTTAAGGTTGGCACATCGTTGTCTGTTACAGTCAGGACTTTATTGTCCGCGAGATTGCCTGCTACGGCTGCAATAATGGTGGTGCGGTCGCCCTGCGCGGTGGCATCATCGAGCGTGCCGATGTTAAACGTTGCTGCCATTTGACCGGCAGGAATGGTAACACCGGTAGGCACTGGAATAGCCGCGTTACTGCTTGTTAGTGTTACTGCAAGGTCGGCTGTGGGTGGCGTGTTACGCATGACCGTGCCGATGACAGCATTACCCTCGACCACACTGCCCGCATTTAGCGTCAGAGTTAATACAGGAAGGTCATTGTCTCGATTGACAAGAGCGACATCAGCGGGATTTAAGCCGTTGTAATTAGCATCCCCACTAAGTGCCGATGCAGTGATAATGGTATAAGGTTGATCCCCATCGGCAATGGCATCATCTACTCCGACGGCAGTCACCGTTTGGGGTATGTTCCAATTACTCGCGTTGAAAGTGAGAGTGGATGGTATAACCACGCCTTCTGCCGGATTGCTACTGCTTAGACCAACGCTCACACTGGCTATGGGTTGACTGTTCAGCCGAACCGTGAAATTGGCACTGCCTCCGGCTTCGGTAGTCACTAACCCAGACGTGGGGGTGACTGTAATGCCTGCGCTATCGTTATCTGTGTTGCGCACGGCAACGTCAGCGGGGTTGAGGCCATTATAATTAGAGTCGGCACTCACGGCAGGAGCCGTAATAATGGTGTAAGGCTGATTGCCGTCCACCACAAAATCATCTACTCCCGTAACCGTAACCGTCTGTGGCACACTCCAGTTGTTCGCGGTAAAGGTGAGTGAGGCGGGAAAGACCGTGCCTTCCGCGACGTTACTACTGGCAAGACCAAGCGTCACATTAGCCGTTGGTTGGCTGCTGAGTTTGACTGTAAAGGTCGCCGTGCCGCCTGCTTCGGTGGTAATAAGTCCTGCCGTGGGATTGACTATAATCCCCGCCACATCGTCATCTTGATTAACGACGCTGACATCAGCCGCATCAAGATTGTTGTAATTCGCATCAGCACTGGTGGCCGGGGCTGTAATAATCTGGTAAGTCTTATTGCCGTCAGCCACATTATCATTGACTCCGCTAACCGTGACAGTCTGAGGATTATTCCAGTTAGCCGCCGTGAAAGTCAGGTTAGCGGGGTTCACGATCCCCTCTGCCGGGTTGCTGCTCTGAAGTGGAATTGTGACATCAGCGGTTGGTTGGCTCGTCAGTTTCACAGTAAAAGTCGCTGTGCCACCGCCTTCTGTAGTTTTCAGGCCCGAAGTTGGATTAACGACAATACCAGCGACATCGTTATCGGTAATCGTTACGGGTGACGTGGCCGAAACAAACTGGTCGGCACTGGCGGTAAGGGTAGACGTTTTGGTGCCATCCACCACAAAGTTATCCACCGCTGCTATCGAGAATGGGATGGAGGTTGCCCCGGCAGGTATGACCACCTGGGTTGCGACGGTCGCTCCCGCCGTGTTGCTACTGGTTAAATTCACCGTTAAGGGTGCGGTGATGTCGGTGTTGCGTGTCACCGTGCCAGTGGCGGCGGAAGACCCCGCCGCTTCACTGAATGTGTTGGGGGTGATGTCCAGACTCAAGGTTGGTACCACGGAGCGCACTTCAACCCAGTCCACATCAAAGTTGTAGCTGCTGGCCAAGCTGGAATTAGTCGTAGCCGTTAGGTTGGAACTATAGGCTTCAGGCCAGTCGCTGGCAGGTGCCCACACATTGAAGCGCACCGTTAACGGATCATCCGGGTGTGCGGCGGCCATCGTTAAGACAAGGGTGTTATTGACATACCATTCGGTTCGGTCGGGCAGCCAGCGAATTTTGTAGGTGTTCCATTGCGTCCAGTCCACCCCGGCAGCATTGACTGCCTGGCTGGAATGGTGAATGCCATCGTTATAAGTCGGGTTCTGTGGATTCCAATCATTCCAGTTGGTCAACAAAAGCGAGTTGTGCGGTTGCTTCGAGAGCAGTTCTATATCAATTTCATCCGAACGGAAATCGGGGGTCTGCCAGGTGCCCCGGCTGCCATAGGCCCAGAACGCCGCGATTAAGCCAGGCGGCAAATTCGTGACGCGGGCGCGGGCCTCAAACTCTTTGCCAATGCCCCGACTGAAAGGGGCGGAGAACATTTCAATGCCTTTGAACGGATAATCGGGGTCAGCATTATAGTTGTAATTGCTCAGGCTTAAACGGAGAAAGTTCGTGTCATTGTCACTGCCTAACGTGGGAGGGTTGCCAAACTGTGTGCGGCCATAAGCGGTGGTGTTGTCATACATGCTCCACTTAGATGGATCGAGGACATTTTGATTATCAAAGGGCGCGTTAAAATCGTCTCGCAAGAGAACCGGAGACGCCTGGGCATTAACAGGCCCTATCCTGCCGAGGCAACACAGCAAGAGAATGCTGTAAATGAGGCATACTCGCAGGCGTCTATAAATGAAAGAGCAAGAAAGTGGAGCAGCACAGCTTGGCATATCGGGCATAAACTCTGGATAAAGCTTTCCGTAAAAGCCAGGACGCACTCACCATATCTATAATGAGTGCGTCCTAAAACGCTTTCCTAAAGCTTACACCAAATTCGTCCTAGCTGTCTTCTTTTTGGGGCTTAAGCGCCCCGCTTTCGACCATTGCGGCCAAGGGGTTGTCTTCAATATTAAGGGGAAAGTCGACACGTCCGCGACGGCGACTCGATTCATAAGCACCGAAGATAATCTCGGTGGCAATCAGGGCATTATGGGCATCCAGTTGGCATTTGCGCCCCTCGCGCAGACATTGCACCACATCGGCAATGGCCCGCTCGATAAAGCCGGGGCCATGAATGCTTTCGCCGTGCGTATCCACGTCCGTCCAATTGCGTTCCCCGGCTCTGCGATAGCGCAGAGCCGGGCCACCATGCACGCCAATCAAAATTTCGCCGTGCGTGCCAATGAGCTTACTGACAGCGCCCACCACTTTGTTTTCGCCCACGCCCGTCATAATCAGCGCGAACACGCCATTCTCATATTCCGTTAACACCACCTGCTGATTTTCGCAGTGCGCGCCGAATACCCGGTTCTCTTTGCGGTAGTCAATCTGTCCCAGCACCCATTTGGCCGGAGTTTCCTTGTTGAAAAAGGAGCACATATCAATCCAGTGCGTGCCTGAGTCATAAAGATTGCCACACTCGACTTCCTGGCGCACCAGATCACCGATCTCGCCACTATCAAGCATCTGTTTCGCCATCGTGTAAGGAGCACCATAACGCCGCTGATGGTTAAAGGTCAATTGTACCCCAGCTTTATCGGCAGCCTCGGTCATGCGCTTGGCCCCACCCCATGTATCGGCCATTGGCTTCTCACAATGAATAGCTTTCACGCCTGCCTTACAAGCCGCTAAGACCATTGGCTCGTGCAGATGCATCCAGGTACAGATGCTCACCATATCCAGCTTCATTTCGGCCAGCATTTGTTTGTAATCGGTGAAGGTTTTCTCGGCCCCGTAGGTATCCGCAAAGGCGCGGGCATTCTCCTCCACCAAATCGGCACAGGCCACAATCTGGCAACCTTCGATGGCTTTGTAAGCATTGCCGTGCTCATAGGCCATCGCATAACCAAAGCGGTCAGGACGGGCTTTTTTCTTGCCCGTGCCGATGACGCCAACCCGTAAATCAACCATGATTAGTTCCTCTTCCCTCAATTTGGATAGGGTTAATTGTACAGGAAATTAGCAGGTTTAGTTTCTTGAAAGAGAGGATTGTCTTGAGGCGTTCTCACCCTAACTGCCCGCAGCGCCATTAGCATTCTATAACGAACGGATAAGCCGTAACGATATCTATAATAACGTCTCTCACTTTTCCTACGCAGGCTCCGATAAGCCTTGAGGCGGCTCTGCGAGCAGAGCGGCAGCATATTATCGAATGGTGTCAAATTATAGGTTTCATGTTTCATAATTCAGCCCTTTACCTTTACATCTGCTGAGCACTTGAGGCGGTAATAATTGTGGATTGCCCAAGTGCTTATCGTCTGCTTTAGCAAGGGCGGGGCCGAATTTTACCACACGTTGCATGAAATTGGCCTAAAATTTACGAATTCTTTATAAAAGGGTGCCGGGGCGAACTAAAACCTATTTCCAGGCTTCATTAAAGAAGCCAGCGGCGGCGATGCGACCAGGCCAGCGTGGGCCGGGCGGCTCGCTTAAATCTATGATGGCCCAATCGGGCAGTTTGGGAGTCTGGAGCGCGTTGTTGCCGTAGCCCTCGGCGCGAAAGTCAATGCCGCTGTTGAGTACAACGTAACGCTGGGGATTGAGTGGATTCGGGAAGATGAGGATAGGGGCGTGGTGCGTAGCATCATAAGTTTGACCCCGGAATACCAGTTGTTTGGCATCCCACCGTAGCGGCAGGCGCGATAGGATTTTGGCCAGTACAGCATTAGAAGATGGGTCGCCCCAGAGCACCAGGTTTTTAGTGAGGATGTCTTGATTGCTAATAGCAGTATCATCTTTCACAGGCACATCGCCGCGAAACACATCGCGCCACAACTTGGTCGAATAGTCCAGTTCACTTGTGACCCAGTTACCGACAGTGGCATTAAGTGGCTGGCCTGTAGGACGCACAAAGAGAAACCCATCCATAAAGGCGTCATCAATAGGGCCAGTCAGACCGGGGCGTTTATGCAGTTCACCATTAATGTTGCGGTTGGTGAGGTCATTGTTGATTTGCCAGGTGCCATCGCGCTTCACAAAATGCAGGCTGTTATCGGTGGCCTGACGGAGATGGCGCAGGCGTTGTCCATCGAGTACCACAGTCGTGGGACGCACACCAATAAAAGCGAGATGGGTCACGTTTTTGGTAGTGGCGGTGATAGTGGTGGCATCGGTAATCTGCGCCCGTACATCGGCCCGCTCCCAGTGCTGGCCCATGCCCTCAATCCGCACCCAAGCTGATTCGGGATAGCGCAGAGTATAAGTAGTCAGATGCACTTCACGAGGAAATGGCGTGCGGCCTCGTGTAAGCAGTTCTTCCAGCCGCGTGGTGAGTGCGCGCTTAGTATCGGGTTGATAAGCGTGTGCGGTCTGTGGACCGATAAAGCGTTCCAGTTTGAGGCCCTCGGCAGCCATCGCGGTTTCCATGATGTCGGCGGCCTGCTTCTGAGGATCAATTTCGCCACTGTAAGCCACAGTCGGGCAATTAAAAAGATTCGCAGCGTAATCAGTGGCGTCATACCACTCCCATAATTTTTGCTCCCACCAGGTGCGCGGCTCCCGGCCCGGAGCTAAGGCTTTTGTGAACAGTGCCGTCTCCGCAAAGCCAGCACCGGGGGAAGCGGCACACCATAAGCCCGTATGATGCACAGCGAGGTGCCAGGTGCTGCCACCACCCATTGAAAACCCGGCGACCATGATACGCAGTGGATCAACTTGATAGTTAGCCCGCACTGCGTTGAGGGCTTCAAAGACATCCACCTCACCCGCAAACTTGGTCGCATTGCAAAACCGTCCATAGGGAACAAGTACGAGTGTGTTTTGGGGCGTCAGGTCGGCGGGATGCGATTCGCGCTCCGACAGGAAAGCGAGTTCCGTGCGCTTCTCGCCTCGCCCCAAAAGCCAGACCATGACGCGATTGACACTCGTGCGTGCCTTGTCGGGAACCACAAGGCCATAAGGCTGAATCGAGCCATCGAGACGGGAGCGGTAGCCCCGCACTACAAGTCCGGTGGCTTCCAGCCAGGGCGTCTTACCCGCTCGCAACAGGCCTGCTCGTTCGTGGCCTTCGGCAAGCAGGTGACGTGCAAAAGCGACTTCTTTGGGCGAGAAGAATTCGTTGTAGCGTAAGGCCCAATCCACTGCCTTATGAAAAATCTCTACATCTGGCAGATAAGCTAAGACACGCGGATCAGCCACCTGCGTCGGTATCAGCGCATCAATCTCCTGCCGCAAGGCAGTGGCCCCCGCCGTGAGTTCGGCACGGTCATTATCACTGAGCGTGATACCTGGCGGCGGAATGCGTGGCGGAGCCGAGGATGGCTGCGCGCCCACAGGTGCGGTGCAAACCAGTAGAGATGTAAATACAGGTACGATGAGACCAACAGCGGATGTAAGAAAAGGCTGACGCAATGTTTTCATAGAGCTAAATAAACCTGAGCGATGGTTAAGGCAACCATGTTCTGTGGAAATTGTTCTGTTGAAAGAATACCCGGTTTGGTGTCTGGAAGTCCAGGGGCTTGCGAAACTACTAGGGTGAGAGGAGAACTCGCTTAGGGCGCACCACTCATTAAGGCCCGGACCATGCTGCGTCAGAGTTCAGCCGCGAATAGGGGCTGTCAGGCAGAGCGTAATAGGTTATCCTATTCAACATTACTCCCGTTCATACTGTCCGCACAATCTAACCTCTGGACTTTGTTCTTGATTTCAACGTGACAGCTTAATTTAAGCCTTCCCTTATGAAAATTCTGTTCACCCTGAGTCTATTTCTCGTTGTCTTAGCCAGGCCGCGTTGCGCTTTTAGTGCTCAAGTGCTCCACTTTTCAGGCTATGATTGGACGGTCAACGCAGGCTTTTGGGGGCCTGGCCCCAATCACTGGGATACCCAAAACGTCTTCTTGGATAAGCAAGGGCATTTGCATCTCAAGATCACCCAGCGTAATGGGCAATGGTACTGCGCGGAAGTAACATCCACGCAACGCTTCGGCTTCGGGCGCTATCAATGGCAAATCGCGGGACGGCTCGATCAACTCGATCCCAACGTTGTCCTGGGATTATTCAATTACCCCACTCCCGACATTGGCCCGGATGGGACAAACGAAATTGACATCGAATTTGCACGCTGGGGCAAAGCCAAGAATCCAGCAGGCAACTACACCGTCTGGCCCCCGGTTAAATCCGCGCTGCATGGCGGGAACACATTCGACTTTAAACTCTCTGGAGACACAACGACGCACTACTTTGAATGGAGCGGCCAAAGTGTAGCGTTTGCATCCTTACCTGGTTATCGTGACGATGATGCACCGACGTTTGGACGCTATCTTTATGCCCCCGAAAATGCCACTGCTTTAGTGCCCCAAAAGCCGCTACCAGTTCATCTTAATTTTTGGCTTTTCCGTGGGCAGCCGCCCCTCAATGGCCGGGAATCTGAGATTGTCATTGCCAGTTTTAAATTTACTCCAGCCCAGCTATCTCATTAGCAGGCGTGTCGCAACTATACATACAGCGAGAACTCACCAGAACTAAATGCGCTTGCGGAAACTGCTACTTTTTATCGGACTAATCGGTGTTGTCGCAGTGCTGACCTTTAAGCATTATGAACAACGCGCCGCGTCGCTACCATTGGTCTGGACACAGATAGCGATGAACTTGCCACCCAGCATCAAGGTATATGCAGGCACCTCGCCCTATCAGGGCGCACCAGTGCGGGCCTGGCACATTGATATTGATTACAACGACACAACATTGCGGGCACAACCCTGGCTTTCTAAAAGCGCCGCAGGGCGGGAAGTGGGCAGCGCGATGGCAAGGCAGTTAAACGCTGTGGTGGCTATCAACGGCGGCTACTTCGATATGCAGAGTGTACCGGCCCGCACCTTTAGCCTCGTCATGCACGATGGCAAAGTATTAGTGCCCAATGTAGCAGTCGTCAAACGTCCAAATCTGGGACACGTTTATCCCGTGACGCGCAGCGCCTTTGGCATCCGAGCAGACCGTAGCTTCGATGTGGCATGGGTCGCTCAACAAGGCGATACTCTCTGGATATATCCGAAACCCGTGGCGCACAGCGTAACTACCGTGGCACCCGCCCCCACCCGTGATTATCCACCAGGGGGTCACGCCTGGGACGCTGTAGACGCCATTGGCGGTGGCCCCACCCTCATTAGTGATGGAGTCATTCAGAACACCTACGAAAACGAAGTGTTTTTTGGCTCCGGTTTTCCTGACAACACCGCCTATCCTCGCGCTGCGATTGGTTATACCAAAGACAGGCACTTAATTTTGTTCACAACCGATGGCCAGCAACGCCTCTTCAATGCCTGGCTAACCCTCGCGGAACTGGCGCAGGAGATGCAACGATTGGGTTGCGTCGAAGCCATGAACCTGGACGGGGGCGGTAGTGAAACGCTCGTGGTCAACGGGCAAGCTATCAATCATCCGTCGGATGGACAAGAGCGTGCTATCACTTCGATTTTAGCCATCACGCAGAATCCACCTGCTGCTCCTAAATCCAATGGGGCACCAGCGACAGAATAAGATGGCTTGGTCGTTATAGCACCTTTGACCCTAAATGGGTAAGTGAGGTAACATTTCGCCCTGTGTCATTCTGAGCGTAGCGAAGAATCTACTCCCAGTCTCTATAGAGCCGCAAATAAGATTCTTCGCTATGCTCAGGATGACAGGGCTTTTGGCTCGATAACTTTTATCACATCATCTTTGTTTATCTTCGTATGAAAATATTATTCATTGGGCTTGCACTCATCATGGCATTAGTGACCGATAGCTGGGCCTTGGGAGGAATGACCGCCACCACTCTCAAATGTGAATATCATATCAACCCCCTCGGCATTGATGCCACTAGTCCACGCCTGAGTTGGATGCTGCACTCCAACCAGCGCAATCAAGAGCAGACGGCCTATCAGATTCTCGTTGCCAGCACACCGGGGAGATTGTCCCGCAACCGGGGCGATCTATGGAACAGTGGCCGAGTGGCATCCGATCAATCGCTTGAAGTTGTTTACGCGGGAAAGCCGTTGCGCTCTGGACAGCGCGTTTATTGGAAAGTTCGTGTCTGGGACGCTCATCGCAAAGCTTCCACTTATAGTGACCCGACGTGGTGGGAGATGGGATTACTATCACCAAAAGATTGGCAGGCGCAGTGGATTAGCGGGCCGCGCCTCCCACCGCAGTCTGACGCACAGCTTTTTGACGACCATCCCGCACCGCTACTGCGCAAGGAGTTTGTGGTCGCCAAGCGAGTAGCCAGTGCGCGAGCTTATGTCAGTGGATTAGGCTACTATGAGCTTCATCTGAATGGCGCGAAGGTGGGGGATCACGTTCTTGATCCAGGTTGGACAACTTACTCAAAGCGAGTGCTCTATTCCACTTATGACATTACGCCTCAGCTCAAGATGGGCCGTAATGCGGTGGGCGTTATGCTGGGTAATGGCTGGTATAATCCGCTACCCCTGAAACTATGGAACCACCTTAACTTACGCGAGCACCTGACGATTGGTCAACCTCGCGTCATTTTGCAGATTGCCCTCCACTTCACCGATGGCACCACGCAGTTAGTGGCCAGTGATGAAACCTGGAAAGCAGGAGATGGCCCCATCTTGCGCAACAGCGTCTATTTAGGCGAAGTCTACGACGCCCGACGCGAGCAGCCCGGCTGGGACTTACCGGGCTTCCAAGATAGCCATTGGCAGACAGCCATCATAGCAACTGAGTCAGTCGGATCGCTGCACGCTCAGGATGCCCCACCTATCAAAGTCACGCGCACCCTTGCGGCAGCTAAACTGACTGAGCCAAAACCCGGCATCTATATCTTCGATATGGGGCAGAACTTTGCAGGCTGGGTGCGGTTGCGAGTGCGTGGTGCGGCAGGCACTCGCGTCTCGCTGCGCTATGGGGAACTGTTGTATCCCGACGGCACGCTCAACGGCATGACTTCTGTAACCGGGCAAATCAAAGCAGGTGGTGCGGACTACCGTTATGACGGCACTGGCGCACCCAAAACGGCTTTTCAAAACGATGTGTATATCCTGAAAGGTCAAGGCGAGGAAAGTTACACCCAGCACTTTACCTTTCACGGCTTCCGCTATGTTGAGGTTACAGGGCTGCCTTACAAACCGAGCCTCGATGATTTGCAAGGGCTACGCCTGAATGCAGCAGTCGAGCCAATCAGTACATTCTCCTGTTCCAACGAGATGTTCAACCACATTCAGGAAATGGTGCTCTGGACAGAGTTAAGCAACTTGTTCAGTGTTCAATCGGACTGCCCACACCGAGAGAAGTTTGGCTACAGCGGAGATGTTGTGGCCAGCAGCGAAATGGCAATGCTGAACTTTGACATGGCGAACTTTTATGCCAAAACTGTTCACGACCTGGCGGATGCCGTGCGACCCAATGGAGGCATCACCGAGACCGCACCTTTTGTGGGTATCGCCGACCAGGGGTTAGGTGAAGGAGCCGGGCCTATCGGTTGGGGCACGGCCTTTCCCTTGCTGCAATGGCAACTCTATCAATACTACGGCAACCGTCGCCTGCTTGAAGAACAATATGCAACGACCAAGCAGTGGATTCAGCTTTTACAGGCCAAATCGAAAGACAACATCCTGGACAATGGCATTAGCGATCATGAAAGTCTTGTCCCCAAACCACGCGCCCTGACGGGCACCGCTTTCTACTATTACAATGTGCATCTTTGCGCACATATCGCCGGGGTGTTGGGACGCACGGCTGATGCGGCACACTACACAGCACTGGCCGAGGCCATCAAAGCAGCCTTTAACCAGCGTTTTCTCCAGACTGCAACAGGCCAGTATGATACTGGCACACAAGCCTGCCAATCGTTTGCTTTCTTCATGGACATGGTGCCCGCTGCCAGTAAGACAGCAGCCTTAGACATCTTAGTGCATGACATCGAGCAGAACCATAACGGCCATCTCAGCACCGGCATCTTTGGCACTAAATACCTGCTGGACACCTTAACCAAAACTAACCGCGCAGACCTGGCGTATAGCATCGTCAATCAAAAGAGTTTCCCAGGCTGGGGCTTCATGCTGGCAAATGGCGCGACAACGCTATGGGAACACTGGGCCTTGAGCGACAACACCTATTCCCATAACCACCCGATGTTCGGCTCAGTCAGCGAGTGGTTCATCAAAGCCATCGCAGGTATCAACCCCGCCCCCGACGCGGTGGGTTTCAACCGGATTATCATTCGTCCCCAGGTGGTGGGTGATCTGCAATGGGCAAGGGGCAGCTATGATTCCGCGCGAGGTCGCATCAGCAGCGAGTGGAAACTTCAGGGTAATACGTTGCTCTTAGATGTGACTATTCCACCCAACACGACAGCAATAGTCTATGTCCCCACTACTCAAGCCGATAGTGTCACTGAGAATGACCAACCAGCAGCCTTATCAAAGGATGTAAAGCTTCTGCATCAAACTACCGAGGCTGCTGTGTACACTGTAGGTTCCGGCCATTATCACTTTATAGCACCACACGAATTTAATAACAGCAGTTCAACACAGGCTTTTTAGAATCCTTTGCGCTATGATAACTACAACTGGCGGCTTCAGTAACCAGTCAGCTATGGCTTAAATGACTTTAGGTGCCAACCTCTACTAACTTACTGGTGGATACTGGCTCAGGAATAGTTAGACCCTCGGCGCGCATTCCTTCCAGGTGAAATTCGATGGCTTCTTGAATAAGTGTGGTTACTTCAGCTTCAGTTTCGCCAACGGCGACACAGCCTGGTAAATCTGGCACGTAAGCTCCGAAGCTGTGATGACCTTTCTCGATAATAACTGCATACTGCATGGTTTTGCTCCTACTTCAATCCTGCCTGCTTGAGAATACTGTTAAGTGTGCCTCTCTTAATTACAGCGCATCAAAACCGGGCAATTAATGCGATGCCTTTTGGTTTGATTAGCGCGTAAGACGCAAAATGGTGTAAGAATGGGCGGGGAATGTGTAGTTAAATTGCGTGCCTGCCGTGCTAATGGTAGTTAGCTGACTGTGAATCAGTTCCGGGTGGTCAGGAGGATTGGTGGCCTGTAATTCACCCGTTAAAGTCCATGCTTGCGCCAGTGGTTTGCAGCCCTCAAAGCCAGCCAGAGAAATCGTTGCTGGTTGTGCTAACGCATTGGTGTTAACAACGTGCAGCACCAGGGTTTTGCCATCCTCACTACGGGCGGCAGTGACATCGAGACCCGTGTTGCCTGCGGTTTGACTTACCACGCGCAATGGTAAATGATTGCGGGACGCCATTTGCTGCGCGTAAAAGGGCGGCATTCCCCAAACGCGATCTGGGGTAAAGAAAATCTGTCCCTGATCCCAGCCATTGTCGTTTTGCAGCCACGGTTGCAGCGCATTAGCGGGACACGAAACCGGCACAAAATCGTTGTGTCGTCGGACAGCATTGAGAATCGTGGCATGGCCGAGAGCACGCTGCACATTATGCAGGCCACCATTTTCCTCGAAGATAACGCATTGCATGGCGGTGCCAGGCACCCACTTTTGAAAGAGCGATTGCATCTGCGTTAGCTGTCGCTCCACGTCGCTGCCAGCATGAGCGTCATCAGCCCACACATGCAAATCCCAGTAAGCAGCCTTCCCATTCAAGGCTTTAAAAACACGCTCCACATTGGCCGATTCAGGACGCCACCACGCCGAGCACACTAATTGAATCTTGGGGTCTTTGGCATAAATGGCATCCGCCAGGGCATTGAAACGCTGGATGTAATGGTCATATTCCGCCGCATTATCACTACCAATCACTTCCTCATTACCAAGCTCGATCCACCGCACTCCATAAGGGCGGGGATGGCCGTTCTGGGCGCGACGCCTACCCCACGGCGTAGTAACCGATCCATTGAGATACTCGGCTAAGTCGGCGGCATCCTGCGCGGTTTCCTCGATATTGATAGCAAAGGCAGCCTCGATTTTAGCGGCGGCACAGAACTGCACAAAATCTTCGATGCCCCAACCGTTGGTTGAATAAGGATACCAAGTGCCGTGATAAGGCGGGCGCTTGTCCGGGTCGCCGATCATGTTTTTCCAGCGATACCCCGGCGCATTGACCATCGAGCCACCATAGCGCAAAAAAGTGACGCCCTCGTTTTGTAGCTGACGCGCGATGTCGGCGCGCACGGGCAAGCCATTAAACCGCGCATCGCCAGTTGGAGTCAAAACAACCTGATCGAGCCACAATGTGCCCGGCTTATCCAACATCACCGCAAGGCGAGCGTTCGCATCAGTGGCATTGGGCTTTAGCGCAATGGTGAATTTTTCCCAATCCGGTGTAACGCCATGTAGCGTTTGTATGGCATAAGTGCGGCTACCATCGGCGCTTTGCAGCACGAGTGTAACGCGGCCTTGCACCGCTCCGCGCAGATACAAGCGACCAGCTAACTCCTGCCCCTGTTGCACGGCAATGCCCCAGTGATTGAGGCCACGATTAGCCACGCCCACCCAACCAGCACCTGCGCAGTGCCGCACCATCTGGCACTGTGCGCCGTTATACGGGCTATTAGTATCCAGGCGAAACTCGGCTTGCGCTGTGCCAGTTTGAATGGCGTCCCACATGCCGCTCACGGCAGGCGTGACGATGGCCTCAAAGTGCTTTTCACTGGCAGGCGCGTCACCAATTTGCACGCGCACGTTTTGAAACGCCGCGTCCGAGTGCCAGGTGCGCAGAGCGAAAGTTCCGGTTAAAAGTGGGGCGTCCTGGTCAGTGTAATCAATCGCGGGAGTTGTGCTGCCATTGACAAAAACGCGAATGCGCGGGCCGCTTAATACTACGCGTAAATGCGTCCACGCTTCCGGCGTAAAAGGAGAAGCCACATCTACTAGCGGCTGCCAATTATGGCGATGCTTACCCAGGATTAAGTGGCTGTTGGGTTGCAAACTGATCTCATAGCCGATAAACACATCGGCTCCCACGCCTGGTTCGCTCAGGCGCACCAGCAAACCGGCGTTCTCACCATTAGCATGAGGGAAGCGGACATCCGCTTCGACGCTGCCATTGCTGAACGCGGGTGTGTTGCTCACCAGTTTCACGCCCTCGGCGGCACCGACTGCGACACCAGCACCGCTGGGTGACCAACTTCCGCCAAATGTTTTCCAGTCCTGAAACTTGGCACTTGGCGGCGGCTCCTCAAACGACTCGCCAAAAACTTTCTGGTCGTATAGACCGCCGTAAATCTCGTGGTTCACATCCTCCGTGCAGGAGCCATAAATCCACGGTGAGACGTGGCCCACAACCTGAGCGGCATCCACGGCAATATGGGACTCCTGACTGTGGGCACAAAATGGTGCCAGCAATAGAGCGGCGATAACGCCAAACCGAGCTTTAATGATTGGGGGTCTCCTCAACTGAAACGCGGCGTCCCGTCTCATAAGATTCAATCGCGGCCTGTGCCAGTTGCAGGGCACGACGCCCCGCCTCAGCATGAATCGGTGGCTGCTGACCCGAACGAAACGCTTCTAAAATGACATCCATGTGACGATCAAAGGTGCGATGAAACTCGCGGTCGAGATCATTGAAATACCCCGCCTGCCAAACCTGGGCCGTCTCATCACCTGTCCGCTGGAAGCTGTAGCGGCGCACGGTGTCCTCTACGGCCAGGCGACCCTCAATGCCATTGATTTCCAACCGATGCGTATCCTCATAGGCATAGGAGGAATCATACGAACCGATCAGGCTACCCACCGCACCATTCTTAAACTTGAGTGACAGCACTAAGGTGGAAAAGCCTTTACCTGTTTTATCTGTCATCTCCGCTATCACAGAAGTGATAGGGCCACAGAGATATTCGAGTTGGTCAAAGGCATGGCACTGGGTCTCAATCAGATTGGCGTGTGGATGATCGCTGTAACCCTCGCCACCAAAACGCCAGGCAGCAAAGATAATGTCACCTAGGTTGCCCGCTTCAATAGCGGTTTTAGCCAGCGCAATGGGCTTGGCATAGCGGTGATTGAAGTTGATGGCAAAGAAGAGATTGCGCTGCCGGGCCGCCGCCAAAAGCGCATCAGCTTGCTCCATTTCAAAGACCAGCGGCTTTTCTACCAAGAGCGGATAACCCGCTTCAATCACCTGTAGCGTTGGCTCAAAATGGTGCTGGTTGGGCAGGCAAACACAGATCATGTCTGGGTGCTGCTCATCAAGCATCGTCTCGATAGAAGTGTAAGGCCGTGTGCCATATTCGGCTGCACGCTGCGCCGTTCGCTCGGCGTTGCGCCCTACCACAGCGCAGAAATCAACATCGGGGCGCAACGATAAAATACGGGCGTGCTCGCGTGCCCAACCACCCGTGCCGATTAAGGCAATTTTTAATTGGTCGCTCATTGTTCGATGATCACCTTGCCCGTAGCGCCCGCAAAGAATAATTCAAAGGCATGTTGAATTTCATGCACGCCAAAGCGGTGCGTAATAATCTGATCCATATAGGAGCGGTTAGCCTGGAGCAGAGGGAGGTTTTCTTCCAACTCATGGTAAGCAAAATACTCGCTGCCAATGAGGGTCATTTCGCGGAAGACAAAATCCCGGTACAGATCTTTAATTTGTAGCCCTTCACCGTGGGCGACGCTCACCAAAACCCCGCGATGGGCCAACAGGCTCAGGCATTCATCACGCACGACAGCTTTACCAGCGCAATCAATGGCGACATCCGGCGCATCTATACCATGATGCCGAAAACCTTCTTGCAGGGACATCTTCGAGGACAGCACGGGCAATCCGCCCATGCGCTCCGCCATCTCCAAGCGATAGGGCACCACATCAGAAATCACCACTGACACCTCTTCGCCCAGCAGCAGTTTTGCCATCGCCAGCACCCCTAAACCAATCGGCCCGGCTCCAGGAATCAGCAGCGATTGAATATCGGTATGCACCAGTTGCGCCCGCTTAATGGCATGGCCGCCGGTGCCCATAATGTCAAGCAGCATGGTTGCTTCGGTGAGCGGCAGATCATGAGGAGTAGGAAAGAAGATGCTTTCATGGATGAGTTCATATTTGCCATAACCACCATCACGGTTGAAGCCCATGTCTCCGCGTTTGCAAAGGCATTGATGGGTGAAACCCTGGCGGCACGAGCGGCAATCTCCACAAAAATCCATTAAAAAGACCACGCCGGGCGTGCCCACCGGAGTTGAGGTGCCCTCGCCTGCTGCGATAACGACACCAGCCGCTTCGTGGCCCGGTGTCACCTCCGTGCCGTTGATAAATTGTGGTCGCTCCGAACCGCACAGGGCGTTGGCCTTGACTTCAAGGAGTAACTGGCCTGGCCCCGGTTCGGGCACCGGCTTGACAGTCGTGCTAATCTGGCGCTGCCCGACAAAATGGGGAACAGCCACTTCCGTTGGAATGGTGGACATCTGATTTCTCCTGGTAATTGTCTAATGGATCGCACCCTTTATCATGTCACGCTTGCAGAAAGAGCACAATGAGATTATTGATTCGCGCACTGAGATTCTTTGTCTCTTTTAACCGGACATTAAGCGGTCTCTGAGCCAGATAGTGAGTTACTTTACGGAGTCAGCCCTTCTCTTAATTGGTTAAAGGGGTGCGGCTATCCTCGCGCCATTGAGAGGGAGTTTGGCCGACCAAACGTTTGAACTGAACCATCATATATTCCGGGTGCTCAAATCCGGTCATTTCTGCAATATGGGTTAAGGGCCAATCTGTCTCAGCTAACAGTTGCTTGATCCGTTTCAAGCGCACCTGGCGAATTTCTTCCTGGGGCGAATGTCCGAGGAAACGGCGGACCCCGCGTTCGAGGGCCGAGCGGGAAAGCGATGTGTGCGACACCCCATCGTCCACTGTGATACCTGCACAGGCGTGTTCACGAATGAAGCGCACGGCCAAAGCGATAGCCGGGTCATCAATGGCTAACACATTGGAAGACTGGCGGGTGATGACTTCTCTGGGTGCAATGAGTAGGTCGTTTTGTGGCGTAGGATTTCCGGCCATTAAGCGGGAAAGTAAGGCAGCAGCTTCAAAGCCAATACGCTCAGCTTTGGGCAAAACACTGGACAGTGGCGGGTCACATAGCTCACAAAAGGTTTCTGCATTGTCTACACCAATGACAGCGACTTCTTCCGGCACAGCTAAATCCAGCACCCGACACGCATCCAGCACATGATGGCCGCGCACATCATTACAGGCTATGATACCTAAAGGTCGAGGCAGCGTTTGCAGCCCTCGCAAATGCAGTCACGCTCTTCTTGCCAGACGTGCTGACGCAACCCGGCCCAGGGTGAATCAAAGACACCACATAGCGTGCCACGACTGCGCACGGTAGCCTGCACTCCCCGCAGGCGATCCTCCGACCACGCTTCGCCGCTAAAGCCACAATAGGCCAGGTTATGGAAACCCCGTTCCAACAGGTGCTCGGCTGCCATGTGCCCAATGGCAGGCATATCGGATGCAAAACGCGGGGTGCCCAGGTAGCCATAGCGGTCATTCAGATCCACAACCGCCAGACCGCGCTGACGTAACGCGGTGGCTAACTCTGGTGTGGTGGGGCGACAGATGACTCCATCGCCATCCCAATCTAATAACCAATCCGGCGGCGGTGATAGTAGTTCACGCTCATCCAGAAAAACCGACCATCCCCCATGTGCGCGCAGGTAACGCGATATGCCATGCAAGATTTGTCGGCCATAAACGACCGCCGTCTCTACTATTAAGGCCACGTTAGGGCGTGCTTGCATAACTGCTGATGTCGAATCGCTGTGGGGAATAGTATCAATTTGTCTTGTAACGGTAATTGAAGCGTCCAGCCGGGGCGACATCGCCACTGAGATAAAAGTCCATCACGTAACCGGGGCTTTGCAGGTTATCTACCCACTTAAAATCGAAGGAGAGATTTCGACCGCTGCGCAAACCGAGGGCGGCACGAGGAATCTTTAAGTGCAGTTCATTGCCCATACAGTGATAAGCGACTCTAGCCACCTTTTCCCAATGCCAGCCATCCGTGTTCTTTTCCAACCAGGAGTCACCATTTAGGGTTGTGTGATTCACAATGAAATCATAGCCCTGCCAACCGGTGCGCGGGTTCTGGTCGGCGTCAATTAGCAACCACAGACCTGTAGGAGTCCGAGTTGGCACAATCGGGTCGCGGGTGCGAGCATAAAAATAAATATTCGTTGCATCCCGCGCCACTTTCATGCTGACAAAATTATTACGACCGGTGTGATTAGTGTAGTGAGTCCCCCCATTACCACTAAAGTCGCGTGGCACCGTAGCGCCAGGCGGATTGATAAAGTCCGGCCCAACGTCACGCCACTGCTCAAAGCTGCTGCCAATGCGAATGCGCTTTTCGGGTGTGGCTACTGGCACAGCCGGGACACCCTTGAAGCGACGAACGTTGGCTACCAGTTGATAATAATAGTTGTCACCATGCAAACCGCGTGCTAGCTCAATGTCACGGCTAAACTCTTCATTGAATTGATCCACAAAAGTGAGCGGCCCATCAGCCTTGCCCCACCGCCCAGCAATCCATTCATTCCAGCCAGTAACCATGACAAAAGGCGGGTGGAGTTCCAGTGCCCTTTGCCACTGCTCACCAAAGTTATACCCCTGATTGACCGCGCCGGGTGTGGTGTCCATCTTGCCATCGTGGAAGCTGCGGCCCCGCGCATCGCCATTGCTCATGTTGGTGACAGCGCCATCGGCAGCCCGCAGATTTTGCGCCACGGAAACATTTACTTGTTCGGGTTGAGCGGGGTTATCGGTATAGCCATAAGGCTGCGGATAGGTGGCTTCCCAGTGCCAGGCATACAGTGTATTGATCATGCTAAAGGGCCAATGTGCATCGCGGAGCGTAAAGAACTGACGCACTTCCGGGCTAGCTTCATCAGGGGCACAGAGCAGCAACGGCTTGCCCTGCCACTGGAACCATAAGTCGCGGTAGAGTCCCGGCTTGTAGAGTTCCTCATAAATCCGCTGGGCCGTTTGCTTCGCATTGGTATGCACCATGAAACAGATTTGCGGCGTGCGTCCACCGGAGCGGCGCACCTCCGTAAACACCTCACACAACTTCATGTAGGTGTCGCGGTAAGTGATGGCATTGGTGGCATCGAAGATGAGGGTATCAATGCCTGCATCGGCCAACAGGCGGGCATGGCGGCGGATAACCCAGGGGTCATCACTGCGGTAATAGCCAAACAGTGGCTCGCTCCAATAATGGTAGGTGCCGATTGGCCCCCAGGGTGGCGAGGTGGTTTTTTGCGCCGCTGCCGGGTCAGCCGCCAGAATTTTAGAAACATCATACGGCCCACCGTCTGGCCCGTTGGCAACCGTGTCTTTGTTAAGCCACAGGAAATAGAATATCCCCACGAAACGGTCAGGACGAGGCGATCCAACCTCCTGCGCCAGTGGCAAAGCTCGTCCCAGAGCATCCGTTGCAGGCCACGGCACTCCCGGATTCTGCGCTTGTGCCCCTGCGCCATCAGCCATAGCCAGTTGGAATGTGATGCACATACCGCAAACCAATAAAAGCCCTATCAATCTGCCGTGGCAGAGAGAACCCGGCAGTTCACACAACGACATGGCAAACCTCAAATGGATGGCTCTCATGAAGGTAAGAACTCCTATTAAAGCGGCCAAGATACCAGCGCAACGATTCAAAAGCGAAGGGACATCGTCATACGTTGCTATTTCCTTGCTGATGGTCGTCGCGTCAGCCCCATAAAACTTGGGCTGAATTTATGGAGTATGTGAGTGGGCAATCTGCACTTTAACTTTATGCCCACGCAATTTAGTCTTACGCAAGGCGGCAATAACCGAGTCCGCCTTCAGCACTGGCACTTCCACAAAGGCGGAGCGATCCAGAATGTCAATCGTGCCAATAGCGCGGCCTGATAGTCCCGCTTCGTGCGTAATGGCCCCCACCAAGTCGGCAGGACGCAGGCCATCTTGCCGCCCCAGACCCACAAAGAGACGAGCCATGCCCTGCTCTGGCTGCTCGCCATCCGCCTCGATTTCAGCGGCGGTGGACATCGCCGTATTGTGCTGAATTTGCCAGAGCATTTGGAGGGCGGCGGCAGCGATTTCGGCGGCATCATAACTGTCCGCAAGTTCTTCCACAATGGCTAATTGGCCGTCGAAGTTACCGGCTTCAAGCGATTCCCGCAGCGCCTCTCGGAACACATCCCGGCGACGTGCGGCAATATCGGCGGCAGTCGGTAGACGCACGGGCCGAATGGTGGCCCCAATCAGGCGTTCAATGAGCTTGAGTTGGCGACGCTCGCGTTTCTCGACAAGGGTAATCGCGTCACCGGTGCGCCCGGCGCGTCCGGTGCGGCCAATGCGATGGATGTATTGTTCAACATCGAAGGGAATATCGTAGTTGATAACGTGGGTGACGTTTTCGATGTCCAACCCGCGTGCGGCGACATCAGTGGCCACCAGTAAATCGGCGTGACCTTCCCGAAAGCGGCGCAGCACACGCTCGCGGTCGGTCTGGCTCATATCGCCGTGGAGCGGTTCGGCACTGTAGCCTCGCAGCCGCAGGGCTTCGGAGAGATCGTTGGTTTCCTGTCGCGTGCGACAAAACACAATCGTTGGCCCCGGCGTTTCCATGTCAAGCACCCGCGCCAACGCTTCCAACTTTCTGCCAGGCGCGACTTCATAGTAAGCCTGATTGGTGGTTTCCAGGGTGCGCTGTTTGGCTTCTATTGAGACGTGTTGTGGGTCGCGTAAAAATCGCTTGGTGAGAGCCGTGATGCGCGCTGGCATGGTTGCTGAGAAGAAGGCGAGTTGTCGCTCGTCTGGCAACTCGGCCAGGATGGTCTCGATTTCTTCCAGAAAACCCAGGGCCAGCATCTCGTCGGCTTCGTCCAGCACACAATAGGTCACGGCTCCTAATGTGAGGGAGCCACGGCGCAGATGATCCTGCACGCGACCGGGTGTGCCGACCACGATGTGGGCACCAGCGCACAGAGCACGAAACTGGCGGTCAATGGGTTGACCACCATAAATTGGCACCACGCGCAAACCCGTGTGACGGGCTAACTCATGGATGCCACTGGCCACCTGCACTGCGAGTTCTCGTGTGGGGGCGAGCACGAGGGCCTGCGTTTCAGGGCGCTTGGCATCTACCTTTTGAATCATCGGTAGCGCAAAGGCAGCCGTCTTGCCCGTTCCCGTCTGGGCCAGGCCAATAAGATCGTGCCCCGCCAACAGCAGAGGCACGGCCCGCGCCTGAATCGGCGTTGGGGTCTCGAAGCCCATCTCAGTTAGGGCACGAGCGATGGGTGCGGCCAAGCCCAAATCGCTGAAGAGGGATACGTTAGTGGTGTCTTCGGGTGTGGGAGGAATCTCGGCAGAAGCTAAAGGTGATGGCTCTTGGGGCTTGGTGGCAGCCTTCGCAGCGGCGGCTTCCGCTTCGGCCTTACGCTTGGCTTTCCTTTTAAGAGGACGGACATCCGCAGCGGGATGAGGGTGCTTTTTATTGGGTACTTTCTTCGACTTATTCTTTGGCATATTTCCTTAGCAATCGGGTGACAGGGCTTCTTCTAAAAAAGAAACACGTCATCCTGACGGCCAGGTTCGCGCATCGCTCCATGTGGTTGGTTAGCTCCCTAAAACATTGTTAAGATCGTGCGACTTGTAGAAAAGCCCCAGAGCACGCTTTAGCTCGCTATGCTCGCCGGGATTATCCACCCAGATTAATTCATAACCATCAAGCGAATTGTGCTCATACACAATGTATTGTTTGGTGGAGCCAACACCGATGCCATGCTTGGCAAGCTGTAAAATAGAGGTAGTAGCTGGCCATCATCTCGCCAAATTCCGAGAGCGCATAGACTTTGATTACCCGCTTAATCGAGAGTGTTGATTTGGATACCGGGCATTGAAATACCCGGCGGGGAGGCTAAAGCCAACCGTCCTCACAGACGGCTCTAACTGCTACTCTAACGTGGCGTCCGGTAGGACGCTTGTCAGCCTTCCTGCCGGGTATTGATGATCTTTGACAATCTAATCCGTTAGTAATCCGACATAGCGGAGCAGGTCTGGTGCCGGGCGGTTGTAGTGCTGCAAGAACCGCTCCACTTGCC
>Ga0213875_10000512_pt1 | contig 32271 bp, 31 predicted proteins | sample BarmaccomBMRX_R8_FD_160105 | JGI IMG/M metagenome (GOLD analysis project Ga0213875, IMG submission 160105) | Root-associated microbial communities from Barbacenia macrantha in rupestrian grasslands, the National Park of Serra do Cipo, Brazil - RX_R8 | ecosystem: Host-associated > Plants > Roots...
GGCGATCTTCGAACGCCGTTTCGAAGAGATGCAGGCGCGTTTCGAGGGGCGGGAGGTGCCGCGTCCGCCGCGCTGGGGCGGTTACCGCGTCCTGCCCGAACGCATCGAATTCTGGTCCGATCGCGCCCATCGCCTGCACGAGCGTCGCCTGTTCTCGCGTGATGCTGCCGCCGGCTGGCGCGAGAGTCTGCTGTACCCGTGAGTGCGCCGACACCCTCCTTCGCCGAAAAGGCAGCGCGCGCAAGCCTCGCCACGGCAAGCTTCCTGATGGTTCTCAAGGGCTGGGCGGCATGGGCGACCGGCTCGGTGGCGATGCTCGGCAGCCTCGCCGATACGCTGCTCGATCTCATCGCGAGCCTGGTCACGCTCCTCAGCGTGCGTATCGCCGCCGAGCCACCGGATCGCGAGCACCGCTTCGGCCACGGCAAGGCGGAGGCGCTCGCGGCGCTCTTCCAGGTTGCGCTGATCGCCGTCTCGGCGACCGGCATCGCCTGGCGCGCGGTCGAGACGCTGGTCGGCGGTGCGCATGTCGGCGACGAAGGCGCGGGCATCCTCGTGTCCGTCGTGGCCAGCCTGGTGACGATCGCGCTCGTCGCCTATCAGCGGCGCGCGATCGCCGCTTCCGGCAGCCTCGCGATCCGCGCCGACAACATCCACTATGAGAGCGATCTCGCGCTCAACGTCGCAGTAATCGTCGCGCTCCTGCTGGCGCGCTATGCCGGCTGGCGCGAGGCGGATCCGATCTTCGGCATCGGGATCGCGCTCTGGCTGGGCGTCAACGCCTGGCGCGCGAGCGTCGCCGCGATCAACCAGCTGATGGACCGCGAATGGCCGGAAGAGCGCCGCCGCCGCTTCGTCGAGGTGGCGAGCCGCCATCCCGAGCTGCGCGGCATCCACGATCTGCGCACGCGCACCGCCGGCGATCGCGACTTCGTGCAGTTCCACGTCTGGGTCGATCCCGAGATGACGGTCGTCGACGCGCACCGCGTGATGGACGAGATCGAGGCGCGGTTGGCACGCGAATTCCCCGGCGTCGAGATCCTCATCCATCCCGATCCCGAAGGCTATGTCGGTCCGGAGGATGTGCTTGCCGTGCCACCTGACGAGGCGCTTGCCGCCGCGCAACGCGGCTGAGAGGCGGCGAAACGGCGCGCGGGTGCGGCGGCCGCGGCTTCCCTCGCGGAGCCGGATCGGACATGAGGGCGGCGATGCGTATCCGTGCCCTCTCCGCCGCTGCCGGCGCACTGCTGCTCGCCAGCTGCGTCACGCCGACCCCCAAGCCTGCGCCGCCGCTCCCGCCGCCGCCGTCCGCCCCGGTCGAGACGCCGCCGCCCGCCGACTGGCGCGACCTGCCTCTCGCTGCGGGCGATTGGCGCTGGTCGCCCGGCCGCGCCGAGTTCGGCGTCGTCGGCGGTGCGCCGCTGCTGGCGCTTCGCTGCCAGGCAGGAACGGTCACGATCGCCGCGCGCGGCAGCCTCGCGCCGGGCGCCCAGGCGCGGCTTGCCTTTACCGCCAGCGATGGCGCGTTCGGCTATCCGGCGGGACCGGGCGAGGGCGGCATGATCGTCGCGCAAACCAGCAGCGGCGATCCGGGGCTCGATAAGCTTGCCTTCAGCCGCGGGCGCTTCGCCGTCGCGGCGCCGGAGGCGGGGCTGCAGCGCACGCTGCTGCCAGTCCGCCCGGAGATCGGGCGATTGATCGAGGATTGCCGGCGCGGCGGCTAGGCCGCGGGCTTCACGGCGAGATTGCAGGTCGTGTAGGGCGAAGATTGCGCGCTGAGACCGAGCTCGAACGTCGTCGGGCTGGTGAGATGGCCGACCTGATTGGCGAGCGAGCCGCCCGAGAAGTGGATCACGCCGGCATCCGCCTTGTAGCGGCCGGGCGCGGCGGCGGCGTGGTAGCGCATGTTCGGCAGGATCGAGAGCGGGAACATGCCGGCGCCGTTCGCCTGGCAGACATAGTCGCCGGTGCGCAGCGGCGCTGCGGGATGCACGGCATGATGTCGCGCCTTCGCAAGCGCAGGAGCGGCGGCCAATCCGGCCATGGCGGCGGCAAGCAGGAGACGGCGCGGCAGGGTGGCGGCGGACATCGCTCGATCCTCAAAGGTCGTTGCCCTTCCGAAACGCCGCTCATCGGAAAGGGCTCCCGATGCCTCGAAATGCTGTGCTCCGGCGAAAGCCGGAGCCTGGATAGCGAGTGCCGCGCCAGCCGCGCGTGGCTCCCGACTTCACCGAGCACCGAGGAGCTTGCCGCCCGACCGGTTTCTTAAGCGGCCGCCTTCGCTTCGCTCGCGCCTTGCATCGCCGCGATCTCGTCCTGCATCTCGATGACGCGCAGATAGTTGGCGAGCCGGTTGGTCTCTAGTGCGGCGATCAGGGCGTTTTGGTGATAGGGCAGCATGAGCTGACCGAGCGGCTCGCTCCACGGCGCATCCGCGTCGAACAGGATGCCGAGGCCGAACACCGCTGGGATTTCGGCGAAGGCGAGCGCGCGCGTGCTGCCGGCGATGAAGTCCTCGATCGCGGTGAGCACGCCGTTGCGCGGGCCGCCCTCATGCCGCGCCCAGGCAAAATGGCCCATGCCGCGGAAGCCCCGCCCCGGCACCGGCGCGTCGATGCCCGGTAGCACGCCGCCCTCATAGTCATAGGGCTGGCGATCGGGCGCGGGGATCTGCGCGGGCGCGTAATATTGATCGCGCCGTCCCGCCGGCCAGCCGATATCGTGGAGGAAGACGAGCAGCGGCCGCGCATCGCGGCGGCATGCTTCCTCGATCGCCTTCAGCTCGTGGAAGACCGTGAACCATTATGGTCGCCGTCGACCATCCAGGCGTCGACCTGCCTCAGATCCCCGATTGCCGCGAGGCTGGGCGCGCCGATGTGGCGGACATGGTCGCGCTCGGCCACCGAGGCGAGGAACTCGGGCTGCGGCGCCGGATCGATGCTGGTGAGCGCGCCGCCGACATCCTCCGCGCGCGCCGCCAGCCGCTGCGTCATCCCGCCATATTCGGCGCCGATCTCGACGATGTGCCGCGCACCCGCGATATCGAGCGCGCCAAGGATGAGCTCGGCGAACTCGGACATGGAATGGATGAGCAGGTCCGGCATGGGCGAGGCGCTCCCGAAGATCGCCGCGGGTGTCGCGCGGATATGGTTACGAATGCGTTAGCGATCGGCGCGGCGCCCATCGCCCGTTTGCGGACGTTCCCGTTTCCGTTCGGCCCGAGCTTGTCGAAGGCCTGCTCTTCTCTTTGGATGAGGCGAGGCGGCTGATCGTTGGCCAATCGCCTCGGATCAGGGCAAGTTTCTTTGCGCGGCTCCAGCCCTTGAGCCGCCGTTCCATGGCGAGCGCGTCTGCGCGCGTCGGGAAGGTCTCCGACCAGACGAGCGTTACCGGCAGGTGATCGTGTGCGAAGCCTGGCACCACGCCGAACCGATGCTCCGCCAGCCGGCGTTCGAGATCGTCGCTATGGCCGACATAGAAGATGCCGCCGCGGCAATGGAGCAGGTAGGTCCAGAACATCGCGGTCGATCAAGACTGAAGAACAGGCCTTCGACAAGCTCAGGCCGAACGGAATCGCGTGTCCGAACGGTTGCTTTCCACCACATGTCGTCATTGCGAGCGAGGCGAAGCAACCCAACGCTAACGGCGTAGCTGGATCGCACGGTGCGTGCGGCGCCTCGCGATGACAACTTCCTCAGTTACCGCCGCGCACCAACAGCGGGCATGTTTCGCGTCTGCCTCGATGCCAATGCGAGGAAGCTTGGTTCCGCGACGGGCTACCCGCGCATCACGCGCCTTGCGGTGCGGGGTCGCCGAAGCCGCCAGGGCGCTTGGTCTTGGGGATCGACGAGCCGCCGGTGTTGAGCGCGACCGGGCGGCGGGCATTGCCCTCGTCGCGGCCGATCTGCTCGCCAGCGATCGCCTTCTGCGCCTCGTCGCCGGTAAGCGTCTCGAACTCGAGCAGCGCGCCGGCGAGGCGGTGAAGCTCGTCGAGATTGTCGGTGAGCACGGTGCGCGCGGCGCCCTCGGCCTCCTCGATCAGGCGGCGCACCTCGGCGTCGATCAGCCGCGCGGTCTCCTCCGAGACGGTCTGCGAGCGCGCGACCGAATGCCCGAGGAACACCTCGTCCTGGTTGTCGCGATAGCGCAGCCAGCCCAGCTTTTCGGACATGCCATATTCCATCACCATCGAGCGGGCCATGTCGGTAGCCTGCTGGATGTCGTTGGAAGCGCCGGTGTTGAGCTCGTCGGCGCCGTAGATGAGCTGCTCGGCGATGCGGCCGCCGAAGCAGAGCGCAAGCCGCGCCTTCATCTGCTTCATGCTCATCGAATAGCGATCACGCTCGGGCAGGTTCCAGGTCACGCCCAGCGCGCGGCCGCGCGGGATGATCGTCACCTTGTGGAGCGGATCGCAGCCCGGCACGTGCAGCGAGACGAGCGCATGGCCGGCCTCGTGATAGGCGGTGGAGCGCTTCTCCTCCTCGGTCATGACCATGGACTTGCGCTCGGCGCCCATCATGACCTTGTCCTTGGCTTCCTCGAACTCGCGCATGGCGACGAGGCGCTTGGACTTGCGGGCGGCGAGCAGCGCCGCCTCGTTGACGAGATTGGCGAGGTCGGCGCCCGAGAAGCCGGGCGTGCCGCGCGCGATCGTCCGCGCATCGACGTCGGGCGCGAGCGGCACCTTCTTCATGTGCACTTCGAGGATCTTGACCCGCCCGTTGATGTCGGGACGCGGCACGACGACCTGGCGATCGAAGCGGCCGGGACGGAGCAATGCGGGATCGAGCACGTCGGGCCGGTTGGTCGCCGCGATGATGATGATGCCTTCGTTGGCCTCGAAGCCGTCCATCTCGACGAGGAGCTGGTTCAGCGTCTGCTCGCGCTCGTCATTGCCGTTGCCGAGCCCGGCGCCACGGTGGCGACCCACCGCGTCGATCTCGTCGATGAAGACGATGCAGGGCGCGTTCTTCTTGGCCTGCTCGAACATGTCGCGGACGCGGCTCGCACCCACGCCGACGAACATCTCGACGAAGTCGGAGCCCGAGATGGTGAAGAACGGCACGTTCGCCTCGCCGGCGATCGCGCGGGCGAGCAGCGTCTTGCCGGTGCCGGGCGAGCCGACGAGCAGCGCGCCCTTCGGGATCTTGCCGCCCAGGCGGGCGAAGCGCGACGGATCCTTGAGGAAATCGACGATCTCCTGCAGCTCCTCGCGCGCCTCGTCGATGCCGGCGACGTCGTCGAAGGTGACGCGGCCCTGCTTCTCGGTAAGCATGCGCGCGCGTGACTTGCCGAAGCCCATCGCGCCCGAGCCGGCGTTCTTCTGCATCTGGCGCATCACGAAGAAGGCGATGCCGAGGATCAGCAGGAAGGGCAGCGACTGGTAGACGAGGATCATCCAGAAGCTGGTCTGTTCCTCGGGCCGCGCCTGAAAGCGCACGCCCTTCTCGGCGAGCCGCTGCACGAGCTGCGGATCGTTGGGCGAATAGGTGTGGAAGGTCGCATCGTTGGTGAACTTGCCGGAAACCGCCTCGCCGGCAATCTCGACGTCCTTCACCGAGCCTTCGTCGAGCCGCTGGAGGAAATCGGAATAGGCGATGCTGTCACCGCCGCCCATCGTGCGCGCGCTCGAATCGAACAGCGACACGAACAGGACGAGCCCGAGAAGAATGCCTACCCAGATGAGCAGGCTCTTCATCCACGGATTGTTCTGCGGTTCCTTGTCCTCGCTCATGCCCGCTCCGGAGTCTTGCACCGCACAAGATAGGCGTTCGCAGGTTAATGACAATCCACAGCCCTAGTCGCCCGTCCGATTTTGGCGGCGGGGCGGCGCGGGCGTGAAGCGCCAGGGCGGGCCGGGCGTCGCCTTGATCCCGGCGAGCGTCGCGGCGTGCCCGTCTTCGAGCAGGTCGAGCAGCGTCTCGATCTTGTCGAGCGGTGGGCGTGCGCCGAGGCGGCGGAGCGCGCGCTCGATGAAGCGGCGGCGGGTCTCGTGCGGCAGACCCTCGGCGTCGATCGTGAGCGAAGCCAGATGCGTTTGCTCCTCGACGCGTGCCGCCCACTCGCGATCGGCGAGCCAGGCGAGCGCGATATCGGCATCGGCGAGGTTATCGGCGGCCCGCGCCAGTCGTTCCGCCGAGAGCCACGGCGTGCGTGCCAGCAGCCGGCGGGCGTGGGCGCGATCGAAGCGCGGGTCGCGGTTGGAGGGATCGTCGATCGGCTGGACGCCGGCGGCGACGCAGATCGCGAGCAGTTCGGCCCGCGACCAACCGAGCAGCGGCCGCACCAGCGCCGGCCGGTCCGGCCCCATATCCCACAGGTCGTGCATGCGGGCGAGCCCGCCGACGCCGGAGCCGCGCGACAGCCGCATCAGCAGGCTTTCGGCGACGTCGTCGCGCTGGTGCCCGACGAGCAGCCAGGGCGCCGGGCACCAGCGGGCGAGCGCATCGTAGCGGGCGGCGCGCGCGGACGCCTGCAGGCCGCCGCGGACGCGCGCCACGTCCACCGTTAGGATCGTGTGCGGGGCGCCGAGACGGGCGCACAACGCGGCGACCGACTGCGCCTCCGCGGCCGCCTCGGCGCGCAGGCCGTGATCGACCGTCGCCGCGCTGACCCGACCCGGGCGCGCCGCGATCGCGAGCAGGAGCAAGGCGACACTGTCGCCGCCGCCCGAAACGGCGACGGCCAGCGCGTCGTCATGATGGCAGCCGAGCTCGGCGAGCCGCGCCGCGAAGCGGGCTACGTCGGCCGGATCGATCCCGGTAACGGCGTCAGCCGCCGCACTTGGCATCCGTCTTCGCCTGCGCGACCCTGCTCTTCAGCGGCTCGGTGAGCTTGGCGCCGTAGACGTCGCCGAGCTCGCCATAGACCTTGCACGCATCCGCGGGCTTCTTGAGCTGCATCAGCGACTGGCCGAGATAATAGAGGCTGTCCGGCGCGCGCTCGCCACGCGGCATCTTCTTGTAGTTGCTGTAGAAGGCATCGGCGGCGAGGCCGGGCTTACCCTCGTCGAGATAGGACCGGCCGAGCAGGTTCTGCGCGTAGCTGGCGCGCTTGCTGTCGGGATACTTGGCGACGACCGCCTTCAGCGCGGCCTCGGCCTCGGGATATTTTTTCTGCGTCCACAGCTTGTATCCCGCCATATATGCATCCTCGGCGGGGTCGCCGGTGGCGGCGGCCGGGGCAGCGTTGTCGGCGCCGGTGTCCGCGGGCGGCGGCGGCGCGCCGCGCTTCGAGGGCGGTGGCGGCGGCAGGTTGCCGTCGGGATTGGCGCCGGATCCGCCCGCGCTCCCCTTTTCGAGCGCGCTCAGGCGATAGTCGTAGTCCGACTTGAGCTTCGCCATCTGGTCCTGGACCTGGCGGACCGTGTAGCCGTCCTGCTCGACCTGGCCGGTGAGCTGCGCGAGCTGGCGCTCCAGCGAGTCCACGCGCGCGGTGAGATCGGCGACGGGCGAGGTCGCGGGGATGCCGCCCGGTCCCGCGTTCGGCGGCGGCGCCTGCACTTCGGGCGTGAGCTCCGCGCCCGCGCCGCCGGGGAACACCTTGCGCTGGACGGCGTGCATCTCCTTTTCGAGGACGGTCACGCGGCTCTCGACGCTCGCGCCCGACTGGGCGGTCGCGTCCGCGCTCATCGCCGCACCGACACCGGCAAGCAGAACCAGGCTCCACGCACGCTTCATGGCAGTCCCCTGCAACACATGATCTTCGTCATGCCATGCAAGACCGAGGCTGTCGCGGGGATTAAGCGATTATTGACTTGTCGCCGCGGCGGGCGCTGCCATGGTCTCGTCCTTCTCGGGCACGACATCCGGCGGCGCGAGCGGCTCGCGATGGCGGTGATGCCAGTGGCGGTCGCGGCCGTAGCGCCGGCCGGCGTCAGCGTCAGCGTCGACGGAGGGGGCGGAGCGGATTGCGCGCAACGCCGCCGGCGCGAGGCTGATGCCGTCGATGCGGCGGGTCGCGCCGAGCGGCGCCACCGGCGCGCCGCCGACGCGGATCGCGAGCGCGCCCGGCCAGCCGGTGCTCAGCCGCGGATCGCGCGCCGTGGCGGGCACGCGGATGGTCTTGCCGGGTTCGAGCAACCCGTCGAACAGTGTCTTGCCATGCTCCTCGTAGACGCGGAGCCAGACGCGCGCACGCGCAGTGAGCACCACGCTGTCGTCGCGTGCGGGCGGCAAGGCGATGCGCTGACCCGGCATGCTGGGTGCGAGATCGGGCAGCACGACATGCGTCACGCGTGGCGGCGCCGGCCGCCAGGCGATCACGGCAATCAACGTGGCGAGCAGCAGCACGGCAAGGCCGATCGCGATCGGAACGATCGGCAGCGGGCGCGCCGCATCTTCTTCTTGCCGCGTGGGATACTCGGGCGTCGACGGCGCCGCCATCGCGGGCGGCAATGCGGGTTTGGCCGGCGGCGGCAGCTCCGCCTCGCCGCGATAGGCGCGCACGAACTCGCCGGCATCGAGACTCAGGATGCGCGCATAGGCGCGCACGAAACCGGCGGCATAGGCATCGCCGGGCAGCGCGCCGGCATCGCCTCGCTCGATCGCGGCGAGATGGCGCTCGGGAATGCGCGTCGCCGCCGCGATGTCGGCGATGCCGAGCCCCTGCCGTTCGCGTACGTCGCGCAGCCGCGCGCCGACTTCGGCGCGGCGCAGCGAGGCATGGTCATGCGCGCCCATCGCCTTGCCGCTCAGGCGATCGCGACGTCACGGTTGCCCGCCCAGCGGGCGAGCACGTCGCGCATGTTGCGGGGTGCCTCGGCAAGCCATTGCGGCATCGCGGCGCGCAGTGCGGCGGCGTCGAGTGAGCGGATCATCGCCTTGACCGGGCCGACCGCCGCCGGGGTGATCGAGAGTCGGTTCACGCCGACGCCGATCAGCGCCATCGCCTCCAGCGCACGTCCGCCCATCTCGCCGCAGATGCCGAGCTTCACGCCGGCCGCGTCACTCTGTTCGACGACGCGGCGGATGAAGCGCAGGATCGCGGGGCTCAGCCAATCGTAGCGCTCCGCGAGCTTCGGGTGCGCGCGATCCGCCGCGAACAGGAACTGGGTGAGATCGTTGGTGCCGATCGAGAGAAAGTCGATCTTAGGCAGCAGCAGGTCGAGCTGCTCGGCGAGCGCCGGCACCTCGAGCATCGTGCCGTAGCGGATCGCGTGCGGCAGCTCCCGGCCGCGCTCCGCGACCCATTTGCGCTGGCCCTCGAACAGGGCGCGCGCCTCGTCGAACTCCCAGGGTTCGGAGACCATCGGGAACATCACGTTGAGCTCGCGGCCCGCCGCCGCCTCGACCAGCGCGCGCGCCTGGGCCTTCATCAGCGCGTCCCGCTCGAGGCTGAGGCGCAGCGCGCGCCAGCCCATCGCGGGATTCTCCTCGTCATGCTCGTCGTCGTTCATGTAGGGCAGCGCCTTGTCGCCGCCGATGTCCACCGTGCGGAAGATCACCGGCCGCGCGCCCGCCGCATCGAGCACGTCCTTGTAAAGCCGCTGCTGGCGCTCGCGCTGCGGCAGCGTCGCCGAGACGAGGAATTGGAACTCGGTGCGGAACAGCCCGATGCCGTCGGCGCCGGTGACGTCGAGCGCGGCGATGTCGTCGCGCAGACCCGCGTTGACCATCAGCTCGATGCGCAGCCCGTCCTGGGTGAGCGGCGGCAGGTCGCGCATCGCGGCGAACTCGGCGCGGCGGCGCTGGGTCGCGGCGAGCTTGGAGTCGAACGCCTCCTCCATCGGCGAGCTGGGCCGCACGAAGGCGGCGCTCTGGCTGGTATCGAGCAGCACCATGTCGCCCTCGGCGATCTGGCGGCGGACGTTGGCGACGCGGCCGAGCACCGGCACCCCCATCGCCCGCGCAACGATCGTGACATGTGCGGTGAGCGAGCCTTCCTCGAGGATCACGCCCTTTAGCCGCCGCCTGTCATATTCGAGCAGCTCGGCCGGGCCGAGATTGCGCGCGATCAGGATCGTGTCCTCGCGCAGGCCGAGTTGCGCGGCGGTGCCGAGCTGGCCCGATACGATCCGCAGCAGCCGGTTCGAGAGATCCTCGAGATCGTGCATGCGATCCTGGAGCAGCGGGTCCGAGATCTCGCGCATCCGCATGCGGGTGCGCTGCTGGACGCGCTCGATCGCCGCCTCGGCGGTGAGGCCAGAGTCGATCGCCTCGTTGATGCGGCGGCTCCAGCCTTCATCATAGGCGAACATCTTATAGGTCGCGAGCACGTCCTGATGTTCGCCGGCGACGCCGAACTCCGCCTGGCTGGTCATCCGCTCGATCTGCTCGCGCATCCGCGCGAACGCCGAATAGACGCGGTGGCGCTCGACTTCGATATCTTCGGCAACGGTATGCTCGACGACCACGCGCGGCTGGTGGTACACCGCGAGCCCACGCCCCATGCCCTCCACGAGCTTGAGCCCCGTCAGCCGCACCGCGCCGGAATCCCTCGCGTCCTTGCCGCTGGTGCGCCCATCGACGAGCCCTGCCGCGGCGATCAACTCGGCGAGCACCATGGCGACGGTTTGCAACGCTTCGATTTCAACGTCGTCATAGCGGCGCGGATCGACATGCTGGACGGCGAGCACGCCGACTGCGCGCTCGCGCCGCACGATCGGCACCCCGGCGAAGCTGTGGAACAGCTCCTCGCCCGTCTCCGGCTTGTAGGCGAAGTCGGGGTGGCTCGTCGCCTCGGCGAGATTGAGCATCTGCACCTTCTCGGCAATCGTGCCGACAAGACCTTCGCCGAGCGCGAGCTTGGTCACATGCACCGCGTTCTGCTCGAGACCGCGCGTGGCGTATAGCTCGAGCACGCCGTCGCGCAGCAGATAGATCGAGCAGACCTCGCTATCGAGCGCTTCGCCGATGATCTGGACGACGCTGTTGAGCTTGGTCTGCGCGTTGGTGCGCGCCGCCATCACGTCGTGGAGGCGACGCAATATCTCGCGGGCGGCCGAAGCCGCGGTGGCAGGGGCGAGCGTGGGCACGGCAAACGGCTATCAGGCGCGTGGCGCCAAGGGAAGCGAGAGCCCTGTTCTCGGCGAAAACGGATTTAGTTGGGAAGCTGGTACGAAAGCGCGGGCAATGCCGGCGCGGGTGCGGCGGTGGTCGCGCTCTCCGCGGCAGTCCGCACGGGCACGGGCATTGTCCGATCCTGCATCGCCGCGAGCAGCAGGCGGGTGTAGGCGGCCGGGGAGAGGCCGGACCGAGGCGGCGTGGACGGGGCGGGCGCCGGAACCAGCGGCGGCGACGCGGCATCTAGCGCATAGTCGAGGGACGGCGCTGCGCGGAGCGGCGCCGCGGCCGTCGCGCCGCCGGTGTAGCGGCTCCGATAGTCGGCGAGCGCGCGCTGATAGGACAAGTAGCGCGCGTAGAAGGCAGTGAACGGCGCCTCGAGCCGCGGCAGCGCATCGGCCGCGAACCGACCGGCGGTGGCCGGCGTGACGCGCGCGGTCTCGGCGGCGACCGGCGCGGCGACGGCGCAAAAGGCGGTCTTGGCAAAGGGCTGCGAGAAGAAATTGTAGAGCGCGGTCATGTCGGCATCATATTGTGCCGTCCAGCCGGCGCCGTAGCGCGCCTGCAGCCGCACGCCGATCGCTTTGTTCGCGGCGGCGAGCGGCACGCGTTGCGCGGTGATGAAGCGGTTATAGGCGGCGATGAGCGCGGCGCGCGGCGCGCCTTCGCAGCCGAGCGCGGCAACGTTGAGTGCGGCGCGGACGTGCCACAGCGCCTCGGACGCATCGATGCCATAGTTGATCGTGCGGAAGGCGCCGCTCTCGTCCTGCGCGGGAATGGCCGGTAGGTTGCTCGCATCCGCCGCCATCATTCGCGGCTGCTGCGCGCTGGCCGAGCCCGCCATCGCGAGCGCGATGGCGGCCACCAGGTCGCGTATTCTGCGTTGTCGACGCGGCACGGCAAGCGCTCCGTTAACCGAGTCGCGAGGCTAGGCGCATTTCGCACCTGCAGCAAGGACAGTGCCGCCAAAAGCCGACGCTGTCTCAATGCGATACGGGTCAGGCGCGTGTGGTCAGCGGGCTGCCTTCGCTGCATCCATGTCGAGCTGGTCGAACAGGAACATCATCATGTCGGTCGATTCGACGATGCGATCGTCGATCGAGGTGCCGCGGCCATGGCCCGAGTTCTTAGAGGTGCGCAGCAGGATCGGCCGGTCGGCACCCTGCGCCGCCTGCAGCGCGGCGGCGAACTTGCGACTGTGCAGCGGGTTGACGCGGCCGTCGTTCGCGCCGGTCATGAACAAGGTCGCCGGATAGGCGGTGCCCTTCACGACATGATGATAGGGCGAATAGGCGTAGAGCGCCCGGAACTGCGCCGGATCCTTCACCGTGCCGAACTCCGTGACGTTGAACGCGCCGTTGGGATCGAGCTCGACGCGCAGCATGTCGTAGAGGCCGACCTGGCTGACCACCGCACGGGCGAGCTCGGGATGCTCGGTGATCGTCGCGCCCATCAGCAGACCGCCGTTCGAAGCGCCGTTGAGCGCCAGCCTGGCGTGCGTCGTATAATGCTGGGAGATCAGCATCTCGCCGGCGGCGTCGAAGTCGTCGAACACGTTCTGCTTGTGGGTGAGATTGCCCTCGGTGTGCCAGCGGTCGCCATATTCGCCGCCGCCGCGGATGTTCGCATAGGCCCAGACGCCGCCGGCATCGAGCCACAGCCGCACGCGCGATCCCGCGAAGCTCGGCGTCAGGTTCACGCCGTAGCCGCCATAGCCGTAGAGCAGGGTGGGGTTGGTGCCGTCGAGCTTCACGCCTTTCTTCGCGATGATCGTGACCGGCACCTTGGTGCCGTCCTTCGAGGTCGCGAAGGCGCGCGTCACCGTCGCGTCTCCGAAGGAAATCGGCGACTGCATCGCGAGCGCGGTGCGGGTGACGGTGCCCGCCTTCCAGCGCGAGAAATAGGGTGGCTCGAGATAGGTGTTGATCTCGAACAGCGCCTCGCCGGAAGGCAGCGCGTCGATCTCGCCGGTGGCGGAGACCGGCGGCAGCGCAAGCGTCGTGCCGTGGCCGCCGGTGAGATCGTAGATACCGACTTCGTTGGGGCCGCCAGCGATCCGTTCGACGAACAGCTTGTCGCCGACGATCGTGAGCGGGCTGCCGAACTCGCCGCCATCGACAACCGCGGCATCCTGCTTCTCCGGAACGATCACCGGCGCAGCTGCGAAGCCGCCGGTGTAGGGCGGGGCGAGCTTCACGACCTTGCCCATCGGCGCATCCTTGCGCGAGAGGCCGAACACCGTGCCGTCCTTGGCGATCGCGCCGGCGATGACGCGATCCTCGTAACGCGCGATCTGCTGCGCGCTGCCGTCGGGCTTCGCGATCCACATCTGCCACTGGCCGCCGTCGCCGAGCTGGACGGACACGAGCGCGTTGCTGCCGCCGGTGCGGTTGTCGACGAAGATCTCGCCGGTGCGCGGCACGCCGTCCTTCGCGGAGAGCACGAGCGTGTCGGCCGCGATCGGAGTGCCGAGCTTGTGCAGATAGAGCGACATGTTGAAGTGGCGCTCGTTCTCGGGTGCTTCGGCGCCGGGATAGCGCGTGTACCAGAAGCTGCGGCCGTCACCGCTCCAGGCGATGCCGCCGCCGCCGGTGGGATATTGCACGCGGTCGATCGGCGGCTCGATCTCCTTCATCGTCGCGACGTCATAGACGTGGAGCGTGCCGTCCTCGCTGCCATTGCGGGAGAGCGATACGCCGATCTTCGTGCCGTCCGGCGAGGCGACGTACCAGTCGATAGCGGTATGCCCGGCTGGATCGAGCATATTGGGATCGAGCAGCGGCTTGGCCGATCTGGGGTCGGCGCCAGCGTCCATCACCACCAGCGAGGGCTGCTGCTTGGCGGGATCGCTGTAGATCGCGAAGACGTGCGGACCGCGTGCCTGGAGCGAACCGTAGAAAGGCGAGCTGCCCTTGATCAGCCGGCCGATCTTGGCGGCGACGGCGGCGCGGCCGGGCAGCGCATCGAGATAGGCGCGGGTGCGCGCGTTCTGGGCGTCGCTCCACGCCTGCACCTTGGGGTCGTTCGGATCCTCTAGCGCGCGATAGGGATCGGCGACCTTGACGCCTTGGATCGTATCGACGGTGTTGCCGGCCGGCCACACGGGCGGGGGCGTCAGCCTGGAACTGGGCGTGGCGGCGAACGCCGCGCTCGAAACAAAGGCCAGACCAAGCAGCGCGCGACGCATCCCCGACTCCGATTGTTGCAATGTTGCTACTGGCCTCTAGGCCGTTTCTTTCGCGAGCGGAATATCTCCCCTCCCTGGAAGGGAGGGGTTGGGGTGGGTTGCTATCGGCGATGCGGTTCGCTCCAACTCCACCCCCCTATCCCGCATCAGGTCGGCCAGCCCCAGCCATGGCCTGGACAGCCCGGGGCGCTGTTCACCTGATGCGCTTCCAGGGAGGGGACCGGTTGCGCTACCCCGCGCGCTTTCCCAGCGCGGCCGCGGCTTCGTCGAGCAGCTTCGCGATGATCTCGGCGATCGGCTCTTCCTTGCTGACCATGCCCACCGACTGGCCGGCCATCAGCGAGCCATGCTCGACGTCGCCGTCGATCACCGCGCGGCGCAGCGCGCCCGCCCAATAATGCTCGATCTCGAGCTGCGCCTCGGCCATCGCCACCTTCGCTTCGTCGAGCGACTGCGCGACCTCCCGCTGCTTGGCGGTGAACAGCTCGGTACCGGCGTTCTTGAGCGCGCGGACGGGGATCACCGGCAGCCTGGGATCGACCTGCACGCTGGCGACCGCGTCCCGCGCGGAAGCGCGGATGAATGCCTTCTTGAAATTGGGGTGCGCGATGCTTTCGTTCGCGCAAACGAACCGCGTGCCGAGCTGCACGCCGGCCGCGCCCATCTCCAGATAGCCCGCGATCGCTTGTCCCCGCCCGATGCCGCCGGCGACGAACACCGGCAACTGGTCGGCGATCTCCGGCAGCATTTCCTGCGCGAGCACCGAGGTGCTGACCGGGCCGATATGGCCGCCCGCCTCCATGCCCTCGATCACGAGCGCGTCGACGCCCGAGCGGATCAGCTTCTTCGCGAGCGCGAGCGCCGGGGCGAAGCACATCAGCTTCGCGCCCGATCCCTTGATCCGCTCGAGCGAGCCCGCCGGCGGCAGCCCGCCTGCGAGCACGACATGGCCGACGCCGTGGCCGGTGCAGACGTCGATCAGCTCGGAAAGCTGCGGGTGCATGGTGATGAGGTTGACGCCGAACGGCTTTTCCGTGAGCGCCTTGGTGCCCGCGATCTCCGCATCGAGCAGCGCCGGCGTCATCGCGCCGCACGCGATCACGCCGAATCCGCCGGCGTTCGACATCGCGGCGACGAGGTTGCGCTCGGACACCCACGACATCGCGCCCGCCATGATCGCGACGCGCGCGCCGAGAAAATCGGCGCCGCGCCTCATCAGCCGTTCGAGGCGGTTCTTGCCATCGGCGGTGGAAGCGGCGGGAGCGGGAGGGGCGGTGACGGTGGCCATGGCGCACCGATAAAAGAAACCGCGCCCGTTCCCAAGCGCGCATGCGCGGTCAAGGAACGCCCGCCATCCACGTAGGTTAACGCAGCTCCCCGCGCAGGAGCTCTTCCATGGCCATGATCGAAAGCCGCGACGGCACGCCTATCCACGTCAAGGAGATGGGCTCCGGACGACCGGTCATCCTGATCCACGGCTGGCCGCTGTCCGGCGACATGTGGGAATATCAGACCGTCGCGCTGGTCGAGGCCGGCTTCCACGTCATCACCTATGATCGCCGCGGCTTCGGCCACTCCGCGCATCCGGCGCGGGGCTATCATTACGATCTCTTCGCCGACGACCTCGCGGCGGTGATCGATCAGTGCACGCCGGACGGCGCGGCGCTGGTCGGCTTCTCGATGGGCGGCGGCGAGATCGCGCGCTATCTCGGAAAGTATGGCCCCGCCAAGGTCGCCAAGGCGGCGCTGATCAGCTCCGTCGTGCCTTATCTGCTAAAGACCGACGACAATCCGAATGGCGTTCCGCGCGAGCAGTTCGAGGAGTTCAAGGCGCAGATCCGCAAGGATCGCTTCGATTTCCTGCGGAATGTCGGCAAGCAGCTCTATGGCGTGGGGCTGGTATCGAGCCCCGTCAGCCAAGGTCTGCTCGACTGGACGTTCGCGCTGGCGATCATGGCGAGCCCGCTCGCCACGATGGCCTGTGTCGATGCGTTCGGCACCACGGATTTCCGCCCCGATCTTCCGGCATTCGCGGGCGTGCCGACGCTGATCGTCCACGGCAGCGGCGACAAGACGGTGCCGATCGACGCCAGCGGACGCGCCGCCGCCAAAGGCATCCCCCACGCCGAGTTCATCGAATATGACGGCGAGCCCCACGGCCTGTTCGCGACGGCGGCGGAGCGGCTGAATCAAGACCTGATCAGGTTCTTGCGGGGGTAGGCCCCCCGCCTTCCCTCGGGATGATTGGGGACCAGACTATCGGATAGAGCCCGCTGTGCTCCGGCGAAGGCCTGGAGCCTGGAGCCTGGAGCCTAGAGCCTAGAGCCTAGAGCCTAGAGCCTGGAGCTTAGCATGTGCCGCCAGCGCTCCGGCCTGCGCCGCAGCACGCTGAGGTAACTATGCCGCGTGCAGCACCGGGCTGCCTTTCTCCACTGCGAAGCTGGCGCGCTTCGAGATCGCTCCGCCCGGTTTGCTCACCTGATCCACGACCATGAAGTCCGTCCGCCAGGTGTTGCGCGTCACATCGCAGACGAGATAGCCGCGGCGGTAGCAGTAGAAGGCGAGCTCGGGATTGTGCGTCAGCACCGGCGGCGTCACACCAGGCTTGGGATCGCTGCCGTCGCCACCGGACGAAAGCGAGGTGCCGACGAACTCGGCCGCAGCCTTGGCTCCGTCGGTCGAGAGTAAATTGCCGGCATAATGTTTGTGCTCGTCGCCGGTGACGACGATCGCGTCGCCGCGCTTCGCCAGCCGCGCGATCATTCGCTTGCGCGCGACGTTGTAGCCGGCCCAGCTGTCCATATTCTCGATGCGCTGCGGCTCGTTCGCCTGACGGCGGTCGATCGGCATCATCATCACCTGCTGCCCGATCAGCGTCCAGCGCGCGCCGTGATCCATCAGGTTCCGATCGAGCCACGCCTCCTCGTCGACGCTCATCATCGTCGCGTTGGGATCGTCCTGCCCGGCGCAGAGCGGCTGGTAGTTGTCGCCGCAAGGCTGGTCGGTGCGGAACTGGCGCGTGTCGAGGAAATTGGCCTGGACGAGATCGCCGAAGCCGCGCGAGCGATGCACGCGCACCGCGCCAGGCAGCGGGAACTGCGCCTTGCGTACCGGCATGTGCTCGTACCAGGCTTGGAACGCGCAGGCGCGGCGGAAGGCGAACACCTCCTGCGGATCATTCTCCTGGTCGATCAGCCCCGCCCAGTTGTTCTCGACCTCGTGATCGTCCATCGTCACGTACATGGGCGTCGCGGCGAGCAGCGCCTGGAGATCGGGATCGGCCATCTCCTGCGCGTAGCGGATGCGATAATCGTCGAGGCTGTAGCATTCCTGCCCGGCGGAGGCGCGCACCGCCGGCGTCGTCGGCAGGCCGGGGCGGACGATCGTGCCGCCGCCATATTCGTAGATGAAGTCGCCATAGTGGAAGAGGAAGTCGAGATCGGCGGCGGCGAGGCCCTGCGCGGCGGTGTAGAGGCCGTCCTGCCAGCGCTGGCAGCCGAAGGTGCCGAAGCGCAAGCGATCGAGAGGTTTGCCCGGCGCGATCGTCGTGCGGGCATGGCCAATGCGGCTGACCGCGCCCCCGGCGGTGAAGCGGTACCAATAATCGCGCATCGGCCCGAGGCCTTCGACCTCGACATGGACGCTGTGCGCGAACTCGGGCCGGGCCAGCGCCTCGCCCTTGGCGACGATCGTGCGGAAATTCGGATCGCTAGCCACCTCCCAGCCGACCTTTGCGATTGCCATCGTCATGCCGCCATGCTGGTCGAGCGGATCGGGGGCGAGCCGCGTCCAGATCACGAAGCCGCCCTCGGCCGGATCGCCCGATGCGACGCCGAGCGCGAACGGATCGCGCATGAAGCCCGTGCCCTGCCCCCGGATCAGCGCGGGCGCTGCCAACAGCGCGGCGCCGCCGCCGAGAATGAGCGAGCGCCTGGTGACATTGGGGGTGAGCATCGGCGCCTCCGCGGAAAAGCCGTGCCAGCGTCGCGACGGTGGGTGACAGCCGCAAGCATGAATTTTCCGTCACAGGGCGTCAGGAAAGCGATACGAACGCGTCCTCTGCCGTTAAGCCGAGACAAGAGGGGGGAGCGGCCGCTGCTCAAAATCTGTCCCGAAGGCGATCTCGCCGAGGCGATCTGGGTCGATCTGATCGATCCGAGCGCGGAGGAGGTCGCGAAGGTCGAACAGGCGCTCGGCATCGATGTGCCGAGCCGCGCGAGCCTTGCCGAGATCGAGGCGTCGAGCCGGCTGCGCACGCACGAGAACATCCTTTACATGAGCGCACCGCTGATCGCTGGCACCGAGGGCCATCGCTGGAGCCTCGCGCCGACCGGCTTCGTGCTGTCGCGCGAGCGGCTCGTCACCGTCCGCTTCGCGGAGCTCGGCGCGTTCGACGAGATCCACAAGGAGGTGGACGGGAAGAACGTCACCGCACCGCACATTCTCGTGCGCCTGCTCGAGGACGTCGTCGATCATGATGCCGATCATCTCGAGCGCGCCGCGGAGCGGCTCGCCGATTGCGCGCAGAGCATCTTCGCCGAGGCGCCTCAGAAGAACAAGCGGCTCGGCCGCGAGACGCGCCGGCTGCGCCATCTGATGATCGAGATCGGCCAGATCAGCGAGAAGCTTACCCGCGTCCGCCACACCTTCCTCACCATCGGCCGGATGGCGAGCTTCATCCACGATCGCTGCGACTGGCATCTTGGCGACGACATCCGTGCGCGGCTCGACATGATCGCCAAGGACATCGCCTCGCTCGACGAATTCGAAAACAGCCTCGCCGGCCGCGTGCAGCTGATGCTCGACGCCGCCAACAATTTCATCTCGATCGAGCAGAACGACGTCGTGAAGGTGTTGACGGTGGTCTCGGTGGCGGGCGTGCCGCCGGTGCTCGTCGTCGGCGTCTACGGCATGAACTTCAAATATATGCCGGAGCTGAACTGGTCATTCGGCTATCCGTTCGCGCTCGGCCTGATGGTCGTGTCCACGATCCTGCCGGTGCTGTGGTTCAAGTGGCGCGACTGGCTGTGAGCAGATAGTCGATCGCGACGTTCGGCGAGGTGACGAAGCCGCGGCGCGGATCGAAGCTGAGCCCGGTCACGTCGTCGACCCTGAGGCCGGCTGCCTCGACCAGCGCGCCGAGCTCCGCCGGCGTCAGGAACTTCGACCAGTCGTGCGTGCCCCTGGGGATGCCGCCGAGGCTCTCGCCGAGCGTGACCACCGCGAGCTTCGAGAACGGCGTGCGGTTCGGCGTCGAGAGGATCAGCAGGCCGTCGGGCGCGAGCGCCGCTGCGAGGCCGCGCACGAAGGCGTCGGGATCGGCCGCATGCTCGACCACTTCGAGCGAGGTGATCAGATCGAAGCGATCGCTTGGTCGGGCGCAATTGCCGTACGTCCGAAGTGCAGTCGAGGGACGTGTCTCGACTTCGCTCGATACGAACGGGGGCGGGGAGGTGGTGAGTGATTCGATGCCACCGATACGATAATCGATCGCGAGGCCTTGCCGCTCGGCATGCGCGCGCGCCACCGCGATTGTCGGCGCGGCGGCATCGAGCCCGGTCACCTCTGCGCCTAGCCGCGCGAGCGGTTCGGCGAGGAGGCCGCCGCCGCAGCCGACATCGAGCGCGCGTTTGCCCGCGAGCGGTTTGAGTACGGTCGTGTCGCCGCGCCAGTGATCATCGATCCGCTGCCGGATGTAGCGCAGCCGCGCCGGGTTCAGCCGGTGCAACATCGCCGACGAGCCCCTCGGGTCCCACCAGTCCGCCGCCATACGGCCGAAATGCTCCGCCTCGGCGGGATCGATCGTGTCGGGTGCGATGCTTGCGTTCATGGCAACCCCTTTCTATCAGGGCGCCCGTTTTCCTCCCAGCCCTCCAGAAGCTTTCGCGCGAAGAGCAGCCATGTCCCGCATCGTCATGAAGTTCGGCGGCACCTCGATGGCGGGGATCGAGCGGATTCGGAACGTCGCCGAACGCGTGAAGCGCGAGGCCGAGGCTGGCAACGAGGTCGCGGTCGTCGTCTCGGCCATGGCGGGCGAGACCGATCGCCTCGTCCAGTTCTGCCGCGAGGCCTCCTCGCTCTACGATCCGCGCGAATATGACGTCGTCGTCGCGAGCGGTGAGCAGGTGACGAGCGGGCTGCTCGCGATCGTATTGCAGTCGATGGGCTGCAAGGCGCGGAGCTGGCTCGGCTGGCAGCTGCCGATCCGCACGTCGGACGCGCACGCATCCGCGCGCATCGGTACGATCGATACGGGAACGCTGCTCGGCGCGATGGCGGCGGGCGAGATCGCGGTGATCCCCGGCTTCCAGGGCCTGACCGAGGAAGGCCGCGTCACCACGCTCGGCCGCGGCGGATCAGATACCAGCGCCGTCGCCGTCGCCGCCGCGGTGAAGGCCGATCGCTGCGACATCTATACCGATGTCGACGGCGTCTACACGACCGACCCGCGCATCGTGCCGCGCGCGCGCAAGCTCAGCCGCGTCACCTACGAGGAGATGCTGGAGCTCGCCAGCGTGGGCGCCAAGGTGCTGCAGACGCGCTCGGTCGGCCTCGCGATGAAGGAGCGCGTGCGTGTGCGCGTGCTTTCCTCCTTCGAGGACGCGCGCAACGATGATGGACATAGAGGCACGCTGATCGTCGGCGACGACGAGATCGAGGAAGCAGGCATGGAACGGCAGCTCATCACCGGCATCGCGCACGACAAGAACGAGGCGAAGGTCACGCTCGTCGCGGTGCCCGATCGCCCCGGCGCGGTCGCAACCATCTTCGGGCCGCTCGCCGATGCCAGCATCAACGTCGACATGATCGTCCAGAACGTCGCGTCCGACGGCAAGTCGACTGACGTTACGTTCACCGTGCCCCGCGCGGAACTCGCGCGTACGCTCGACGTGCTCGAGAAGGCGCAGAGCACGATCGGCCACCTTTCCGTACGGCACGATACCAAGATCGCCAAGATCTCGGTGGTCGGCGTCGGCATGCGCAGCCATGCCGGCGTCGCCGCGCAGATGTTCAAGGCACTCGCCGATCGCGGCATCAACATCCAGGCGATCACCACCTCCGAGATCAAGGTCTCGGTGTTGATCGACGAGGATTTCACCGAGTTGGCGGTGCGCGTGCTGCACACCGCCTATGGGCTCGATTCGGAAGGCGAGGCGGCCTGACCTTCTGATCCGGAGGGGCCGCCTCCCCTCGAACGGCCGCGAGCGCCAAGCTCGCGGCGTCGATCCCTGTTATCGTGGAGCGTTAGCGGCCGGTGCCGCCGCTGCCGGTCGACCCCGACGAACCGCCGCTCATCGAGCCGGACGTGCTGCCGCCCATGCTTCCGCCCGTGCTGCCGGACGTCGAGCTGCCGCTCTTCGACCGGCTGGACTTGCCGGACTTCGAGCCGCTGCTGGTCGAGCCGGTGCCCATCGTTGCGCCGGTGCTGCCGACGGACGTGCCGCCATTGCCCATCGCGCCGTTGCCCATCGAGCCGGTGGTGCCGGAGCCGAGGCCGGTGCCGCCGTTGGTCGTGCTGCCGGTGGTGCCGGTCGTGCCACCGGTGGTCGAGCCAGCGCTGCCCATCGCGCCGCCGATGCTGCTGCCGGTCGTCGCGCCTGCACTGCCGCCGACGCCGGTGCCGACCCCGGTCCCGCCCACGCCACCAGCCGCGCCGCCGCCCGCGCCGGCGCCGGCACCTGCCTGAGCGTAAGCCGCGCCGAGGGGGAGCGCCAGGAGCAGCGCCGCAAATGCCATCTTCCGCATCGTCCATTCTCCACTGGTTTGGGTGAAGAACGTGCCGCCTCCCGCTTTGGGTCCGGTCGGTTTCAGGCGCCGCACTGAGCTTTGTTAAGCAGCTTCTGGTCGGCGAGCACGAGCGCGACCATTGCCTCGACCACTGGCGCGCCGCGAATGCCGACGCACGGATCGTGGCGGCCCTTGGTGCGGATCTCGCCCGCGCTGCCCCCGCGCGTGATCGTCTCGACCGGCGTCAGGATCGAGGAGGTCGGCTTGAAGGCGGCGCGTACGACGACGGGCTGACCGGTGGCGATGCCGCCCGCGATCCCGCCGGCATGATTGGCGAGGAAGATCGGCTTGCCGTCATTGCCTGGAAGCATGGGATCGGCGTTGGTCTCGCCGGTCAGGCGCGCCGCGGCGAAGCCGTCGCCGATCTCGACTCCCTTCACCGCGTTGATCGACATGCAAGCGGCGGCGAGCTCGGCATCGAGCTTGGCATAGAGCGGCGCGCCCCAGCCTGCCGGCACGCCCTCGGCGACGCATTCGACCACCGCGCCCACCGACGAGCCGGCCTTGCGGGAATCGTCGACGATCGTTTCCCAGCGGATGGCGGCGGCGGCGTCTGGACAGAAAAACGGGTTGGCGTCGATCTGGGCGTCATCAAACGCGGCGCGGTCGATCGCGTCGCCGCCGAGCTCGACGAGATAGGCGCGGATGCGCACTTCGGGGATCACCAACCGCGCGATGCCGCCCGCCGCGACCCGTGCCGCCGTCTCGCGTGCCGACGAGCGCCCGCCGCCGCGATAGTCGCGGAAGCCGTATTTCGCGTCATAGGCGTAGTCGGCGTGGCCGGGCCGATAGCTCTGTGCGACCTCCGAATAGTCTTTCGAGCGCTGGTCGACATTCTCGATCATCAGGCTGATCGGCGTGCCTGTCGTGCGGCCGTCGAACACGCCCGAGAGGATGCGGACCTGATCCGGCTCTTGCCGCTGCGTGGTGAAGCGCGAGCTTCCCGGGCGACGCTTGTCGAGCCACGGCTGGATGGCGCTTTCAGATAGCGCCAGCCCCGGCGGGCAGCCGTCGACGACGGCGCCCAGCGCCGGCCCGTGACTCTCACCCCAAGTCGTGAAGCGGAAGACGTGCCCGAAGGAATTGAAAGACATTACCCCTCTCCCTTCAGGGGAGAGGGAGGGGCCCGCCGCTCGCAGAGCGGTGGGAGGGTGAGGGCATCGACGATCCTCTCAAGCACACCAGGGAGATTGTCGATCACATCATTGTTCCAGAAGCGAATCACTCGAATTCCTTCTTTCGCCAGCCATGCCGTCCGGCGAGCGTCTTCCTCCGACTGTACATGCTGGCCGCCATCGGCCTCGATGATCAGTTTGGCTTCAGCGCAGTAGAAGTCGACGATGAATGCGCCAAGCCAGACCTGACGCCGGAACTTTGCTTTGCCTAGCTGTCTGCCGCGCAGCGCAGACCAGAGCAGCTTTTCCACATCGGTCGAGAAGCGGCGCATGTCGCGAACGCGATCGAGCGCCACCTCGCCTTCTGGCCGCTTCACCCTCACCCTCCCACGCTTCGCGTGGGCCCCTCCCTCTCCCCTGAAGGGAGAGGGGTCAAGCATCACGCAAGCGCGATGTCCGGGGCGCCTTCGGCCTTCATGCCGATGACGTTGTAGCCGGCGTCGACATGGTGGATTTCGCCGGTGACGCCGCTGGCGAGGTCCGAGAGCAGGTAGAGGCCGGCGCCGCCGACATCCTCGATCGTGACGTTGCGCCGCAGCGGCGAGTTCAGCTGGTTCCATTTGAGGATGTAGTTGAAGTCGCCGATACCGCGCGCCGCGAGCGTCTGGATCGGACCGGCCGAGATCGCGTTCACGCGGATATTCTCGGGCCCGAGGTCCATCGCGATGTATTTAACGCTGGCCTCGAGCGCCGCCTTGGCGAGGCCCATGACGTTATAGTGCGGCACCACCTTCTCGGCGCCGTAATAGGTCAGTGTCAGCAGCGCGCCGCCGTTCGGCATTAGCGCGCGCGCGCGCTGGCAGGCGGCGACGAAGCTGTAGGCCGAGACGTTCATCGTCAGCAGGAAATTGTCGAGCGTGGTCTCGACGAACTTGCCGCGCAGTTGGCTCTTGTCGGAGAAGCCGATCGCGTGGACGAGGAAGTCGATCGTCGGCCAGCACTCGGCCAGCGTCGCGAAGGCAGCGTCGAGCGCGGCCATGTCGGCGACGTCGCAATCGATCAGGAGATCGGCGCCGAGCTCGGCGGCAAGCGGCCGCACGCGCTTCTCCATCGCCTCGCCCTGATAGGAGAATGCGAGCTCCGCGCCGGCGCCTGCCAGCGCCTTGGCGATGCCCCAGGCGAGCGACTTGTCGTTGGCGAGGCCCATGATCAGGCCGCGCTTGCCTTCCATCAATCCGCCCACGCGCCTCTCCCCTCAAGCCTCGGTTGGCGGCTCCTTTACAGCGGGGATATCGCTTTCCGCCAGTGCGGCGTTGAGGTGCGCGCCGATGACGATGCCGAGCCCGACCAGCCAGAAGAAGAGCAGCGCGATGACGACGCCGGCCAGGCTGCCATAGGTGCGGTCGTAGCCGCCGAGCTGCGCGAGCACGATCGGCAGCAGCGCGGTCGTGCCGGTCCACCACAGCGCGACGAGCAGCGCGCCGGGCCATTTGAGCGATCCCGAATAGCGGTATTTGGTCGGCGTCAGCGTGTAGAACAGCATGTAGATCGCGCCGAACAGCACGAGCCCCGGCGCCAGCCGCGAGAGCCTGAGCAGCGGGCCGATTTCGGCAAGTCGCGGGATCAGATGATAGATGAACTGCTCCACCGCGATGATCGCGCCCTGGATGATGAAGGCGAGGATCGCGAGCACCACCGATCCGATGATGATCAGCGCCGAACTCGCGCGATACTGCCAGAACGCCTTGCGCGTGGTGACGCCGTAGGCGCGGCGCACGATGTCGCGGATCGTCTCGATGAAGCTGCCGACAGTCCAGAGGCCGACGAGCGCGCCGAGCCAGAGCAGCCCGCCGGTGCGCGCGTGGAGCACGTCCGCGATCGGCTGGCGCAGGATCGCCGCGACGCTGCGCGGCAACGTATGCAGAAAGGATTCGACGGTGCGCACGCCATCCTCGCTGCGGCCGAAGATCTGCGCGACCGCGGCGGCGACGATGAAGAAGGGAAACAGCGTCAGCAGTGAGAGATAGGCGAGGTTGCCGGCATGGATGAACCCGTCCGACCAGACGCCGACCAGCACGCGCTTGCCAATCTCGATCGGGTTGCGCGTCCGGTTCACCCGCTTGAGCGGATTGGCGTCCTCGGCGGCACCCTCGGCAAGGCGATGACCGCGCTGCTCAGGCGATTGCGGCGAGACGTCGGTGATCTTCGGCCTCCCCGCGGTGCACCCAGGCTAGACTCCCAACGAGGCCCGCGGGTTGCGCGCCTTCTCCGCCTCCCAACTTTCGACGAACCCTCGCAGCGCGGCGTCGTCCGCCGGCACGTCGACCAGCAGCGTGACGAGCTGATCGCCGCGCGTGCCGTCCTGTCTATGGAAGCCCTTGCCCTTGAGGCGGAGCACCTTGCCCGAGCTGGAGCCCGCCGGAACGGTGAGCATCACCGCGCCGTCGACCGTCGGCACCTTGACCTTCGCGCCGAGCAGCGCCTCGTCGAGCCGCACCGGCAGGTCGAGCCGGATGTCGTCGCCGTCGCGCGTGAAGAAGCGGTGCGGCGCGATCTCGATCGTCACCGTGGCGTCGCCGGCGCCGCCGGGCCCCTGTTCGCCCTGGCCGGCGAGACGACGCTGCGTGCCGCTCTCGACGCCGTTGGGAAGCTTGAGCTCGATCGTCTTGCCGCTGGCGAGCGTCACGCGCTGCGGCTTCAGCGCCGCCGCATCCTCGAACGGCACCTGCAGGCGATAGGCGACGTCGGCGCCGCGCGGCGCCCGTTGCCGCCCGCCCGCGCCGAACGGACCGGCGCCGGCGCCGGTGCCGAAGCCACCAAAGCCACCGCCCGTAGTACCCGCGCCACGTCCGCCGCCGAAGAGATTGTCGAAGATGTCCCCGAAATCGCTGCCGCCGCCCTGGAACTCGAACCCGCCGGGCCCCGCGCGGAAGCCGCCGGTCGCGCCGTCGCCGAACGGATGTCCGCCGCCGCCGGGATGGCCGCCGCCGAAACCGAACGGTGCCTTGGGATTGCCGTTCTCGTCGATCTCGCCGCGGTTGAACTGGGCGCGCTTGTCCTTGTCGGATAGCAGATCATAGGCGTTGGTCACCTCGGCGAAGCGATCGGCCGCCTTGGGATTGTCCTTGTTGCGATCGGGATGCAGCTCCTTGGCGAGCTTGCGATAGGCCTTCTTGATCGCCGCCTCGTCGGCGCCGCGCGGCACACCCAATGTCGTGTAAGGATCGGCCATGAACGTCCCTGTTGCCCGCTTCGCCCGCAAAGCCAACTGTTGCTGAATTGCAACAGCGAAGATGTGGTCGCGCCACGCACTTCGCAACCGCTTATGGCACCAACTTTTCTCAGTCTCGTTAAGGATGAAACAGGGGATCGTCCGCCTTGCCCGCCTATCGCTGCCCGCATTGCCGGCATCTGCTGCAGTTCGAGGACCATGCCTGCCCGAGCTGCGCGCATGGGCTCGGCTACGATCCCGCGACCGACCGGTTCGCGCACCATGACGCCACGAGCGGCGATTGGCGCGATGCCGGCGGCGGAGCGCTCGCCGCCGAGCCCTGCGCCAACGCGCGCTTCGGCGTCTGCAACTGGCTGGTCGGCGATCTCGAGCCCTCGACGGGCGGGCAGCGCATGTGCCGTGCCTGCCGGCACAACCGTGTCATCCCGGATCTTGCCGTCGCCGGCGTGCTCGATCGCTGGCGCAGGATCGAGGAAGCCAAGCGCAGGCTGATCCGCGCGCTGATCATGCTCAACCTGCCGCTCGACACCAAGAACGAGCGCTACGACGGCCTCGCCTTCGACTTCCTCTACGATAGCGCCGCCGAGATGGGCTACGTGCCGCAATTGCTGACGGGGCACGCCGGCGGCGTCATCACGCTCAACGTGATCGAGGCGGACGACGTGGCGCGCGAGCGCATCCGCCATCAGATGGGCGAGCCCTACCGTACGCTGCTCGGCCACTTTCGCCACGAGGTCGGTCATCATTACTGGTTTCGGCTCGTCGCCGGGACCGACTGGCACGAGCCCTTCCGCGCGTTGTTCGGCGACGAGCGCGCCGACTATCAGGCAGCGGTGCAGGCGCACTATGCGAGCGGCGCGCCGGCCGACTGGCACGACCAGCACATCTCGGCCTATGCCGCCGCCCATCCGTGGGAGGACTTCGCCGAGACCTTCGCCCACTATCTCCATATCGTCGACACGCTGGCGGCGATCGGCAGCTTCGGCGGCGAGCTCGATGGCTCCGACATCGAGGTCGCGGTCGATTTCGATCCGTATCACGCCGATGCCGCGACGCTCGGGGCGCGCTGGATACCCTTCTCCTTCGCGCTCAACGCGATCAATCGCGCAATGGGGCAGCCGGATCTCTACCCGTTTCGGCTGACGCCGGGCGTGATGCTCAAGCTCGACTTCGTGGCGCGCCTGGTGGCGCAGGCGGGCGGCCGCGCCGCCCCGGAGGAGACCAGCGATCTCGAAGCGATGATCGCGACGCTGGGGCACGGGGTTTAGGGTCATCCGCGGCAGCCGTTCGCCCTGAGCGAAGTCGAAGGGCATGCTGCGGCTAGGCTTCGGCTGCGCTCAGCCCGAACGGTCGACGGAGAAGGACTGAGACGGCGCTCTGCTACGCCCCCTCCAGCCAGCGCTCGAACAGCGTGTATGCGATCGCGAAGCGCGGCGGCGGGATGAAGCTGGCGTCGGCCGCGCCGGCGAGCGCATCCGCAACCTCCGCGCGCGTCACCCACTTGGCATCGTCGAGCTCGTTACGATCGAGCGTGATGGCGTCGTCGTCGACGCAGGCGATGCAGGCGATCATCAGCTGCGAGGGGAAGGGCCAGGGCTGGCTGGTGACGTAGCGCACGCGCGTGGCGCGAACGCCGGCCTCCTCGTGCAGCTCGCGCGCGACCGCCTCCTCGATCGATTCCGCCGGCTCGAGGAAACCGGCGAGCGCCGAGAAACGCTGCGGCGGAAAGCTCGGCTGGCGTCCGATCAGCACGCGGGCGTCCGCACCCGTGCCGTGCTCGGCGAGCATGATCACGACCGGATCGACGCGCGGAAAATGCTCGGTGTTGCAGCTCGGGCAGCGACGGCCCCAGCCGGCGCGGAAGATGTCGGTCGGCGTGCCGCAATTGGCGCAGAAGCGGTGTCGCGCGTGCCAGGAGATGAGGCTGCGGGCGGCCGCGAAGGTCGCCGCGTCGCCGGGGTGCAGCCGGTCGAGCACGGCGAAGATGCCCGGCGAGCGGCCGTCGCGGGTCGGGTCGGCGACGAGCGCGGTGAAGTGCGGGATACCGTCGATCAGGCCGAGCAGCGCGAGCGGCGCGTCGGCTGGCGCTTGGGCGAGCGCATCCCAGCCGAGCCCGTCGCCGCCGTCGAGCACGGGATCGATGCCGTCGAGACGCAGCAGCCGCGCCGCCGGATCGGCGCGCGCCGCCTCGAACGCCTCCGGGGTGAGGCGGATATGCTCGGCGCGATCGAGCGGCGAGCCGGTGAAGCCGGGCGCGTGCGCCATCAGGCGGCTTCGCGCCAGGCGGCGGCGAGCGGCGCGGCCTTGGCGTAGAGCGTCGGCAATCCGGCCTCCTCGATGCGATCGACCGGCCACCATTCGCCGTCGGCCGCCTTTGCCTCGCCGCGCGCGGCGAGCAGGTCAAGCGTCAGCGCGAAATGGGTGAAGACGTGGCGCACCGCCCCGATAGGTCGCCAGTCGGCGCTGATCGGTGGCGTCGCTTCCGGCGCCGCGTCGTGCCACGCGCCGCCGGGCAGCGCGCGCATGCCGCCAAGCATGCCGCGTGGCGGGCGGCGGCTGAGCAGCACGGCGCCGTCGCGCTCCAACCAATAGGCGATCCCCCGCCGCTCCGGCTTGGCACGCTTCGGCGCCTTCACAGGATAGCGTTCGGGCTCGCCCGTCGCCCGGGCTGCGCAGATCTCGGCCAAGGGGCAGATCAGGCAGCGCGGAGCACGCGGCATGCAGACCGTCGCACCGATATCCATCATCGCCTGCGCGAAATCGCCGGCGCGGGCATCCGGCGTGATGCCGTCCGTCAGCCTCCGCAGTTCCGGTCTTGCAGCGGGCAGCGGCGTCTCGAGCGCGAACAGCCGCGCGACGACGCGCTCGACATTGGCGTCGACCACCACGGCGCGCTGTCCGAAGGCGATCGCGGCGATCGCGGCTGCGGTATAGGCGCCGATGCCCGGGAGCGCGCGTAATGCGGTCTCCTGCTGCGGAAATCGGCCGCCATGCTGCGCAGCGATCGTGCGCGCGCAGGCGATCAGGTTGCGCGCACGCGCATAATAGCCGAGCCCCGCCCACGCTGCCATCAGCTCGGCCTCCTCGGCGGCGGCGAGCGTCTCGATCGTCGGCCAGCGTGCGGTGAAACGGGCGAAATAAGGCGCCACTGCTGCGGTCGTCGTCTGCTGGAGCATGATCTCGGACAGCCAGACACGATAGGGATCGGGCGCTTGCTTCGCGTCCGGGAGCGTCCGCCAGGGGAGCGTCCGCGCGTTCATGTCATACCAGTGGAGAAGTGCCGGGGCGGCATCGACGGCCATGGCGCGCTATGGCATGGGATGCGCGATGACGGAACGCCCGATCCGCAGGCGCGGCGCACGCACGCCCGAACCGGCCGATGTGCCGCGGCATCGTCGCGCCCGCGCGGTGGGCGAGCTGACGCCCGACGTCGGCCACGCCGCGTTCCGGCGTTTCGGCTTCGTGCAGAGCGCGGTCGTGAGCCGTTGGCGCGAGATCGTCGGCGAGCGCTATGCGGGCGCTTCCTGCCCAGAGTGCATCCGCTTTCCTGCAGGCAAGCGCGCCGGCGGCACGCTGACGCTGCTCGTCGAAGGCGCGCACGCGCCGATGATGCAGCATGTTGCCCCCGCGATCATCGAGCGCGTCAATCGCTTCTTCGGCTATGATGCGGTCGCCCGCGTCGTGATCCGCCAGGGCGCCGCCGCGCGCCGCGCCCCGCCGCCGCCCGTGCCGCGCCCACTTCCCCCAGCCGAACTCGGCGATAGCCTGCGCACGATCGGCGATCCCGAGCTGCGCGCGGTGCTCGAATCGCTTGCCAGCGGGCTGTCGCTCACGGTCGGCGTGCCGCGTATGGGGGACAAGGAGTGAAGGCTGCCCCGCTCGCCTGCGCGGTTCTCGCGGCTGCCGCGATACAGGCGGCACCTGCGGCCGTCCGCCATGTCGCGGCGCGCACGCGCACTTGGACGAACGTCGCGACGGTGGCGCCGGATGGCGGATATGTGCTGGGCAATCCGAATGCGAAGACGCGACTGATCGAATATGTCTCGCTCACCTGTCCGCATTGCGCGGTGTTTGCGGCAGCGGGCTGGCCGGGGCTCGAACCCTATATCCGGACCGGCGGGCTGGCGCTCGAGGTGCGGACGGCGGTGCGCGACCGCTTCGATCTCGCGGCGACGTTGCTCGCCCGCTGCCAGGGGCCGCAACGCTATTTCGATACCGCCGCGCTGATCTTCGCGCATCAGCAGGAATGGATGGCGAAGGCGAGCGCCTGGGACGCGACCGCGCCGGATCCGTCGACGCAACCGCCCGCCGATGCATTGATCCAGTCAGCGCAAGGTGCGGGCCTCGATACGCTGCTGGCGGCACGCGGCTACACGCCGGCCTCGATCCGCGCCTGCCTTTCCGACAAGGCGGCGGTGGCGGCGGTGACGGCGATGGCCAACGAGGCGTGGGACCAGCGCAGGATCGCCGGCACGCCGGCTTTCATGATCAACGACGTGGCGATCGACGTGCATGATTGGCCGTCGTTGCAGCCGTTCGTCGCCGATGCGGTGAAGTAGCGATGGGATTCCGGTTTATGCGTATCGATCATGTTCGGCGTCTCGGCATCGTCGCGCTGGCGCTCGGCCTCGCTGCGTGCGGCAAGCAGAACGAGAGCGCGAACAGCACGGCACCGGCGGTTTCGGCGCCGACCGCACCCGCCGTCGCAGCGCCGTCCCGCGACTGGACCGAGCAGGTCGCCGCAACGTCCGACGGCGGCTTCGTGATGGGCAATCCCAACGCGCCGGTGAAGCTGATCGAATATGGCTCGCTCACCTGCCCGCATTGCGCCGAGTTCGCGGTCGATCATGAGCCGACGCTCAAGGCGAAATATGTCGCGACCGGACGCGTCAGCTACGAATTCCGCAATTATGTCCGCGACGGCTTCGATCTCACCGCGGCACTGCTCGCGCGCTGCAACGGCCCCGCACCCTTCTTCAAGATCGTCGAGCAGCTCTACGCCACGCAGCAGAATTGGATGGGCAAGATCATGAACCTGGCGCCCGCCGAGCAGCAGCGCATTCAGGCGCTGCCGCCCGATCAGCAGGGCGTCGCGGTCGCGCAGGCCGCCGGGCTCGATCAGTTCATGAAGCAGCGCGGTGTCGGCTGGGACAAGGCGCAGGCCTGCATCAAGGACGAGAAGGTGCAGAACAAGCTGCTCGACATGCGGAAGGTCGCGGAGACGCAGTTCCAGCTCCAGGGCACGCCGACCTTCGTGATCAACGGCAAGGCCGTCGGCAGCGCGACCTGGGAGGATCTCGAGCCGCAGCTCAAGGCCGCGGGCGGCTGAGCGGAGCGACCGCCTCCGCCATGCGCATCAAGCGGCTCAAGCTGACCGGCTTCAAGAGCTTCGTCGATCCGACCGAGCTGCGCATCGAGCCAGGGCTGACCGGCGTCGTCGGCCCCAATGGCTGCGGCAAATCGAATCTGCTCGAGGCGATCCGCTGGGTGATGGGCGAGAGTTCGCCCAAATCGATGCGCGGCGGCGGCATGGAGGACGTGATCTTCGCCGGCACCGCGGCGCGGCCGCAACGCGAGTTCGCCGAGGTCTCGATGCTGATCGATCGTCCCGGCACGGGCGGGCCGGAAGAAGGCGAGGTCGTCCGCCGCATCGAGCGCGGCGCCGGCTCGGCCTATCGGTTGGATGGGCGCGACGTGCGCGCCAAGGATGTCGCACTGCTGTTCGCCGACGCCGCCACTGGCGCCCATTCGCCGGCGCTCGTCAGCCAGGGCAAGATCGCCGCGGTGATCGCCGCCAAGCCGGCCGAGCGGCGGTTGATGCTGGAAGAGGCGGCAGGGATCGCCGGGCTGCACGTCCGCCGCAAGGATGCCGAGCAGAAGCTGCGCGCGACCGAGACCAATCTCAACCGGCTCGACGAGCTCTTGTCCGACATGGAGCAGCGTGGC
>Ga0213875_10000513_pt1 | contig 32230 bp, 33 predicted proteins | sample BarmaccomBMRX_R8_FD_160105 | JGI IMG/M metagenome (GOLD analysis project Ga0213875, IMG submission 160105) | Root-associated microbial communities from Barbacenia macrantha in rupestrian grasslands, the National Park of Serra do Cipo, Brazil - RX_R8 | ecosystem: Host-associated > Plants > Roots...
AACTACGCCCAGTTTGTGCGGCGTTGGGAGAACGACCGGACAACGGCTCACGACAACACTGTCTACCAGCTTGGTGGCTTGATTATTGGCGCGGCCAACATGGCCCACATCCAATGAGTAAGTTTCTCAGAGTAAACTTGAGTCGGCGATCTCAAGGGTAGGCGCCAGGGACGTTTTTACCCTATTTGTGTTCTTGTGGGGAGCTGCCGCACTTTTTCGTGTCCTAGGGCCGAGTGGTGCCGCGGTAGGGATCTTTGTATACCCCACAGTGCTGGGCCTCACGCAGATACTCCTGGCAATTGGTTCACTGTGGCTACTAATCAGGCCAGGTGATAGTTTGCCGCTCATACTGGTGGCGATAATTGGGCCGATCGTTGCCTGGCAAGAAGCGCCCATACTGGGCAACCACTGGCTCTTGGTGACCTTTGTGGACATTGCTATACTTCTTTCTGCCCTGATCGCATTGAGGGACGGGAGGATCAACAGAAAGAGGCTTGCCGAGATCTTCCTGCCGATCGCTCGATGGTGCCTTGTCCTGTTTTACCCGTTTGCTGCTTTTGCTAAACTCAACTCGGCGTTTTTTGATACCACGGTCAGTTGTAGCACCTATTACCTTGATGAGACGGCCAGGTCCTTGGGGTTTAGCGCCCCGCCAACGGTCGGCATGGGAGGAATGGTTCAGGCCCTTCCGGCCCTCACGGTGATAACTGAATTTTCGATTCCGATCCTGCTCTCCTGTAGACGTACGAGAATTGCTGGAGTTGGGCTTGGCTTGGCATTTCATAGCCTGATTGCACTCGACCGCATTCATCTGTTCATTGATTTTTCATCCGTTCTAGCGGCTATGTTCATTTTGTTCTTGCCCGCACGGTTCGCGACGTGTACCCTCCGCTTCCTCAAGGGAAGAGGTCGTCAGCTTTTAATCTTTTGGATATCCATTGCGGGGTTGATTCTAGTTGCCCAGTGGATCGGGAGGGGAGGCTTAGCCTTCTTTGTGTTCAGCGAAGGGCGATTGTTCATCTGGTACGTGTTTGATCTCGCTATATTGCTGGGCGTCGCGTTCTGGCTGGTCCGGCATAGGTGGCAAACCCTTGAGCGGCCGTTTGCCTTTGGAGGCAAAGGATCGGTTTGGCTTGCGATGGTTCCGGCACTCCTGGTATTAAATGGCCTGTTGCCTTACTTTGAGTTGCGGACCGCTTATGTATACACTATGTATTCGAATTTGAGTATGGTAGCAGGTAAGAGCAATCACTTCATTGTGAGATCATCGTTCCCGCTCTCGAGTCGCCAGACCGATCTGGTTAAGCTAGTAGCTTCTAGTGATCCGGGTTTAAGCGCATACGCCACCGAAAACTATCTGCTGCCCTGGGACTCGTTCAGGACATACCTGGCGAAACATCCCCAAGAAGCAGTCATCTATGAGCGCGGGGGAAAACGCTACCTGGTTGATCGGGCTTCCGACTATCCTGAGCTGATCACTCCGCCGTCTCTGCTTACCCAGAAGTTTTTCGCGTTGAGGGCCGTCGATGGCAGTGACAAGGCCAGATGTCAGGACGTTTTCTTGCCGGCGCTGTAAACTATTCGGTCAACTGTTCAACGCCGACGATCTTGTCGCGTTCCTGTCCCTTGTGAGATGCGGCGTCACCTTTTCGTCGCCTTCAAAGCCGGTGGCATTCATTTTGGTCGACGGCGTCACTGCTTTGTGCTCGCTTACGCCGATGTTGTCACCGACGTGCACAAAAAGGCGGTGTCATCACCCGGTGAAAGGCCATCGACAGCTGACTCGCGGTGATCTCATGAAAGACACCACTGGCAGCAACGATAGCGACTATGATCGCCTGGTTGCGAAACGCTTACTTACGGATCCGGATCACTTCCGGAAAAGTGTGAACTGGATTGCCGCGTGGGGGTTCGCCAAGCCAGGGTGGTGGGTGGAATTGAGGGATGCTGTCGCTCATGTCGATGCGCCAGTCGGAATGGTGGATGAGGCGGTGGTGGCGGCCGCACAGCGCAACACAATTGTCGCTGCTGGTGAGGCCGTGGTCGGCCCAGTGAACAACGTGGTGGATGTCGCACCAGCGAGCGGGCACGAAACAGCCAGGGAAGGCGCAGCCACCATCACGCAGGATCACTGCGCGGCGAATCGCCGCGGGGACGGTGCGGCTGGCGCGCCCGATGTCCAGTGGTTCGCCGCGGGTGCCGAGCACGATGGGAATGAGTTCGGCGTCGCAGGCGATGCGCCGCGCGTCTTCGGCGTTAATGGGACCACCCAGCGCCAGTGACGCCGAGCCGATGCGGCCTTGTAGCACGGACAGGCTGACGGTGACCACCACCTGAGGCCGCTGCCCGCCCTCGGCGGGCAATTCGCCGCTGCTCAAGGCGCGCTCAGCGAGCTCAACCAGAGCGTCGGCATCACGTTGGGTCGCGGTGCGCACGTCGACTTCGACGTCGGTGGTGGGACGGGGGGCTGCCAGCGGGCTCAGTGCGGAGCGAACGATTTCGGCAGCTTCTCGGTCCAGCCAGCCGCTGAGTTCATAGCCGCCGTCGCGGTCGGAGAAACGTAGGTGACGGCGGGTTTCGGGCTGGTCTTTCGGGGGGCGGCCGTCTTGGTCGAGGTAGGCCAGCATCCGCTTGCCCAACACCGCCAACTGACTGGCATCCAGGATGCGGGCCTGGCGGGCCAATTCCTCTTCCACCTGCACGCGCTGCTCGACACCGAGGTGCGCTGGGAGGCGCGCCATGACTGAGCGGATCACCGCCACATCTGCTGCGCCGATAGCATGCTCGGCCACCGCCGTCGCGGTCTGCGGCAGCCGTGGTTCCGCCGGCGCGGCGCCCAATCCTCGGCCCGGCAGGACATCGGCTGCGGCGTCGACCCGCGACCGCGCTTCACCGCGCGGCACCCGGGCGATGGCCCGCACCAGCTCCACTGTGGATCCATATCCCTTGGCTGCGGCGAGACCCCGGGAATCGATTTCGGCCACCACCGTCAGCATCTGCGCCCACGTGGCATGTAACTGGGTTTCCAACGTACCCAGTTCAGCAATCAACTGTTCATCACTGCTTTGCCACACTGGCGCCGTCGACATGACCCTACTGTAGAACGGACCCCTGACAATCTCGGACCAGGTAGGCGACTTTAAGCGTCAGATTATGGTGTACGTCGATGGATCGAATTATTGGAGTGTTCACTCGTGCTTCTGCGCTTAGAGTCGGGGGCGCCGAGCGGGCCTCTGTGTTCTTCCGTGAATTCGAGCTGAAATTTTTCTGCTACGCCGGTACATCCGGGGCCTGGCCTCACCGTGCCGAACACCGCGAAACTCGCCAAGGGCGTGTACTCGCTGACCGCGAGGTTTAATTCCGCAGGATCCGGCGGCCTTCAGACCATCGAAGTCCCCATACAGGTCGAGGCCGGGCGAGACCGGTGAGTTCGTCGGCCCGTCGCTGGCAGATACAGCCGCTTGACGGCCCTATGGAAACCCGTAGAAGGGAATCTGCAAAGAGAGGCAATGACACCGACGGCCCAGTTAACCATCTCCTTCTGGTGGGCAGTCGACTATTCTCGACCGATCTTGATCTGTAGCAGCCTGGTTCATGTCATCGGGTGTTGGCAGCTTGATGGAGCGTCGGAAGGTTGTTACCGCAGTCTGAGCGGCCCGTGATGTGGTTAGCCTCGAGTTCGGGTACCGCGTCTTCGGGCAGCAGTCCGCTGCCGCTGTTGTTAATCTCCTGCACCGGCCCGGTGCTGGCCGAGGCCTCCAGGCCACCAGTGTTGAAGTCCACGGTCAGCGGGCCGTTAATGGTGTTACCCGCGCAAGCCGTGTTGTCGTCGGCATCGGCGCCGATGAGCACGTAGCCACTGGTCTTCCGCACGGTAACTGGTCCTGTGAGGGTGGTTTGGCAGATCGTCAGGGCAGCTCCGGCATCACTGGTCATCGGGGCGGTGATCTGAGCTCCGGACACCGCTAAGACCCCACCGGGCTGCACTTTGACTGGCCGCTGTTGGATGGCCTCTGCTCCCACGCACAGCGACTGCCCGGCGGCCACGGTCAGCGAGCCGTTGCGCGTGGTGGCGAGACAGGGCTGGCTGAACCCGACCTGTGTTCGGCCCCGCAGTCGTGCTGGCGCTCGAACTGGCGTCTCCGCTGTAGTTGACGGTGATCGCGTGGGCCCCGGTTGAGGGTGCCCGAACAACGGGGCAGACGTGGTCGTGGTGAGCGATATCGACGTGTCGTACTGGAAGGAGATGATTACCTTTTGTTGCGACCGTTATTGGCTGGAACGCGGGAACGCAGCACCGCATCGGTTGCGCTGGGGGTGGCAAACCACTTCCCCCGCCACCACTGGCACCGAAAAGTTGCCCGGGTCCCCACCACCGGAACCGCAGCCCCCACCGTGGTAGCCGCCGCCACCGTTGCCGTCGGCACCACCACTGCCAGGGTTAACCGTTCCGATCCCGGGATCGACGAGCAGACCGCTGTTAGACCCCGGGCCTCCCACGCCCGCTGGGTGGGGGCTCCAGCGCCGTCGTTGGTTTGGGCGGCGCCGCCGCCCGCGGTACCCGATCCAGGCGAGCCGCCGCCTTCACCACCGCCGTCTCCCGGCAAGCCCACCGCCATTCCCGCCGTGCAGAAGTGGCCCGCCATTACCGACCCGTCGCCACCATCGGCGACCAGTATCGGATCATCGGCGCCGAACGCACCGACTCGCACGTCGGTGCCACCACCTCCGGACCCGCCACCACCATGTCCGCTGCGCGACCACTGCTGTGGCCGGAGCCACCGATCTGAGCGGGTGTCCCATCTGCGGAAGAACCGTTGATCCCTGCGGCGCCCACGGTGAGTTGCGAGACCTGCCCTGGGCTGACGGTCAACGTGGCGAGGATCTCACCGCCGAGCCCGCCGGGTGCCCCGGTGTTGGGTGGGTTCGGGGCGACGAATCCAGGCGCGCTGTCTCCCTCGGCACCGAACAAATCAAAGCTCGCCGCGCTCACCCCCGCTGGGACGGTGAAGGTGTCCGTGCCCGTCGTGGTGTAGGTACAGGTCGGGGGAGAGGCAGTGAAGACGCCGGCCGCGCCGCAGATCGCCGCAGCCTTGACCGGACCAGCCGCGGCACCGACGGCTCCTGTCATGGCAGCGGTGAAAGACCTGTTATACCCACTGCCGCCACTTTCTGATGTTTTGACTTCGCTGATATTACGGTTCAAGGAAGTCGACCTAACCTTTGTAATCGCTGAGGGTTGATCCGCAAAAGAGGGCGAAATTTATGCGCACTGTCCGGCGCGTGGTCCGACGCCGTATTGCTGGAGTGCCGCTGTTGCCGGTCACCTGCACAGGTTCGGTGACGGTATGATCCTTTACAAAGCAGGAATGCCCCGGGCTGATGTATGGATGCGCGTCAGGGGCAGGCGAACCAGTGGTTTGCCGACCACGCCTGTTGAGATCTAGCTCAAATTCGGGTGGATCCGGTAATCGCCAGCCGGCGGTCGCGGTAACCGCTCAGGACGTCTCACATCCTGCCCCGGCATCTGCCGGCTGCGGTGGCAGGCAGGTCCAGGCCCGGGAGACAGTCCCCGGAACCCCCGCTCACATGAGGTGCGTGGCTGGGATTTTTCCGCAGTCAGGGATCTCATCCGGGGACGCTGCGACTAGGAGATGAACAGCACCGGTCCGGTAGGCGACCGAGGAACGACAAGAACGCTCACAAGGGATATAGCCCGGTGGTCTGGCGACGTTGTGGTCTGACGGTTTGACAGACGTCCCCTGTGGGGCCGTCCGTCATCTTGTGACCGATTGTCGTTCACCTTCGCGGTGGAGCGTCGCCGCATCGCACACCGTGGGAGCGTGGTAGGTGGATAACAACAATGCCGGGTAGGGCCTCGTGGCATTCCTGGCTAGCCGCGCTGGCCGTGTTGCTCGCTGCCACGCTAGGCGCGCAGATCCTGCTCGCACCTGGTGCCGGGGCCGCTGGATTCGTCCCGATCAGCGGCTCCGGTTCCGGCTGGAGCTCGAATTTGTTGGATCAATGGCGGCGGGGTGTCAACAACCTTTACGGCATGATGGTGAGCTTTTCGCCGGATAACTCGACGAATGGCCGTACCGACTTCCGGGCTGGTCAAGTCGACTTCACCGTCTCAGACGTGCCCTACGCCACCAGCGAGGAAGGCATTGCTGACCCACCCCCAGCACGGCCTTTCGGATACCTGCCGATCGTCGCGGGCGGCACCGCGTTCATGTACAACCTCACGATCGGTGACAAGCGCGTCACCAACCTTCGACTGTCCGGCGAGACCATCGCGAAGATCTTCACCCAGGCAATCACCAACTGGGCTGATCCGGCGATCAAAGCCGACAACCCCGGGCTCGCCCTTCCCGCGAGGCGCATCGTGCCCGTGGTGCGGTCAGACCCCGCGGGTCCCACCGAGCAGTTCACCACCTGGTTGGCCAGCCAGTACCCGACGATCTGGAATCCCTATTGCGAACGTGCCGGCAGGCAACTCGCACACTGCGGGTCGGCCTCGTCCTACCCACTGATGCCAGGCATGCAAGCCATGGCGGAATCGGCCGGGCTGACCGGGTTCGTCGCGCAGGGCTCCAACGACGGCGCGATCACCTACGTTGAGTACTCCTACGCCCGCAAGGCGGGTCTTCCCGTCGCCAAGGTGCTAAACGCTGCCAACTACTACGTCGAGCCCACCGCTGGCAATGTGGCTCTGGCCTTGCTGGCGGCAAAGGTGCGACCAGACCTGACGCAGGACCTGAGCCAGGTCTACAGCGATCCCGATCCGCGCGCCTACCCGCTGTCCAGCTACAGCTATATGATCGTTCCCCAAGCGCGGGCTGCCAACTTCGGCACTGACAAGGGCCGCACGCTATCTGAGTTCGCCTATTACGCAGTGTGCGACGGGCAGCAGCAGGCCGAGACGCTGGGTTACGCACCGTTACCGATCAACCTCGTCCAAGCTGCCGTCGTCCAGATCAACCAAGTTCCCGGCGCTACCCAAAAGATCAGTAGTTTTGACCTGACGAACTGCCACAACCCGACGTTGTCCGTCGATGGCGCCGATCAGCTGATCAAAAACGTGCCGCAGCCACCACCCTGTGACCTCAAGTCAGCGTTGACTCAGTGCGCCAGCGGTACCGGTGGCGCACTGGCGCCGACGGCTACCACCATCACGCTGGACATGTCTCCCGCTTCGCCGTTGGCGGCGAACGCCGTGGAGACCCTGGCGGCGACGGTCCGGCCTTCCTCGGTATCAGGCACGGTGCAGTTCAAAGACGGGGTAAGCAGTATCGGTGGCCCGGTGGCCGTCTCCGGCGGCACCGCATCGACGACCACGACGTTGGCACCGGGGAACCACTCATTGACCGCGGTGTTCACCCCCACGGATCTGTCGGACCTGAACGCATCAACGTCCCCGGCGATATCCGTAGTGGTCGATGCGCCGGCCGGCGCAAAGGTCACCAGGACCACGTTCACGGTGATCCCGAGCGGTCCGATCATTCAAGGCGTTCCGGTGATCCTCGTCGCGCAGGTGGCGCCCGCGAATGCCGCAGGCACGGTCCAATTCATGGACGGAGACACCCCATTGGGTGCGCCACGGCCGGTCTTCGGTGGTTTCGCCCTGATGGTCACCTCGCAGCTGACCAAGGGAACGCATTCCCTGACCGCAACGTTTACCCCCGCCAATCTGGCGACGTTCGCCCCCTCGGCGCCGCTACCGGTATCGCTCAGCGTGACCGGGCTGTCATAGCCTGCAATCTCTTCTGCAAGTGCACTAGGTGGCCGCTTCGGCACCGTAAGTGATTCACCGTAATGGCACGACGTGTCCTAAGGGCAAACGTCGTGTACAAATGCAAGAACAGATGCAATCGCATATCCTCGCGCTGCCTCACAGGGAGTGTTGACCGCTCTGGTCGGCTGCCTGCTGGCCGGAGTTGATGGAGAGGTTCAACAGATGTCGCTAGTCACCAACGGTATGCCGGTCGGGGGACTGACGTGGAGAAAGAGCAGTCGCAGCAACCCCAACGGCAACTGTGTGGAGTTGGCGGGGCTGGTACCCGGCAAGATCGCCGTACGCAACTCCCGGCATCCGGCGGGCCCGACGCAGGTCTACAGCCGTGCCGCGATGGCCGCGTTTATCGGCGCGGTGAAGGGCGATGAGTTCGCTTCCACGGCTGGGTGATCCACTACCTCAGAGCGGGGAAGCCATAGCCGGGCTTTCCGGGCGTCTTACCGCGGTCTATGGTGAGACCATCCGTAGTGCTTCACCCGTAGGAGGAATGGTGAGAGCGGCTCGGTCGGGTCACGATCCGGCCTTAGGTCACGCTCCGGTACGACCGCAGGGGCCCACCGCGCTTCGTATCGTGTTGGGCAATCAGCTACGTCAGCTCCGAGAAGCAAGCGGAATCACTGCTGGAGCAGCTGGCCACGCGATTCGGGCGTCCCATGCCAAGATCAGCCGCATGGAGCTCGGACGGGTCGGGTTCAAGGAGCGTGACGTGGCGGATCTGCTCACCCTCTATGGAATCACTGACGAGCAGGAGCGCGGTGCGTTTCTGGCGTTAGCACGGCGGGCCAACGTGCCCGGCTGGTGGCACCACTACAGTGACATCTTGCCGGCGTGGTTTGAGATGTATCTCGGCTTGGAGCAAGCGGCCTCGGTGATCCGGACCTACGAGCCGCAGCTTGTGCCTGGTCTGTTGCAAACCGAGGAGGGTTCGCGGGCTGTCTTCCAGCTTGGCCACCCGGACGCCAGCAGCGCTGATATCGAGCGCCGGGTCGCACTGCGGATGAAACGCCAGCGTGTCCTCACTCAACCGGAAGCTCCGAATTTGTGGGCTGTGATCGACGAGGCCGCGTTATGGCGCCTCGACGGGCGCGCCGCGATGCGCAACCAGATCCAGCATCTGATCGACATGGCGGAGCTGCCCAACGTCACGCTGCAGGTGATGCCGTTCTACTCGGGGGCGCACGCAGCCGTCGGCGGTCCGTTCACGATCCTGCGATTCTCCGAGCGCGATCTGCCGGACTTGGTCTACCTCGAGCAATTGACCAGCGCGCTGTACCTGGACAAAAACGAGGACGTCCAGCACTACCTCGTGGTCATGGATCGGCTTTGTGTGCAGGCCAAGTCTCCGACAGAGACGATCAGGTTCCTCAACAGCACCCTCAAAGAGACCTGACAAAGCAGATCGATCAAGGCTTTCTGGCCAGCCCGCAATATTGGTGTACCTCGACGGGAACGCCAATTTCGCTGGTGTTCGTGCGCCACATCGAGCACGACACCACTCCCGGTTCCAGCAGCTCCAGCCCGTCGAAGAAGCTGATGACCTGTTGGCGGGTGCGGTGCCTGATCGGGGTGCCGCCGTGTTCGTTCCAATGCCGCATGGATGCGTCCACCGCTTCGCCGTGGATTTCCGCGGTGGGGTGGGAAATAGCCAGGTAACTGCCAGAAGGTAGGGCGTCTAGCAGTCGCTTGACGACGGTGTGTGCTTCGGCGTCATCGATGATGTAGTTGACGATGCCCAGCAGCATCAGCGCAACGGGTTGGTTGAAATCCAACGTGTCCGCAGCTTCCTGCAGAATTTTGTCCGGGTCACGCACGTCGGCGTCCAGATAAGCGGTGGCGCCTTGCGGCGTACTCGTCAGCAGTGCACGGGCATGCACGAGCACCAGCGGATCGTTGTCGACGTAGACGATGCGGCACTCCGGTGCGGTCGCCTGGGCTACCTCGTGGGTGTTGTTGGCCGTTGGTAATCCGGTGCCGATGTCCAGCAGCTGGCGGATCCCGCGCTCGCCGACCAGGTACCTGACGGCCCGCAGCAGGAACCCCCGGTCTGCGCGGGCGGCGTCGCGCAGATCCGGATCAATGCGCAGGACCTGTTCCCCGACCGCGCGATCGACCGGATAGTTGTCCTTACCGCCCAGGAGGTAGTCCCAGAACCGGGCTGAATGCGGAACCGTGGTATCGATGCCCGGAGGGGGCGTCCGTCCGGCCACGGACGAGCTGTCCGTCACGTGTCGTCTCCTACTGTTTGCGCCGATTCCCGACCCGGGGGCAACTGTAGCTTCCGGGTGTCCCATCCAGCACTCTTCCGAACTGATGATCACGTTCGCGGTCATCACGACCGCACAGGGTGATGTCGCATTTTCGCTAGCTTCGGCCTGCGGTCACGGCAATGCTGGGATCGTGCATGAGGACGTCGAGCGGTGCGTACGCGCGGTGCAGTCGAAGGATGCGCGATTCGACGGCTGGTTTTTCGTCGCGGTGGTCACAACCGGCATTTATTGTCGACCAAGCTGCCCGGTGGTGCCGCCCAAGCCGGCGAATATGCGCTTCTACCCCAGCGCGGCGGCGGCGCAGCTGGTCGGATTCCGAGCGTGCAAGCGGTGCCGGCCAGATGCCAGCCCCGGATCTCCGCAGTGGAACGAGCGCGCTGATCTGGTGGCTCGGGCGATGCGGTTGATCGCCGATGGAGTGGTCGACCGGGAGGGTGTTCCTGGGCTGGCCGCCCGGCTGGGATACAGCATCCGGCAGATCCAGCGGCAGTTGCTTGCCGAGTTAGGGGCTGGCCCGCTGGCGTTGGCGCGCGCCCAGCGCGCCCAGACTGCGCGGCTGCTGATTGAGACGAGTTCGTTGCCGATGAGCGACGTGGCCTTTGCAGCGGGCTTCGCCACGGTGCGGGCGTTCAACGACACCTTGCGGGAAGTCTTTGCCCTCACGCCAACCGAGCTGCGTGCTCGGGCCGCGCGCCGGCAATCGCCGGCCGCGTCTGGATCGCTGCTGCTGCGCCTGCCGTTCCGCGCGCCGCTATGCCCGGACAACCTGTTCGGGCACTTGGCAGCAACCGCTGTACCCGGTGTGGAGGAGTGGCGTGACGGGGCATACCGCCGCACTTTGCGGCTGCCGCACGGGTCCGGTGTCGCGGCGCTGCGACCGCTGCCTGATCACGTCGAGTGCCGGTTGGCCTTGATGGAACTCCGGGATCTGGCGACGGCTATCGCTCGCTGCCGGTGGCTGCTCGACCTCGATGCTGACCCGGTGGCCGTTGACGAGCTGCTGCGTAGTGACCCGGTGCTCGCTTCGCTGGTGGACAAGAATCCCGGTCGCCGGGTACCCCGCACCGTCGATGGGCCGGAATTTGCGGTGCGCGCGGTGCTGGGGCAACAGGTGTCAACCAAGGCGGCCCGCACCCACGCCAGGCGGCTGGTGGCCGCATACGGTGACCCGATGAACGATCCCGGAGGCGGCCTGACCCACCTGTTCCCCGACATCGCAGCGCTGGCCTCGCTGGACCCGGCTGCGCTCGCCGTACCGCGGGCACGCCGCACCACGCTCACCACCCTGGTCAGCGTGCTGGCCACCGGTGAGATCGACCTCAGCCCCGCGAGTGACTGGCAACAGGCCCGGGCTCAGCTTGCTCGCCTACCCGGTTTCGGTCCCTGGACCATCGAGACGATCGCGATGCGCGCGCTGGGTGATCCGGACGCTTTCGTCGCCGCCGATCTGGGGGTACGCCGCGCTGCCCGGGACCTCGGCCTTCCGGTCAGCGCCTTGGGTCTGACCCGCCACGCCGCCGGATGGCGGCCGTGGCGCGCATACGCCGTTCAGTACCTGTGGGCGTCCGGTGATCACGCCATCAATCGGTCGCCGGCATGAGGTTGCCGCATAAGGAGACAGATAACTGTGGAACATCGAGTACACACCGTGGTGGACAGCCCGGTCGGCCCGCTTACCCTGGTGGCCGTCGGTGATGTGCTCAGCGGCCTTTACATGAACCTGCAGCGGCACCGGCCGACGGAAGGGACCTTCGGTGCCCCGGATCCCACTCCGTTCACTGAGGTGATCAGGCAGCTGGGGGAATACTTCGGTGGGCAACGAACAGATTTCGACGTGCCCCTGACACTTGCCGGCACCCCGTTCCAGCGCACCGTATGGGCGGCACTGCGCGAGATTCCCTACGGACAGACGCTGGCCTACGGTCAGCTCGCCGAGCAGATCGGACGCCCCGGTGCCGCCCGCGCGGTCGGGCTGGCCAACGGGCGCAACCCGATCGGCATCATCGTGCCCTGCCATCGGGTTGTGGGCGCGACCGGCAGCCTTACCGGTTACGGTGGCGGCTTGGAACGCAAGCAGTACCTGCTCGAATTCGAATACCGCAACCTGGCTCGCAACGGCGACAGGGTGCTCCTGCATCCCTGACAGCCGCGCGCTGCGCCGTGGCGCCGAATCTGCAGTCTCGGGATTATGGTCAGTTGCCGGCCCCGGATGTGACAGATGACCGTAGTGTGGGGCGTGGTTGTGCTCGGCGAGGGCAGCCTGCGGGCGGAACTGGCGTTCCTGATCTCCCGTGCGGCGTTGCTGGCGATCTCGTCACTGCTCGCCGCCGCCGTGATAGGACCCGTGGCCAGCTGGACCCTCTACCAGCGCCGTCATGCGAATACTGAAAAGGACGCCGGGAGATGACCGTGACTGGCGACAAGCTGCCCCGCATGCCGTTCCCGCGGTTTGGCGTACTGGATATTGCGCCGCTGTCCCGGACCTTGCAGGTTACCGCTCCGATCACCCCGGTGCGCACCCCAGCTGGTGATGTCGCGTGGCTCGTCACCGGGTATTCCGAGGTCAAGGCGTTGCTAGCTGATGCCAGGCTCGGCCGCTCGCACCCCGACCCGCAACGCGCCGCCCGATTTTCTGCTTCCGCGATCCTTGGCGGCCCGTCCGGCGACTCCACCACTGAGGCTGCCGATCACGCCATGATGCGCCGGCTGCTCACTCCGGCATTCTCCGCGCGGCGCATGCGGGTCTTGCGTGCGCATGTCACCGAGCTGGTCGAGACGCTGCTGGACCAGCTCGCTGGCCAGGGGAGCCCGGCTGATCTGCATGAGGCGCTGTCTTTCCCGCTGCCAGTACAGGTGATCTGCGAACTGCTCGGTGTGCCCTACAGCGACCGGGACCAGTTCCGGATCTGGTCGGCCAGTGCTGGCAATCTCTCTGACCGCGAGATCGCTACCGAGGGGCTCAAGCAGCTGGTCGACTACATGCACGAACTGATCACGCACAAGCGGTCCCATCCCGGTCAGGACGTGATCTCCGATCTGATTGCTGCCCAGGCCGCTTTCCGCTACGGCGACGAGGGCATTGCCGGATTGGCCGCCGCGCTGCTGTTTGCCGGCCACGAAACCACCGTGACCCGCATCGACTACGGCACCCTGCTGTTGCTCACCAATCCCGACCAGTACGACGCCCTCCGGCAGCAACCCGACCTGGTCGAGAGCGCGGTCGAGGAGATCTTGCGGATGGCGGCTCCCGGCGGCGGCGGCCTACCCCGCTACGCCAAGGACGACATCGACTTGGCCGGCGTGACCATCCGCGCCGGGGATGCGGTGCTGCTGAACGGTGTCGTCGCCAACCGGGATCCCGCCACGTTCACCGACCCTGACCGTTTCGACGTCACTCGCGTCCCTAATCCGCACCTGTCTTTTGGATACGGCCCCCGATTCTGTATCGGCGCAAGCCTCGCCCGCGTCGAACTGCATGCCGTGTTCACCGCGTTACCCCGGCGTTTCCCTCATCTCCAGCTGGCCGTCCCGCTGGCGAAACTTCAACTGCGCACCGACACGTTCATCGGTGGCTTCACCGCGCTACCGGTCACGTGGTGAGCAAGTGCCAGAAGGAGCACCCGGATATCCCCTGTTTGGAGTAACGGCTGCACACCTCGGTGATTGCATCGCCCGCCACCCGTATCAGTTTGGCCGGCAATCTGCACCGTAGGCAGCCGGGTAGGGATCTGCCGTTCACACGCAGGTAAACCGGATGTCCTCCTCACGCAAGCCATATTGGGCACTATTCGGCTGTGATCAAGTCAAGAGAACAGCTCACGGAACGACACCGAACGCGTCGAGTTCCTCGAACAGGCACCTCGCTGCGCCACCAGAAAGCTGACGGGGTAGCTACGGTTCTGTGGATCATCGTTATTTCTGTGGTGTTAGCTCTCGCCGTTGGCTGTTCTCACACGGAACCGGCTTCCTCTCCCACTGTCACCGCCGGGCAGGTCGCCATCCGGCTGTCCGCGCACATTAAATCCATCGCCGCGATGGTTGACTACACGGCTGCGACCGACAACGAACACCTGCTCGGCCGTCCCGGTGGGTATCTCAGCAAGACGTTGCTGACTGACAACCGTGTCTCTGACAGCGGCAAGGCCATCACCCCGGTTGATCGCGGCGGGATCGTCGAGGTGTTTGCAGACAGCGACGAGGCCACCGCGCGGGTCGACTCGCTGCGCAAGGCCGTAACCAACACGGGGTCCGGCGAATACGACTATCTCCATGGCGCAATAGTCCTGCGAGTCAGCAGGTTGTTGACCCCCAGTCAGGCCAGTGAATACCAGAAGGCCCTCACCGACACCGGCTGAAGCCCTGTTCGCGGCGCCTTATCGGTCCAGCCGAGCTTCCTGGTCAGGTCATTTCGAGGCAGAGATGCGCACCGGCCGGATACAGCTACAGCGTCGGAGGATTATCAAGCCTTGGGACGGATGGTGACGGCAGTTCCGTACGCTGCGACCTCGCTCATGATGTCGCCGATCTCGTTGCAGTCGAACCGCATCGCGAGGACGGCGTTGGCGCCGCGCGCGGCGGCTGCTTCCTTCAGGCGCTCGGTAGCCTGATCGCGGCTGTCCATGAGCAGCTTCGTGTAACCCCGGGCCTCGCCGCCGACAATGGTCCGCAACCCAGCACCGAGATTCGAGAATACGTTGCGGGCGCGCACGATCAGCCCGTATACCTCGCCATGCACCTGCACGACTTCGTATCCGGGGACGTCATTTATCGTTGAAATAAGGACATCATCGCTCATAAGCAATTAACCTTTCCTACGCCATGTCCTCGAGTTGCTTACCCTTTGTTTCCTGCACGAACTTCAGGACGAACAGGAATGACAGCAGCGCACAGAGTGTATAGAGGCCATAAGCCAGACCCAGACTAACGTCGGCCAGCGTGGGAAACGTCGTCGAGACGACGAAGTTACTGATCCACTGTGCGGATGCGGCGAGGCCCAGCGCTGCGGCTCGAATCCGGTTGTTGAACATCTCGCCGAGCAGTACCCAGACCGTCGGGCCCCATGAGATACCGAAGAAGACGACGAAGGCATTGGCCGCGATGAGAGCGACCGTGCCGGCTCCAGCAGTCAGCTGTGGTTGCCCGTTGACGACGGGGGCGGCACCGAAGACGTAGGCCAAAGTCGCGAGGCTGATGAACATGCCGGCCGAGCCGATCAGCAGGAGCCTGCGCCGGCCGATCTTGTCGATCACCGCGATGGCCACCAGCGTGACCAGGATATTGGTCACCGATGTCAGGACCGTGATGATCAGTGAGTCGGCCTCGGTGAACCCCACCTGCTGCCACAATGTCGACGAGTAATAAAAGATCACATTGATGCCGACGAACTGCTGGAAGACCGACAGCAGGATGCCCACCCAGACGATCGGTAACAGACCGAGAAACGGTCCCCGGAGGTCCCGGAAGGAAGACCGGGCGTCCTGGATGATGGTGCGGCTGATCTCGCGGATCCGGTCGTCGACTCCGCTTTTGAGTACCTGTGACAGAACGGCGCGAGCCTCGACAGCGCGCCCGCGGAACATCAGGTAGCGCGGTGACTCCGGTATCTGCAAAGCGAGGATCCCGTAGGCTAGCGCGGGTATGGCCAGGGTGATGAACATCCACCGCCAGGCCGCTAACCCAAGCCATAGTGGCTTGGTCGCGCTTCCCGCACTGGTGGCCAGGAAATAGTCCGACAACAATGCAACGAAGATCCCGGAGACGATGGCGAGCTGCTGCAATGAGCCAAGCCGGCCGCGTATCGATGCGGGAGCGATTTCTGCGATGTAGGCAGGGGCGATGACTGAGGCTGCACCGACACCGAGGCCGCCAACAATGCGCCAGAAAGTCAAGTCAAACGGCGAGTAGGCGAGCCCGGATCCGATTGCACTGATGAAAAAGAGCGCGGCGGCCAATACCATCACCCGGATACGGCCGACCTGGTCGGCCAGCCTGCCGGCAAGCCAGGCGCCCACCGCGCAGCCCAGCAGCGCAGAGGCCACCACGAAACCGGTCAGTCCCGCACCGATCCGGAAAGTTTCGCGGATGGCCAGCACTGCACCATTGATCACGGCGGTGTCGAAGCCGAACAGGAACCCGCCGAGCGCCGCAACTGCTGCCAGCAAGACAGCCCGCGCAATGTCGTAGCGCTCCGCCGCCGGCTCGATCGATGTCATGGCACCCCCAGCCCCACCCGAATTCTCCCACCCCGACATGGAGACATATCGGGGTTTGCGGGCCCTCAAGACTCCGGTATATCTCCATGTCGGGGTTGCTGGTTGCGAGGTTACGAGGGTGAGCGGGTAGAGGGGTGCAGTTGTGGGCCGGTAATTCCGCAGTGGGAGCAGCGTTCTACCGGAATGCGCTCGGCAGGGGTGGCAACGGGTGCCGGGCGTGGCTCGTGCAAAAGCACGGCGGCCAGCAACGAACCCAGTGCAAGCAGCCCCGCACTGATCAACATTGCGGTGTGAAAGCCGGCTGCGAAGGACACCGGATCGGTGTAGTCAGCCGTCGCCAGGCCCGCCACCACCGGGATGACCGCGACCGCCAGCAGGCCGGCCGAACGGGCCACCGCATTGTTCACGCCCGATGCAGTGCCGGCATGGCGGGGATCGGCTGAGCTCAGCACGGTCGCGGTGAGCGGCGCCACGGTCAGCGACAGTCCCAATCCCAGCGCCACCACAGCGGGGAGCACATCGCCCAGGTAAGACGCTCCGCGGCCGATCCGTAGTGTCAGCAGGAAACCCAGGGCGGCCACCAGGGGCCCCACCGACATGGGCAGCCGGGGACCGATCCGCTCGGCCAGTGCGCCGGCTCGGGCGGACAGCAGCAGCATCAGCACAGTCACGGGAAGCAGGGCAGTGCCGGCCACCAACGGAGAGAATCCGGCGACGATCTGGAGGTGGAGCACCAGCAGGAAGAAGAAAACGCCAAGCCCGGCGTACACGACCAGCGTGACCACATTGGCCACGCTGAACCGGCGGTCAGCAAACAGCGCCAGCGGTACCAGGGGATGCGGCGAGCGCCGTTCGACCAGTACGAAGGCGACCAGCGCGACGAGCCCACCCACCCCGGCGGCGACTACCGCGGCGCCGCCGCCCACGGTGCTCCCAAGGCTGGTCAGCGCATACGTCACCCCGGCCAGCCCCGCCGCGGCGAGGGCCGAGCCGATCAGATCCAGACCCGGTGGACTTTGCGTGTCCGACGTCTCCGGCACGTGTCGCAGCGCGGCCACCACGATGAATGCGGCGACCGGCAGATTGATCAAAAACACCGCCCGCCAACTCAGCTGTACTAGGTAGCCACCGAGGAAGGGTCCGACCGCGCCGGCAACCCCACCCAGCCCGGACCAAGCTCCCACCGCCCTGGCCCGGTCGGTGGCCGCGAATGACGAGGAGATGATGGCCAGGCTGCCCGGGGTGAGCAGAGCGCCGCCGATGCCCTGCAGGGCGCGGGCCGCGACGAGAACCTCTGCGTTTGGTGCCAGCCCACACAGCAGTGACGCGACAGCAAACCACATCACCCCGATGATGAAGACCCGGCGCCGCCCGAAGTGATCCCCGAGCGCTCCAGCCAGCAGAATTAGGGCGGCAAGCGTGAGCGCGTAGGCGTTGACGATCCACTGCAGCGTGCGGAATCCGGCACCGAACTCGCGCCCGATGGCGGGCAGTGCGATGTTGACCACGGTGGCGTCGAGCATGGCCATGCCCGAACCCAAGATCGTCACCAGCAACACCCACCGTCCGGTGGGCGTGCCCATCCTCGCTCCCGTCGAGGGAGGAGTCGTCACCATCGCCTTCTAGTGTCGCGTAGACCCGCGGACTCCGGTAGGCAGAGATGGTGCTTGCCAACCACCGACGGCCACTGAGATCAGGGAAGTGATCGACGATGAGAGTGTTCACCGGAGCTGACGAGGTGCTGGCTGCGTCCGGCGAGCAGCTGGGGACCAGCGACTGGATGGCCATCGATCAACAACGCGTTTACGCCTTCGCAGACGCGACCGAAGACCACCAGTGGATCCATGTCGACCCGCAGCGTGCTGCTGACGGTCCGTTCGGTACCACGATCGCCCACGGATTCCTTACCCTGTCCTTGCTGCCCTACCTGATATTCCAGACCTACCGCGTCGAGGGCGCCGGGATGACCATCAACTATGGTTTGAACAAGGTCCGTTTTCCCGCTCCCGTGCCGGTCGGCTCCATGGTGCGAGCCGAGGTCACCCTGGCTGAGGCCAATGAGGTGACCGGTGGCGTGCAACTGGTATTGCGCGCCACGATGCAGATCAAGGGTGAAGAAAAGCCTGGCTGCGTAGCTGACTGGGTCACCCGGGTGTATTTCTGACCGCGCTGGCCAGGTCGTCTGGTCGCAACCGGAACACCTGCAATGACTGTCCGTGGTACTTATCGCTTTCGCCGACCCACTCCATGCCGATCCGCCGCGCGGTGGCAGCCGCGCGTGCGTTATCTGGTGGGACGAGCGCGAACAGTTCGACCAGGGAGTGCTCGAACGCCCAGTGCGCTAACGCCCAGGCGGCCTCGGTGATATAGCCGCGTCCCCAGTATTCCGGTGCCAGCTGGCACTCGATCTCGACATCTGCCTCGGGTACCGGCATGGGTAGCAGGCTGATGGCCCCGACGAGCGCACCCCCGTCGAGCGCGACCAGTGCCCATCGCCCCGTTCCTGGCGACATGTCACGTTGTTCGACGGCCCAGCGCTGCAGCACGTCCTGCATGACAGCGGCGTCGGAAATGCCCGAGAGGCCAGCGAACTCGGGTGCCCAGCGCTGGAGCGTTTCGTGACCGAACAGTTTCAGAGCTGCTTCGGCATCGGCGGTGGTCCAATCCCGCACGAGGAGCCGATTAGTCCGCAGCAGCTCCGCCATGAGCTGAATTTACTCCGCCTCGATGCGCAGCGGGTGGCTGGAACAGTCAGGGTTTTTGGAGCATGGCCGGCTTGATGTTCGGGTTCATCCGGAAGACGTTGTCCGGGTCGTAGCGTGCTTTGATCTGCGCCAGCCGCTGGTACTTAGCCGGCCCGTAGGCGGTGTGCACGCGATCTGAGTCGTCATCGGCGAGGAAGTTGAGATAGCCGCCGGTGTCGCTGCTATGCGAGACGAGTGTCTGCCACGCCGATCGCGCCCAAGCCCGGTCGGTGGCCAGTAGTTCGGCGTTCGGTGCCACCGCCACCGTATTGACCACAAACCGGGCGGCTCGGCTGCAACCAAAGGCGGTGTCGGAGTCGTTGACGGCAGCGAACGCCCCACCCAGGGGGAAAATTTGGACAAAAGACATCGGTGAGCTTTTGCGTGGTATGAGATCGGTGAACGCGACGATGGACTCATCGCTGAGCTCACGCAAGCAGAGGCTTTTTTCGTAGGCGTGGCTGCCCCACGGCGCGGATTCGTCAAGAATCTTTTGCAGCTCGACGTAGGGTAGTGGCGTCACGAATTCGAACATCGCCGGCAGGGCCTCTCGGATAGGCGCAATCAACGCCGCATGCTCCTGCGCTGATCCGAACCCGGCCACCAGCAGCCCGAACCCGGGTGTGCCGCGGTAGTGGGCGGGCACATAGGGTGCTGCCGGCGCGGTGAGGCCGGCGGCCAGCAGCAGCCCCGCATCGCGAGGCAGGGATGCCGCCACCTCCCGGCCGAGACGCAGTACTTCCATACCCTGGTCTAGCCCCCAGAAGAACAGACCGAGGTAGACCAGTGGTCCCACCTCATGCAGCCGGAACTCGAAGCCGGTCACGACGCCGAAATTGCCGCCACCGCCGCGAATTGCCCAGAACAGATCCGCGTACTCGTCGGCAGAGACGCCCAGGGTGCGCCCGTCAGCGGTGACCACTTCCGCGGCCAGCAGGTTGTCGATGGTCAGGCCGGCCTTATGGACAAGCCAGCCGAACCCACCGCCCAAGGTCAGACCGCCGACTCCGGTGTGGCTAACGGTTCCCCCGGTCACCGCCAGGCCATGGCGCTGGGTGGCGACATCAAGATCAGCGATCGTGGCACCGCCGCTGCACCAGGCTCGGTGGCTACCTGGGTCCACTGACACGCCGCGCATGTCGCTGAGGTCGATGACCAAGCCACCGTCGGGCAGCGCAGCTTCCCAGTAACCGTGCCCGCCGCCGCGCACCGAAATGCTCATTGCTCGCTCCCGACCAAAGGCAATCGCCGCCGCGACATCGGAAGGACCGGTACATCGGGCTATCACGGCCGGCTTGCGGTTGATTTCCCCATTCCAGACCGCACGTGCGGAGTCATAGTCGGTATTCGATTCGTCAATCACCCGTCCGCTGAGTTGAGCGCGGAGCGCGTCGATTCCCGACATTCGCATCGTCGCTGCACCTCCACGATAGGTGAAGTGGTGAGCGCACAGCGGAGGTGTTTTACTAAGAAAACCCGTCAACCACTTCGGAAGCACATCAGATTAGGCCGTCAGGGTGGCTTGCGCGTCAGTCTTTCGGGTGAAACGCTGGCCGCATTGATACGCCGCGTTTGTCACTGCAAGCCATCTTTGATCGCAGGCTGTTCTCATGTCGTTGCCGCGGCATGCCCCTTATGATCGCGCACTGCCCGATCGTCGCCGGTAGACTCCTTATTCATGAACCAAGAGCGAAGCCAGGCTCCGCATCCCGACAACGTTCCAGATGTTCCACACCAGGCTGAGTCGACGGCCGGTGCTCTGCGCGGCGGATTCGACGGCTGGACCCGGTGGAGCGAGGATGAGCACACCAAAACCGACATCAGAGAGTGCACAGATCAGCACTGTATGAATGTCGAGGTCAATTGCGGTTTTCAAGGGCTGATCCCTGACTCGCCGCTGTCCCAGTCTGCTGCCGTCAGTGACGAGCTCCGCGCCGCCTGGCGGGCGAAGCTGGCCAGCGAAGGCAAGGCGACCTCAGGGACTCAGAGCCTGAGAGACATCATCTTCGGCAGTAGCCGCTGACCCTCACCGTGGTTGAAGACGCATTTCCTGTGCGCCCCACGGCAGTGCGTCTCCCGCAGGCGCGTAGTGCGCCTGCGGGTTGTCGCACCGAGTGATCACGAAGAGTTGCGAGCGTTGCGCTAAATAAGCGACGCGTCTTTCCCTTGTGGGGGAACGTTCATGGGTTGTTCATCTTCTAAATAGCCCGGGTCTACCTTAACTCCCCGCAAAATTTTATAGGTTGCGCCCGCGGCTGTTCGCTTGCGGTTGCGCTCAGGCTTAGTTCGGACATTCGGAGGTTTCGTGATACGTCCACGGCAGCGGGTCGCGCTCGGCTCGCTGATTGGCGCGGGCCTGGTACTGACCGCGTGTGGCTCAGACACCGGCGGTAGCCCAAGCTCATCAACCAACCCCGGCGGCGCGGCGAGCATCACTTGCAGCTCGGGATCACTCACGGCCGCTGGATCGACCGCGCAGCAAAACGCAATGACACAGTGGATCAAGGACTACCTCAACAAGTGTTCAGGCTCAAATATCAATTACGGCGGCGGTGGCTCAGGGCAGGGAGTGCAACAGTTCACCGACGGCAAGGTTGACTTCGCCGGTTCTGATTTCCCGCTGGCTGCAGGCGCTGAACAGCAAGGCGCTGATGCGCGCTGCAAGGCCGGCCCCGCTATCAATATTCCGATGGTCGGTGGGCCCATCGCCGTCGGTTACAACGTGCCCGGGGTCACCCAGCCACTCAATCTGTCCGCCAGTAACCTGGCCAAGATTTTTACGGGAAAGATCACTAAATGGAACGACGCAGCAATTGCGCAGGATAACCCTGGCGTTGCGTTGCCAGCACTAGGTATTCAAAGTTTCCACCGTTCCGATGGCTCTGGAACGACGTACAACTTCACCAACTACCTTGCGCACGACGCCAAGGCGGACTGGACATTCGGGGCCGACAAGAACTGGACCGCGCCGGGTGGTCAGGGAGCCAAGGGAAGTCAAGGAGTGGCGCAGGGAGTAAAATCCACTGCGGGTGGTATCGGCTATTTCGAACTGTCATTCGCGACACAGAGCAAGATACCTTACGCGGCCGTCGGTAATGCCGAGGGTAAGTTTGTCCAGCTGACCCCGGATAACGCGGTCAAGTTCTTGTCCTACGCCAAGGCGGCCGGTACGGGCAGCGACTTGAAGCTGGACTTCGATTACGCCACTACCGACGCGACTGCGTACCCGAACCTGCTTGTCACCTACGAGATCGTGTGTTCAAAGGGCAACCCTGCGGACAAGCTCCCGTTGCTGAAGAACTTCTTGGGGTATGCCGCCAGCCCCGCAGCGCAGCAAGAACTCCCGGCTCAGGGATACATATCGTTGCCGGACAATCTGCGGCAACAGGTGCAGCAGACCGTGAGTTCACTGGGCTAGAATGCTAGAAATAGGGATGCAGGATGGACGAACCGGAAAGCGCGAAAGTCTCGATGGCGCGCTCGTCCGAGGCGGTTCCGTCGCCTGCGAGCCAGCCGCCAAAGACGAACGGTACCCAATCGAAAGATATGCCCCAGGCAAAGGATCTGGACAGTCGGCCCCGTCGGCGGGCGGACGCAGTTTTTCGCATGCTGGCCCAGGGTTCTGGCGTGGCGCTCCTCGTCATCATGGCGGCTATTGCGGCCTTTTTGATACTCCAGGCTATCCCCGCACTCAACGCAGATACCACTAACTTTTTTACCACGCTGAACTGGGCGCCAGATGGCACTCCGTCATCTTTCGGTATCGCCGCGCTGGCTTTTGGTAGCCTGCTGACGTCACTGCTCGCACTAGTGATGAGCGTGCCAGTAGCGGTAGGAGTGGCGCTGGCGATCAGTCATTATTCGCCCCGATGGCTGGCCGGGCCGCTGGCATACGTGGTGGATTTGCTGGCTGCGGTGCCCAGTGTCGTCTTCGGATTGTGGGGACTGATCTATCTCGTGCCCGGTCTCATCGGACCCTCCAACTTCCTCAGTACATACTTCGGGTTTATCCCACTCTTCGAAACCAATGGTACATACGGCAAGTCGATCTTTGCTGCGTCCGTGGTGCTCGCGGTGATGATTATTCCAATCATTGCTGCAATCTCCCGAGAAGTCTTCGTGCAGACGCCGCGTGATCATATTGAGGCGGCTTGGGCGATCGGTGCGACCAAATGGGAGATGGTGCGCACGGCGATCCTGCCCTATGGCCGATCGGGTGTCGTCAGTGCCACGGTGCTCGGCTTCGGTCGAGCGATCGGAGAGACGATTGCCGTCGCGTTGGTCCTCTCGGCAAACTACGAGATCACTCTTCATATCCTGCAGCCTGGTGGCAACACCATTGCGGCCAATATCGCCAACCGGTACGGGGAGGCTGGCAACATCGGCCGAGGGGCGCTGATCGCGTCGGGCTTGGTGCTGTTCATCATCACGCTGATCGTGAACTTCGGAGCCCGAACCATCGTGCGGCGCGGTGAACGGGAAGGTGCCTGATGGCACAGTCGGTGCATGTCACCGCCGGCAACTCACGCCTGGTTCGGACGCAGTTGTCCCGCCGTTCGCTGGTCGCCATCGCTGCAGCTGCGATTGCCGCGACCGTTGTACTCTTCGTTGCGACACCGTTGCAGGGTCTGGTCGGCTTCGTGTTAATCGCAGCGGTGCTTTACATCTTGGCGCAAACTGTCATCTCGAACCATGTCGAAGGCCGGCGAGCAGCGATAAATCGGCTGGTGACCACCTTGGTGGTGGCGTGCGCCTGTGCCGCTGTCCTGCCCCTGGTCGCCGTGCTGGGATTTACGATCGTCAAGGGTTTGGCGGTACTCAACCTATCTTTTCTGACGCATACTATGCGCGGGGTTGCTGAGCAAGATCCGTATGGTGGCATCTATCACGCCATAATCGGCACACTTGAGCAGGTGGGCTTAGCCACTTTGATGGCGGTCCCGTTCGGTCTCCTCGTGGCGATCTATCTCGTGGAATATAGCGCCGGTCGCCTGGGTCGGGTCGTAAGTTTTTTTGTTGATGTGATGACCGGCCTTCCATCGATCGTAGCCGGGCTGTTCATCTTCGCGCTGTGGATCCTGGCGTTAGGGCAAAGTTTTTCTGGCTTTGCCGGTTCGTTAGCGCTGGCGATTCTCATGTTGCCTACTGTCGTCCGGTCGGCAGAAGAGATGCTGAAGATAGTACCTGACAGTCTTCGGGAGGGCGGTTATGCACTGGGTATACCGAAATGGATCACCATACTGCGTATTGTATTACCCACCGCCCTGGCTGGAATTGTAACCGGGGTGATGCTCGCTATTGCCCGAGTCACTGGAGAGACCGCTCCGCTGCTGCTGACCGTGTTCGGTAACCCGGCCCTGAACTTTAACCCTTTTTCCGGAGCGCAGGCGTCCCTACCGCTGTTCGTGTTCGGTGAAGCGGGCCTACCGAACGAGACAGCGATCAACCGTGCCTGGGCAGCGGCATTGGTGCTGATCATGATCGTGTTGGTGTTCAACATCATAGCCCGAGTGATCGCGCGTTTCGCGGGCGTCCGTAGCTAGCTGGCAATGTTGGAGCTGCCATGGCGAAAAATATTCAAATGAAAAACGTTGATATTTACTACGGCAAGTTTCACGCAGTGCAGGACGTGAACTTGTCGATACCGCCAAGGGCGGTGACCGCGTTCATCGGTCCATCGGGTTGCGGAAAGTCCACGGTGCTGCGCACGATGAATCGGATGCACGAGGTAATTCCAGGGGCCCGGGTCGAAGGCCGGGTAGAGCTTGATGGGGACGACATCTACCGGCCAGAAGTGGACCCGGTAGAGGTGCGTCGTGCCGTGGGAATGGTGTTTCAGCGGCCAAACCCGTTTCCTACCATGTCTATCCGGGACAACGTTGTTGCCGGCCTCAAACTGCAAGGGGTACGGAATAAATCACAGTTGGAGGAGGTGGCCGAACGATCATTACGTGCTGCGAACCTGTGGAATGAGGTTAAAGACCGGCTCGGTCGGCCGGGCGGCAGTCTGTCGGGCGGCCAGCAGCAACGGTTGTGTATAGCGCGGGCCATCGCGGTGCAACCAGAGGTGCTGCTGATGGATGAACCCTGCTCGGCCTTAGATCCAATCTCCACGCTGGCAATCGAGGAGCTAATTGGGGAGCTGAAGAAGCATTACACGATCGTCATCGTCACGCACAATATGCAACAGGCCGCGCGGGTGTCTGACCAGACCGGGTTCTTTAACTTGAAGGCCGCAGGTCAACCCGGAAGGCTCATTGAGCTGGACAACACGGAGAAGATCTTCTCCAATCCGACGGAAAAAGCTACCGAGGACTACATTTCAGGACGGTTTGGCTGATGTCATCATCCGAGAGCTGGGGGACGACAAACACACCGGAGGCAAGCCGCTACTTGCCAGTCGATCCTCAGACTCTCGGCCGGTTGAGGATCTTGAAGATAGGGGATGTCGAGCTCCAGCTCGACGGGCACCGGCTACTTGTGCGAGGAACACCTGTACACCTGCCGCACAAGGAATTTGTCATCTTGCGGCAGCTGATGGACAACGCCGGTCGGGTGGTCTCCCGGCGAGAACTGCTGGACAACGCATGGGGTCCAGATCGGGCAGACGTCCGGAACTACCTGGAGGTGCACATCCGGCGGCTGCGCACCAAGATCGAAGATGACGTAGACAGGCCCACCCGAATCCGGACCGTCCGCGGAGTCGGTTACATCTTCGACTTACCGCAGGATAATTAGCGTCTCCCAAGACTTCGGCAGACGAGATCTAGCCGGCTGTCGGCCTGTCCTGGTGGTGTGGCTGCGGAGTCTCCGCCGACGGGGACGCGCTGGTCGCCGTCGACGGCAGTTGCCCAGAGTCCTTCTCGCCGGTCAGCGCTCGGGTCTCGGCTTTGAAGATCCGCATCGACTGTCCGACGGACCGAGCCATCTGTGGCAGCTTGTTAGCTCCGAACAGCAGCACAAAGACCGCTGCCACGATCAACAGATGCCACGGGCTGAACTCGCCCATCGCCGCCTCCCTGGTCAGCCCTGCACTGCTCGCTCACGCGACACAGGAGTCAACATACTCGGACCCGGGATGGCTACGGGTAGCTCCGCGCGTCCCTCCCGGATTCCAGCCATCCAGAGGATACTGCTGCGAATCAGGCTTGCCGCCGAAGGGAATCGTCATCATGGCGCGGGTGTCCGAGCACAGCGAAACATCCGGGATGCGGCCGGGGTTTCGGCGCGAGGTCGGCTTGATGGCGCTGATGTTTGTCTCGTTAGGGTCGATCATCGGGTCGGGTTGGCTGCTGGGTGCGTTGACGGCCGCGACGTCGGCTGGTGGGGCATCGCTTGTGTCATGGGTGCTCGCTGGCGTGATCATCGTCTTGCTGGCATTGGTGCACTCGGAGCTAGGTGCGGCTTACCCCCTCGCCGGCGGTACTGCCCGTTGGCCGCGCTTGGCGTTCGGGTCCCTGGGCGGGTTCACGGCGGGGTGGGTGGCCTGGCTGCAGGCAGTCACGATCGCCCCCATCGAGGTCGAGGCTGCATTGAGCTATCTCGACCACAAGTGGCACGGATTGATCAACGAGGTGGGCGCGCTGACCACCACGGGATTGGGCGTAGCGGTTGCGTTGATGTTGCTCTTCTGCATCATCAACGTCCTCGGGGTGCGCTGGCTTGCGGAAAGTAACCGCATCGCGGTGCTGTGGAAAGTGGCGGTGCCGGTCGTCACCGTCGTCGTCTTGATCGTCGTGTCATTCCATGCCTCCAACTTCACCGCGGGCGGCGGCTTTGCTCCCTACGGGGCGCACGGGGTCTTGGCCGCGTTACCGCTTGGTGTGGTCTTCGCGCTGCAGGGCTTCGAACAGGCGGCGCAGATGGCCGGCGAGGCTCGCGATCCGCAACGTAACGTTCCCCGTGCTGTGATCGGCGCGGTGATCATGGGCACGATCCTGTATGTGGCGCTGGAGATTGCTTTCATCGGGGCGTTGAGTCCTGGCAACCTTGCGCATGGGTGGGCCAACCCGGTGGGCAAGGGTGACTTCGGGCCGTACGCGACGATCGCCACCACCCTAGGTTTGGCCTGGTTGGCGACCATCCTCTACATCGATGCATTCATCTCACCGGCGGGTACCGGCTTGATCTACGTGGGCACCTCCGCGCGGTTGGCCTACGCCCTTGGCCATTCCGGCTACGTGCCCAAGACCGTCAGCCGCATCAGCAACCGTGGCGTCCCGTACACCGCGATCATCGTGTCGTTCGTCGTAGGGCTGATTTGTTTCTTGCCTTTCCCGAGCTGGCAGAGTTTGGTCGGGCTGGTCACCTCGGCAACAGTGATCATGTATGGCTTCGCGCCGGTCACCTTGCTGGCTTTGCGCAAGGTTGATCCTGACCGCAGTCGCCCGTACCGGCTGCCAGCCGCGGCGATCCTGGCACCGCTGGCGTTCATCGCGGCAAACGAGATCATTTATTGGACATCCTGGGCGACGGTGGAAAGGTTGATGCTGGCCATCGTCGCCGGCTACGTGCTGTTCGCCATTGCCTACGTGCTGGGCCGTTCACTGGAGCGGCCGCCGCTGGACCCGCGGTCGCTGGTCTGGATCGTTCCGTGGTTCACCGGCTTGGCGCTGATCTCCTACCTCGGTCAATACGGTGGAAGGCGGCTCATTCCGGAATGGATTGACCTCGGCGTGGTTGCCGTCTTCGGTCTCGTGATCTTCTACCTCGCCGTTCAGCTCAGCCTGCCCAGCCACCGAGTTGCCGCCGCAATGGCCACCGACGAGCACGAAGCAGCGGCGCAAGCCGAGCTCAGGACCGCATAACGCACTTGCGCCGCGGTTTCTGTCCTGCCCGGGTGGGTAGCTATACGGCATGAGCGAAACATCGGCGACAGCCGCGCGAGTCGTGGTGCTCGGTGCGACCGGCAACGTCGGCACCAGCGTGGTAGCCGCGCTGGCCGAGGACCCGAGGGTGGCATCGATCCTGGGGGTGGCTCGGCGGTTGCCGCAGTGGTCGATGCCCCGGACCCAATGGGCCCAAGCCGACATCGGACGCGACGACCTGGTCAGCCTGTTCCGCGGCGCGGACGTGGTGATCCACCTGGCATGGCTCATCCAGCCCTCGCACAGTCCGCTGATCACCTGGCGTACCAATGTAGAAGGTTCGCTGCGGGTGTTCCGGGCCGCGGCGGAGGCCAGAGTGCCGGCGTTGGTGTACGCGTCCTCGATCGGCGCCTATTCGCCGGGACCTAAAGACACCGCGGTTGCCGAGGACTGGCCGACCGATGGCTGGCCCACCGCCAGCTATACCCGGGAAAAGGCCTACGTGGAGCGGAGCCTGGACGCCTTCGAGTGCGACCACCCCGACATCCGGGTGGTGCGGCTTCGCCCCGGCTTCATCTTCAAACGCGAGGCGGCCAGTGCCCAACGCCGCCTGTTCATCGGACCGTTGTTGCCCAACCAGCTGGTACGACCCGGCCTGGTACCCATCGTGCCCGACCTGCCGGGCTTGCGCTTCCAAGCCGTGCACACCGCTGATATCGCTGAGGCCTACCGGTTGGCTGCACTGAGCGACGCGCGCGGCGCATTCAACATCGCCGCCGACCCCGTGGTTGACGCCGGCCTGCTGGCAGACATCTTCGGTGCGCGGGTTGTGCCGCTGCCGCGCTGGCCGGTACGCGCCGCGGTGTGGCTGGCCTGGCAGCTGCATCTCGTTCCCGCCTCGCCGTACCTTTTCGACGCGTTCCTCCGGTTGCCGATCATGGACACCAGCCGGGCCCGCATCGAGCTGGGCTGGGTGCCCCGGTACAGCTCGCGAGAAGCCCTCGAGGAACTTCTGGGGGGTCTACGTGACGGCGCTGGCATGTCGACACCGCCGTTGACGGGTCGGGTGCCCGGCGGCCGCGGGCACGAGATCCGTACCGGCGTCGGCGTCCGACCCTGAGCGCCGATCAGATGGACATGCGCAGTGTGGGAGTGGAAGAGGAACTGCTGCTGGTTGACTCGGACAGTGGTCAGGCGTTGGCCCTGTCCGCCGCGGTGCTCGGGTGCGTTCCGAAGTGTGACGAGGTAGCCCTCACCTCGGAGCTGACCCGCCAGCAGATCGAGACCAACACCCAACCATGCAAGTCGTTGGAGGAACTTCAGGGTGAAGTGCGGCGGTGGCGGCGTGCCGCGGCTGATGCCGCCTCCGGCCGCAATGCCTCGATCGCCGCACTGGCCACCTCACCGCTTCCAGTGGACCCGTCGATCACATCCTCGCCCCGTTACAAGCGGATGGTCGACCAGTTCGGCCTCACCGCCGAGGAGCAACTCACCTGTGGTTGCCACGTACACGTGGAGATCGAGTCCGACGCAGAGGGGGTAGCGGTGCTCGATCGTATCCGCGGATGGCTGCCCTGCCTGCGCGCGCTCAGCGTGAACTCGCCGTTCTGGCAGGGGCAAGACAGCGGGTATGCCAGCTTCCGGTCGCAAGTCTGGGGCCGCTGGCCATCAGCAGGGCCGACCGAGCTGTTCGGCACCCCAGAGACCTACCACGCCACCATCCAGGCCATGGTTGAGTCAAAGACGCTGCTCGACGCAGGGATGGTGTATTTCGATGCCCGCTTATCGCTGGAGAATCCCACAGTCGAGATGCGGGTGGCCGACGTGTGCCTGCTTGCCGATGATGCGGTGTTGCTGGCTGCGCTGACCCGGGCACTCGTGGAAACTGCGGCACGGTCGTGGCGAGCTGGGGAGCCTCCTGAGCCGATCCGGGTCGAGCTGCTCCGCCTTTCAGGCTGGCGAGCTGGCCGCTCTGGACTCGAGGATGATCTCGTCGGTGCCGATGGGCAGTCTGCACCGGCCTCACAGGTCCTCCGCGCGCTACTCGATCACGTCGCGCCGGTGCTGGCTGAGCACGGCGAGCTCGACATCGTCGAGGAGCTGCTCGCCGCCGTGCTCGAGCGTGGCACTGGCGCGGCCGCGCAACGCCGGATCTATCGACAAAACGGTCAGCTGACCGATGTCGTCGCCCACGCCGTGAAGGCCACCATGTCCTAACGGCGGATGGGGCGCCGCGTCTGGTGTGCTTAACGTGGTGCGCAGCGGCCCGGGAAGCGGCGGCCGCTCGGCCGTGGCAGCGCTGGTGCAGCCGGTCGAATCGCGCGGCAGGCAGGACGGGAGCTCGGAGTTGACACCGCGATGCACCACTTTGGTGACCAACGACGACGGCATCGACTCGCCAGGCCTGACGGTACTGGCGGCCGCAGCGGTACGGGCCGGGCTTGACGTCGTGGTGGCCGCGCCGGCGCGGGAATCCAGCGGTGCCGGCGCCGGGATTATCGCCACCACCCGCGAGGGCCGACCGCTGATTGACCGGCGGCCGTTGCCCGAGCTCCCGGGTATCGAGGCCTACGCGGTGCAGGCCCAGCCCGGTTACATCGTGCGCGCCGCGGTCCGCGGATGGCTTGACCCGGCGCCTCAAGTGGTGCTGTCCGGAATCAATCACGGCGCGAACGTGGGACGGGCAGTCCTGCATTCTGGCACCGTGGGTGCAGCGCTGACGGCAGCGGTGAACGGAGTACGGGGGCTGGCGGTGTCTCTGGACGTCGGCCTGTATCCGGCACAGCCACCACACTGGAATACCGCCGCGCACCTCTTGCCGAAGGTCGTGGAAATTTTGATCGGTGCTCCGGCGGGCACGGTGCTGTCGCTCAACGTTCCCGATCGGCCGGTGGGGGCGTTGCGCGAGTTGCGCCTGGCCACCCTCGCGGCGTTCGGCACCGTGCAGACCAGGGTCGACCGGGTGGATGACGGGCACCTGCACCTTGCTCGGGTGCAGGTGCAGGCCCCTCTGGAAGAGGGCACTGACCGGGCCCTGCTCGCTGCCGGGCACCCCACCCTGACCGCCCTGGAGCCGGTGTGTGAGGCATCCGGGTCGGTGTTGTCGAATTGGTTGGCGTCGGAGGTGCAAACCATCGTTAAAGGAGCAACCGAGTGAGCGACTACCCGAAAATGATCACTCCGGTGAATTCTGTTGAACCGGTACCTCGCCGCATTCGTGCCTTTCTGAACAATGAAGTTGTTCTCGACACCACCGCAGCGCGGTATGTCTGGGAGTGGCCGTATTACCCGCAGTACTACGTACCCATCGCCGATGTGCGCCGAGACCTGCTGGTCGCCGAGGGCGCTCACCACAGCAGCCGCGGTCCGGTCGAGGTGTACGGCCTGCGGGTGAAGGATGTGCATCGGCCGCACGCTGCCCGGCTACTGACTGACTCGTCGGTGCATGGGTTAAGCGACACGGTGCGTTTTGAGTGGGCCGCGCTGGACGCTTGGTTCGAAGAGGACGAGCGCGTCTTCGTCCATCCCCGAAATCCCTACGCTCGGGTGGACGCAGTGCGGTCGACGCGCAGGTTGCGCATCGAACTCGACGGGGTTGTGCTGGCTGAGTCATCCTCGCCGGTCATGGTTTTCGAGACGGGGTTGCCCACGCGCTACTACCTGAACCGCACTGAGGTCAATTTTGCCCACCTGATTTCGAGCGACACCATCACCGAATGTCCTTACAAGGGCACCACCAGCGCTTACTGGTCGGTGCGGATTGGCGAGACGGTGTATCCGGACCTGGCCTGGTGCTACGACTTTCCCACCCGGGCGCTGTCTCCCATCGCCGGTTTGGTTGCCTTCTACAACGAGAAGGTCGACATTGTCCTCGATGGCCAGCCACTGGGCCGCCCAAGCACCCACTTCGCCTGATGCCCTGACAACTGCAACAGCGATTCCTTGCCGTCGAGTTCCCACATACGCGTTGATTGCGGTGTCTATCACGACCAATTTGTCGTCAAAGACCCTAAATGGTGATCATGTATCGGTAACGGTATCGCCGCACCAGGTGGCGCGACACACGATCTCCTCCACGGCTGCGCGATCGGGCGTGGCTTGGTTTAGGTCGGCGGACCACTGGTCGACCATGGCGGTCGCCCACTCGGCCCACCGCGCCACCATGGCGTAGAACTCCGTCAAAAAGGCTCCGACGAGCATGTGCTGGGCCAGCCGGTGCTGGAACGAGCCCTCACCCGCAGGTAGGTGCGCGCCGCGGCCAGGTTGCCCTCGTTGTGTTGCTGGGCCCAGGCACGCGCGGCGACCAGCGTCGACAGAGCGTCGGCCTTGGTGCCGTTCTCGACGGTTCGATGCGGCGGTTGCCGGTTATGACCGTCACTTGTTCGCCGCTGCGGCCATCAATACT